>UEXM01000041.1_pt1 | contig 149400 bp, 139 predicted proteins | sample 1796661 | NCBI WGS metagenome assembly UEXM01 (sample SAMEA4772469, study PRJEB27181) | metagenome | reverse complement strand
AAGAAATGGACCATGCCGATCCGCGATTGGAAGCCGGCATTGAATCGCTTTATTATCGAGTTCGGTGACCGCCTGGACGGCCACCTGTAATGGGATGGGCAGTTACACAGATTTATTTACAGGCTCCGCCGATGCGTTCCAAAGCCGGATCGGTCTTACCACAATGACTCCGCAAGGTGTCAAGATCAACCTGGAAGGCGACTTCCGCGGCAGCGGTGGTGGCTCCCTTCGTTTGCGTCATGCCTACGGCGAATACAACGGCATACTGATGGGCCAAACCTGATCCAACTTCAACAGCTTTGTAGGCAACACCTCGACTCTCGACTTCGATTCATTGCCGGGTCTTGCAGGACTTCAATCACGCACCGCGCAGGCACGGTACACGTCAGGCCCTCTCTCAGTGTCTCTTGAGGACCCACAGGCCTCCATTTTCGGAGCAACTGAAGTCACTGCGGCTGGTGTTGTAGTGGGAACGGACGCCAATGGTGATCCAATTTTCGCCGGCCGCACAACCTCTTCAACTCAAAAAGACAGCTTGCCTACTCTGACAGCCAGACTGGAAGATTCAGCCGGAGGCCTGTCTTACTCCGCTGCCGTTCTTGCTCATCAGATTGGCTATGATGATGGCACGAATGACGAGAGCTCTGTCGGTTTCGCAACCTTTGTGGCAGCGAAAATGGCTCTCACTGACATGATCACAATTCAAGGCACACTGACGTATACTGACGGCGCAAACAGTTACCTGTATCGCTCAGGCGAGAACTTTGGCGCTGACAGTGCCTACATCGACGGTAGTGGCGATGTGGAAAACCTCTCTGGTTACGGCGGCTCCGTGGGTGCCGGCATTAACCTGGGTGGTGGACGTAGCATCAACATCGGCTATGGCTTGGTAGAAGTGGATTGGGATGATGCCGAAAGCGATCTCGGCGCAGCCGAAGTCGCTGACGAAAGCGAAACCAACTCCGCTGTCATGGCCAACTACCAGTGGACACCGGTGCAGAACGTCATGATGGGCGTTGAGTACCAGTTCCTGCAGCGCGATAACGTTGACGGCACCGATGGCGATGCAAACCGCATTTTGTTTGCTGCTCAATACAACTTCTAAGCAGCATTAGAAGTCAGCTCAAAAGAAACCCCGGCTCAGGCCGGGGTTTCTTTTTTGGTGCCAAGACCGCAAAGCTGCACCAAACCGACGCGCCCGCCCGCTACGCTCCAATATCCGCAAACCTGTTTTTATCGCCAATTCAACCACCTGTCCAAATTTCGATCACTTGGCACAGCTGATGCACATACAGAGATGAACCCGAGTGACGGACCCCACTCCGCCACTGTTTGAAACCAACAGAGGTGACTCCATGAAAAAATCAACCGACCACAGCCTGCTCTTCGAACTGACCCACCCCTTCGAAGCCGCCGTTATGCAGGACCTCCACGACTACTTCGACTGGATGTACTTCGCAAACTGATAGGGAAAAACAACGCAGCTGGAAAGGCGTAGGTGAGGGTGTCTGGTAAAAAAGGATCGCCTGTCTGAGCGCAGCGAGTTAAAGCGACCCTTTTTTACCAGACACCCTCACCCGCGCCCCACTCCCGGCTCTAACCTCTACTCGCCAGCCCGAAGCCGAGTCCGCACCCCCCGCGTCGCCATCACTCCGATCACCTCCAGTAGCGACAGCATCCCGCGATCATGCGTACGCGGCGCCTTGCCCTTGCCGATACGCCCCAATTGGCGGGTGTACCAGCTCACTTCCATCAGCGCCATATCATCAATCAACCGGATGCCGGTCCTGATCGGCCGCACCGCGCTGGTGAACGACTCCCCGGCCATAATGCGCTTCGGACAATCCGGCTCCACCGCCAGCGGACGGGCAATCCCCACCAGATCCGTCGCACCGGAGGTCACTGCATCCGCCATCCCGGTCTCGGTACGGAAGCCACCGGTCACCATCAACGGCACTTCCACCCGCTCCCGCACCTTCTCCGCAAACTCCAGAAAATACGCCTCACGGGCCAGCGTGCTCTGCTTCACTTGACCGGCCTCAGCCCCTTTGGCCATGGCAGGATTCTCGTAATTGCCACCGGAAATCTCGACCAGATCAATGCCCTCTTTCGCCAGCGCATCAATCACCCCCAGCGACTCCTCCTCGGTAAAGCCACCCCGTTGGAAATCCGCCGAATTCAGCTTGATCCCCACATTGAAACCATCACCGGTGACCGCACGGATCGCCCGGTACACCTCAAGCACAAACCGCATACGGTTCTCGGCCGAACCACCCCATTCATCCGTACGCTGATTGTGGTGCGGCGACAAAAACTGACTCACCAGATACCCGTGGGCACCGTGAATCTGCACACCATCAAACCCCGCCTTCTCCGCAATTGCGGCGCTGCGGGCAAAGCGCAGAACAATTTCCTCAATCTCCGTGCCCGTTAACGCCCGCGGCGTCGCAAACATACCGCGCAATTCCTTCTTGAACGGAATCGCACTGGGCGCCACCGTGTCACTGTTGAGCATCTTCGGGCTCTGCTTGCCGGGATGATTCAGCTGCATCCAGATCTGATTACCACCGGTCTTGCCGGCATCCGCCCACGCCCGCAACAACACCAGGTCCCGCTCATCCTCCAGCACCACGTTCTGGGGTTCGCCAATGTGCCGGCGGTCCACCATCACGTTACCGGTAATCGACAACCCCGTGCCGCCCTCAGCCCAGGTGCGATACAGCGTGACCAGCTCTCTGGTGACCCGGTTATCGATGGTCCCGAGGGTTTCACTCATGGCGGATTTGGCGAAGCGATTAGGGATCACAGAACCGGTCTTCAGGGTAAGCGGTTGCGACAGGATTTCGGCGGGTTTCATGGCGGGCCTCTTTTATCAGTATCGGGATAACTCTTGAGGCGATGTTGGATAGGAAAGCGTGCAAGGCCATTGGCCGATATGACGCGAGAATAGAAATTCGGTGATGGAAGGCAGGCAACCGATTGTCAGAACGAGAGAGGCGGGTAATACGATTCAGGACTGTTGAGGGCCAGGGACGGCCCGAAACAAGCGCACAGGGATGTGCTAGTCGCGTGTCCTGAATCGTATTACCCGCCTCTCGCCGCCCCACAGCTCACAGGCTGGGAGCGGCACCCACGGCAATCACAACAAGAGCGTACGAATGTCCCCAAGGAGCTGACTGAGCAGCGACGTGAAGCGCGCCGCATCGGCCCCGTTCACCGCGCGGTGATCGTAGGACAGCGACAACGGCAGCATCAGCCTCGGCTGGAAATCCTGGCCATCCCAGACCGGCTTCATCGCCGCCTTGGACACCCCGAGAATCGCCACCTCCGGCGTGTTCACAATGGGCGTAAACGCCGTTCCACCGATACCACCGAGGCTGGTGATGGTAAAACAGGCACCCTGCATTTCCGCCGGCTTGAGCTGCTTGTCCCTGGCCTTCTGGGCCAGCTCGGCGCTCTCCGCGGCCAGCTCCCACAGGCCCTTCTGATCCACATCCCGGATCACCGGCACCATCAAGCCATTCGGTGTATCCACCGCAATCCCGATATGAATGTAGTGCTTGCGGACTACTTCCTTACGATCCATATCCAGCGACACATTGAACTGCGGCAATTCCGCCAGCGCCGCGGCACAGGCCTTCAGCAGGAACGGAAGCGGTGTCATCTTCACACCTTTCTTCTCGCCGGCCGCTTTCTGCGACTTGCGGAAGTCTTCCATATCGGTGATGTCGGCATCCTCGAACTGGGTCACGTGAGGCACGTTCAGCCAGCTGCGCTGCATGTTGTTGGCCGTGGCAAACATCATGCGCGACATGGATTCACGCTCAATCTCACCAAACTGGCTGAAGTCCGGCAGCTTGACGCCGGGAATTCCGGCACCACCGCCACCGGCCACGGTGCTGCCCTGCTGGGTCTGCTGCAGCTGGCTCTTCACGTAGGCCTGAACGTCGTCCTTGAGGATACGGTTTTTCGGGCCGGAACCCTTGATACGGGCAAGGTCCGCACCGAACTCGCGGGCCAGCTTGCGTACCGCCGGGCCAGCGTGAACTTTGGTGCCCGGGGTAGGCGGCTCATAGGTTGCCGACGACGGCTCAGGCGTTGGCTTTTCGCTCCTGGCTTCAGACTCGCCTTTGCGTTCTGGTTGTTCGTCGCCCGAGGACGTTGCTGACGCAGAGGATGCGCCCTCTTCGCCACTCGCTTCCGCGCCTTCACCACCGTCTTCCGCAACGGTCATCTCGACCAGATCAAGGCCTTCGGAGATCTTGTCGCCCTCAGACACCAGTATCTTGCCAATCTTGCCGGCATAGGGAGAAGGAATCTCCATGGTGGCCTTGTCGGACTCGACGGTGACCAGCGGGTCGTCCGCTTCGATCTCATCGCCCTCGCTGACGTTGATCTCGATCACCGGTACATTGTCGAAACCGTCCAGCGGGGGCACCTTGACGGTTTCCTTCCGGGAACCGCCGGATTTTTTCGGCGCCGGCTTTTGCTCTGCTGACTTGTCTTCCGGTTTGCCGTCGGCCTTTTCGTCCTTGCCTGAGCTGGCTTCCTCGCCAGCGCCCTTGTCGTCATCCGAACCACCGGCGTCGCCACTGGCTTCCATCATACCGACCACGTCGCCTTCCTTGACCTTGTCCCCCACCTTGACGGTGATCCTGGTGATTTTGCCGGCGCCCGGCGATGGCAGCTCAACCGAGGCCTTGTCGGACTCGACCGTCAGTATCGGATCCTCTTCCTCGACCGAATCCCCCTGGCTGACGAGTATTTCGATAACCTCGACCTCGTCTGCACCGCCAAGATCCGGAACCTTGATTTCCTGTTCACTCATGGCGGTCTCCTTAGCTCAGCACCGGGTTCGTTTTGTTGCGATCGATTCCGTACTTCCGCATGGCTTCGAGAACCACGTCCTTCTTGACCTCACCATCTCTCGACAGCGCCACCAGAGCGGTCACCGCCACGTAGTAGCGATCCACCTCGAAGTGGCTCCGCAGTTTCTCGCGGGTGTCACTGCGGCCGAAGCCGTCGGTGCCCAGGGTCAGGTAGGTTTTGGGGATATAGGCGCGAATCTGCTCAGACAACAGTTTGATGTAGTCGGTGGAAGACACCACCGGACCCTGCTGCTTCTCCAGGCACTGGGTGACATACGCCTTCTTCGCGGTGTCATCCGGGTGCAGGCGATTCCAGCGCTCGATGTGGAGGCCGTCGCGGGCCAGCTCATTGAAGCTGGTCACACTCCAGACATCACTGGCCACCCCGAAGTCGTCCTTCAGCAGCTGCGCCGCTGCGCGCACCTCGTTGAGGATGGCACCGGAACCCAGCAACTGAACACGCGGGGACTTCTTCTTGCCCCCGGTTTCAACGGATTCAATCTGGTACATGCCCTTGATGATGCCCTCTTCCACCTTCTTGCTGTCTTTCGGCATGGCGGGCTGTTCGTAATTTTCGTTCTCCATGGTCAGGTAGTAGAAGACGTTCTGGTTGTCTTCAAACATTTCCTTGATGCCATGCTGAACCACCACGGCCATCTCGTAGCCGTAGGCAGGGTCATAAGCCTTACAGCTGGGAATGGTCTGGGCGAGGACGTGGCTGTGGCCGTCCTGGTGCTGCAGACCTTCACCGTTAAGCGTGGTGCGCCCGGCGGTGCCACCAATCAGGAAACCCCGGGCCTGGATGTCACCGGCCGCCCAGGCCAGGTCTCCCACGCGCTGGAAACCGAACATGGAATAGAAAATGTAGAAGGGTATCAGCGGGAAGTTGTTGGTGCTGTAGGACGTGGCTGCGGCCATCCAGGCCGCCATGGAGCCATCCTCGTTGATGCCTTCCTCAAGCACCTGCCCCTTCTTGTCTTCCTTGTAGTACATGATCTGTTCACGATCTTCGGGCACGTACTTCTGGCCTTCCGAGGTGTAGATACCCAGCTGGCGGAACATGCCTTCCATACCAAAGGTACGGGCCTCATCCGGTACGATGGGCACGATGCGCTTGCCGATGCGCTTGTCTTTGGTCAGGGCCGTCAACAGGCGCACAAACGCCATGGTAGTGGAGATCTCACGGCCATTGGAGCCTTCCAGCAGGGCCTTGAACGTGTCCAGCGACGGTGCCTGCAGCGGCTGGCAGTCCTTGCGGCGCTTGGGATAGAAACCGCCCAGCTCCTGCCGGCGCTTGTTCATGTAAACGATTTCCGGGCTGTCCGGCGCCGGACGGTAGTAAGGCACGTCTTTAAGCTCTTCATCCTTCAGTGGCACCGCAAACCGGTCACGGAAGGCCTTGAGCTGTTCGATATCGAGCTTCTTCAGAGAGTGTGCCGTGTTCTGAGCTTCGCCCGCGCTGCCAAAGCCATAGCCCTTGATGGTATGCGCCAGGATCACCGTCGGTCGTCCGCCGTTGTTGTGGATGGCGTGATGATAGGCCGCGTAGACCTTGTAGGGGTCGTGGCCACCGCGGTTGAGCTTGTTGATGTCCTCGTCGGTGAGGTTTTCCACCATCTTGGACAGCTCCGGGTATTTGCCGAAGAAGTGCTTGCGGGTGTAGGCGGGGCCGTTACTCTTGAAGTTCTGCAGGTCACCGTCCACCGCTTCGTCCATGACGCGCTGCATGAGGCCGTCCCGGTCCTGCTCAAACAACGGATCCCACATGCGACCCCAGACCACTTTAAGCACATTCCAACCGGCACCGCGGAACACACCTTCCAGTTCCTGGATAATCTTGCCGTTACCCCGTACCGGGCCGTCCAGCCGCTGCAGGTTGCAGTTGACGACAAAGATGAGGTTACTGAGATTCTCGCGGCCGGCCACAGAGATGGAGCCCAGGGTTTCCGGCTCGTCGCATTCGCCGTCTCCGACAAAGCACCAGACCTTGCGGTCGCCCATGTCGATCAGCTCGCGGCTGTGCAGGTACTTCATCACATGGGCCTGATAGATGGCCTGGATCGGGCCCAGACCCATGGACACCGTAGGGAACTGCCAGTAGTCCGGCATCAGCCAGGGATGGGGGTAGGACGACAGGCCGTCACCATCCACCTCTTCCCGATACTTGTCTAGCTGCGCCTCGTCAAAACGCCCTTCCAGGTAGGAGCGGGCGTAAATGCCCGGTGAGGAGTGGCCCTGGAAATACACCAGATCCGATTCCCGCTTTTCATCGCCACCGTGGAAGAAGTAGTTGAAACCGACGTCGTACAAGGTGGCCGCCGACGAGAATGAGGACACGTGCCCGCCCAGTTCACCCGGGCGCTGGTTGGCCCGCAGCACCATGGCCATGGCGTTCCAGCGAATCAGCGAGCGAATGCGGCGCTCCATGAACAGGTCCCCCGGCATGCGGGCTTCCTGGGTCACGGGGATGGAGTTGCGGAACGGAGTGGTAATCGAGTAGGGCAGCTCGGTGCCGTCACGGCTGGCACGCTCGGAGAGCCTTTCCAGAATGTATTTGGCGCGGTCCACGCCTTCCTGCTCGATCAGAGATTCCAGTGCATCTAGCCATTCACTGGTCTCGACGGGATCATCGTCCTGGTACATCAAACCCTCCCCTTGGCATCAAAAGGCAGCTCCGGCCACGATCAGCAGCCCGGTGCCTGCGGTGTCGATTCGCTGCGGTGAATTGCAGAACCGGTTGTTTTTGGGTGTTCCTGCTGATGGCAGCCTCCATCAAGCATAGAACAGCTTCACTGAATTTCCTGTCCGGACGCCTCTGTTCCCGGGCTTTTTGGCCAAAAAACGTCCGGCCTGCTCAGGGCGCTTGCCCTTGCGCCATCATTTGCGTAGTTTTATTACTACAATAAGCGCCGACCAAACGCATATCTCTGATATGAGATCAAAAGTCGCGCCTTTCTTTCGATTAGTTACGCAATAATGGCGCGTTTCCCCGCTACAAACAACCGCATTCAGACCAAGGTCGTAGTATTCCTATCTTTCCGCTTTATCCATTACCACGCTAAATGCTTTTCCGCCCAAAGAAGACATACATTCGCTGCTTTTCGCATGATTTAGAGGATTTTAGCGTCATTTTTCACGATCAATACAGCCTACGGCTGTCGATTATTGATTAGACCTGAAAATAAATGACGATTTATGTATACTGCCTGTCCGTTTTTTAACCAGCGGAGCGGTGGCCCAGCCCTACCCTCCGGACATTGGCATTCAACCCAGAGGGCGATCTATGAACTCCATCGTCACGTTTCCGAACCGCATTCCTACGGCCGAGTTCGAAGAGCGACGCTTCAAGGTCTACACAGACCGCCAGCTCGACAAGATTGAGGTGATCCAGAACCTCCCGGAAGACACCCTGTTTGAAATGAAGGTGGTGGCCAGCGTGCTGCCGTTCCGGGTCAACGAGTATGTGATCAACGAACTGATCAACTGGGACAAGGTTCCCAACGATCCCATCTACCAGCTGGTGTTCCCGCAAAAGGGCATGCTGAAGGACGAACATTTCGAACGCATGGCCGCCTTGCACCGGGACGGTGCCGACAAGAAAGAGATCCAGGCCGTTGCCAAGGAAATCCGTGATGAACTGAACCCCCACCCGGCCGGGCAGATGGAAATGAACATGCCGGAACTGGACGGCGAGGTGCTGGACGGCGTGCAACACAAATACCGGGAAACCGTACTGTTTTTCCCGGCCCAGGGTCAGACCTGCCACTCCTACTGCACCTTCTGTTTCCGCTGGGCACAATTTGTCGGTGACAAGGACCTGAAAATGGCCAGCACCGAAGCCGAGAAACTCCACGGCTACCTGCAGGAGCACACCGAGGTCACGGATCTACTGGTCACCGGCGGTGATCCCATGGTGATGAAAACCAAAAATCTGGTGCAATACCTGGAACCGCTGCTAGAACCGGAGTTCGATCACATCCAGACCATCCGCATCGGTACCAAGGCGCTGACCTTCTGGCCCTACCGCTTTGTGACCGACAAGGATGCCGATGAACTGATCGACCTGTTTGCCCGCCTGGTGGATGCCGGTAAACACGTGGCGATCATGGCCCACTACAATCACTGGCAGGAAATCACCACCGACATCGCGGAGGAGGCGATCCGTCGCATCCGCGCCACCGGGGCCGAGATTCGGGCGCAGGGGCCACTGATCAAGCACGTGAACGACAACGCCGAGGACTGGGCGCGACTGTGGAAGAAAGAAGTGCAGCTGGGCATCATTCCCTACTACATGTTTGTGGAGCGGGACACCGGCGCCAAGAACTACTTTGAAGTGCCACTGGCCGAAGCGTTCCAGATCTACCGCGAAGCCATGAAGAAAGTGTCTGGCCTTGCGCGCACCGCCCGCGGTCCCAGCATGAGCGCTGGCCCCGGCAAGGTGGAGGTTCAGGGCATCACCGAGATTCACGGCGAGAAAGTGTTCGTGCTGCGTTTCCTGCAGGGCCGCAACCCGGACTGGGTACAGCGCCCGTTCTTCGCCAAATACAGCGACACCGCCACCTGGCTACACGAGCTGGAGCCGGCGTTCGGGGACGAGAAGTTCTTCTTCGAGGACGAATTCGAGCAGATGAAAAGAGGCAACGCCTGACCTGCAGGGCGATTGCCCGGGCCCGGGCAGGCTTGAGCACCGGAACGATACGGCGCCCCTCAGGCCTGCCCGCCAGCCTTCCGGCTTTTGAGGTAATCCCGCGGTGAACACCCGGCCCACCGGCGAAAGGCGCGGCTGAAATTGGTGACGTCCGAGTACCCCAGCAGATCCGATACTTCTCCGATACTCTTCTGATTGAGCAGTAACAACCGCTCGGCATGGTGTCGGCGGATGGTTTCCACCAGTTCGCGAAAGACCACTCCTTCGGCCTGAAGCCGACGCTGCAATGTCCGTGGCGTGATGTTCAACTTCTCCGCCACTGCATCCATCGAGGCGAAGCCCAGCTCTTCGTCGAAGACCAGGTCGCGCACCTGTCGGGCCAGCGAGCGACCACCCCCCAGCCGCCCCAGTTCTTCCTTGCACTGCTCTCGGGCAATCCGCGCCGCCACCGGGTCTGACATGACCAGCGGATAGTCCAGAATGGCGGCATCAAAAACGAACCCATTGAACTCACCGTCAAACTGCAGGGCACCGGCCATCAGGTGCTCGAAGCGTTCCATGTAGGGTGGGCGCGGGAATTTCACCACGCCCTTGCCTTTCAGCTTACGCCCGGTTAATGCCTCGGCCATGGCGGCAAATCCGGTCAACAGGAACTGCGCGCCTACCTCACCCAGCTGGAAGCGCTCGTCACGCTCGTCGAGACTCAGCCTGACGGTGTCGCCGGCGTGCTCGATGCGCAGCTGAAGATCAGATGATGGCATGCTGAAGTAGGCGCGGGCGATATCCAGAGCCTCGCCGAGAGTGCGCGCCACCATCGCCGCCTGGCCAATCACCCCGTGACAGGACACCTTCATCTGCAGGCCCAGCAGAAAACCGATGCCCGGCTCGCCGGTCATCGTCACCGCGCGCTGGATCAGGTTGGCGAAGCGGTCCCGGGGCAGGCGATAACCGCTGCGCAGCAGGTCGTCCAGTGTCAGCTGTTCATCCGCCAGCAGGCGATCCGTCGATACGTTCCAGCGCTCAACCACGTCGAGCAACAGCAGAACGTAAGTGCCGGGAACCGTCGGCTGACTGGAAACGATAGGAACGGTTGTCATTGTCGTTGTCGCCTAATGATCGTTTTTTGTCGTCTGGACATATCCGGTTTCAGACTCATCCCCGGCACAATATCAGCAGAAGATACCAGGATCAGGTACCTGGATGCCGATACCTCCCGTTAGAAGGGCCAAGACCATGCCTGTAGATCCAAGCACCATGACCGATGCGGAAAAGACCGACCACATCCGCAAAACCATCCTTGAGGAAGGCCGGGCGCTGCGTCGCCGTCATCCCTGGCTTGAGGCCCATCAGAATCTGATTGGTGCCAGCATCATGGTGGTGTCGCTGCTGGGCATGATTGCCAGCGGTACGCTCTACGTGATGGACGTTATCCCCTGGTGGCTGTGCATCCCGGTTACGGCGATCTTTGCCTCGTTGATCCATGAGCTGGAACACGATCTGATTCATCTGATGTACTTCAAGAACCGTCCCTGGGCCAATAACCTGATGCTGGCCGTGGGCTGGCTCGCCCGCGCCAGCACCGTCAGTCCCTTTGTTCGCCGCAAGCTGCACCTGCATCACCACAAGTTCAGCGGCACCGAGAGCGACCTGGAAGAGCGCGGCATCACAAACGGTGAGCGCTGGGGCCTGCGCCGGCTGATGATGACCGGCGACAACATGCTGGCCGTGTTCCTGCGCCCGCTGACCATGCAGCGCGCCGTGCGGGACTACATTCGCTCCCAGAAGCCGGCCTCCCGGGGCGAAGTGCACAAGATGCGCATCCAGCAGTTGCTGGCCTACGCTCCCCTGGGCAACCTCTACTACACGCTGTTCCACGGCTGGGTTGCCGCCCATGTGGTGCTGTTTTCGGCGCAGGCCATCGGCAGTCCGATCGCCCTGTCCGGGGAACTGTCCGCCGCCCTGTCGATACTGAATATCTTTGCTGTGGTGTACATGCTGCCCTCGTTCCTGCGCACCTTCTGCCTGCACTTCATCAGTTCCAACATGCACTATTACGGCGACGTGGAAGCCCGCAACGTCATGCAGCAGTGCCAGGTGCTCAATCCCTGGTGGTTGCTGCCGATGCAGGTGTTCTGTTTCAACTTCGGCAGCACCCACGCCATCCACCACTTCGCCGTGCGGGAACCGTTCTACATCCGCCAGTGGACCGCCCCGAAAGCCCACGCCGTGATGCGTGAGATGGGCGTGCGCTTCAACGACTATGGCACGTTTCTGAGGGGCAACCGCTTTCATCGCAACCCCGGTGCCGGCGAGCAGCGCACGGCATGAGCCATACCGGCTAGCGACGGTGCTTGGGGACAAAATCGCCCGGTTTGTCCCTGAGCCACGCCACGAACACCTGCACTTCCTCCAGCTCCATCAGCTTGTCGCGGGTGTTGTAGTACAGCCCCAACTCGTATTCCGGACAGGCCTTGTGAATGGTGTTGTGGCACGGCCGGCACACCCAGAGGGTTCGGGCAATCAGCTCTTCCTTCGGGAACAGCTTCTGAAACCGTTTCTTACGGTGTAGATGCCTGGGAATCAGATGATGGCGGGTCAGCTTCGATACCGCTCGCTGGCAGAGTTCGCAATGTTCGGGCTTTGGAGGGAGATGTACCATGATTTCACAGGAGTAACGAGCTTCTGTCACTCCTGTGTACGGCGGAGGGCCAGTGCCCGGATCAGTGCATCAGGGTGTAGAGCTTGCGCCGATACGTCCGCACGTCCGGGTTGTTGTTACCCAGCTTGTCGAACAACTCGATCAATGTGGTCTTGGCCACCTCATCCTTGTACTTGCTGTCCACCCGCATCAGACGGATTAATAGCTCCATGGCTTCGGCATTGTTTTCACCCAACACGTGGTGCAGTGCCAGTTGATGCAGGGCGTTGGGATCTTTCGGATCCTGTTCCAGCGCCATTTCCAGATCCTTGATGGGCGGCAGCTCCGCTGACTGCTTGAGAAACTTCACCCGCGCCGCCAGCTGCTTGGCCTGGCGCTGCATTTTCTCTTCCGGTGGCAGGCTGGCCAGCACCTGTTCGGCGGTTTCAAGGTCGCCCTGCTCGGCCTTCAGCTGCGCCAGGTCGATCAGCACCTTGAGGTTCTCCGGGTCTTTCTGGTTCATCTCGGTCAGAATCGTCAGCGCAGCCTCTGCATCGCCGGCTTCCCACAACCGATGGGCTTTGTCATACGGGTCTTCTTCCGGCGCCTCGACATGCTTGTCGAGCACCTTGCGGATCTCGCTTTCCGGCAGTGCGCCGTTGAACCCGTCCACGGCCTGGCCGTCTTTCACCAGAATGATGGTTGGCAGGCTACGCACCCCCAGCGATGTCGTCAGCTGTTCCTGCTCGTCCGCGTTGACCTTGGCCAGCAAAAAACCACCCTCGTATTCATTCGCCAGTTTTTCCAGCAGCGGCATCAACTGTTTGCAGGGTGCGCACCATTCGGCCCAGACATCCACCAGAACCGGCGTGGTAGCGGAGGCCTCCATGACCTTTTGCTGGAAGTTCTCCATCGTGGCTTCGAAGATATAGGGGGACTGGCTCATCAGTAGCACCTGAACAGAAGGTAAGTTTTCATCGGTTTTGCTGTGGTATTGGGGGCAAACCGCCACATTTCAAGGCACGTACACATCTTCACCTGTGCTCCTTGAAAACCGGGCAGTCGGCGTTACATAGGATAGTAATGACACGTCGGGGCCAGCGCCCCTGTTCCCACACTTCGCGGATGGAAACTTGCACGGCATGAACGACGATAACCGTAATGACGCGTTTGAAGAATTCGAGGAAGACGTTACCGAGTACATTGGCAAGGACGAGAACAGCAAAAGCCTGGCCCTGCCCCAACAGACCATGCCGCGGCGCATGTATGTGCTGCCGGTATCCAACCGGCCGTTCTTCCCGGCCCAGGTGCAGCCGGTGGTGGTCAATCAGGACCCCTGGCATGAAACCCTCAAACGTGTGGCGGAAACCGATCACAAGGTCCTCGGCATCTGCTTCGTTGACAGCGTAGCGGCAGACGGTGGCATTCCCCCCAGTGAAACTCTGGAAACCACGGGATGCGCGGTGCGGGTGCATCAAGCCCAGCAGGAAGGCGGCAAGGTACAGTTCATCGCCCAGGGCCTGCAGCGGTTCCGCATCGTCCAGTGGCTGCGCCGCAAACCACCCTATCTGGTGGAAGTGGACTACCCCGATGAGCCCGAGGAAGCGGCCGACGAACTCAAGGCATACACCCTCGCCATTATCAGTGCGATCAAGGATCTGCTGCGCACCAATCCCCTGTATGGCGAGGAAGTGAAGCAGTACCTGTCCCGCTTCGGCCCCGATGACAGCTCCCCCCTGGCGGATTTCGGCGCGTCCATGACCAGCGCCCCGGGCCACGAGCTGCAGGACGTGCTGGACACCGTGCCCTTGTTGCGCCGCATGGAGAAAGTACTGTTATTAATGCGCAAAGAGCAGGAAGTGGCGCGCCTGCAGAGCGAGATCAGCGAGGAAGTGAACGAAAAGGTGCAGAAGCACCAGCGGGAATTCTTCCTTAAGGAACAGTTAAAAGTCATCCAGCGCGAACTGGGCATGGCCAAGGACGACAAGACCGCCGACGCCGAGCGCTTCGAAGAACGCATGGCGAAACTGAACCCGCCGGAACAGGTGCGTGAGCGCTTCGAGGACGAACTGCAGAAACTGCAGATTCTGGAACAGGGCTCACCGGAATACGGCGTCACCCGCAACTATCTGGACTGGCTGACCCAGGTGCCCTGGGGCGTCACCTCCGACGATCACTTTGATCTGGCCGAGGCCCGCCGCATCCTCGACCGCGATCACGACGGCCTGGAAGATGTCAAAGACCGAATTGTCGAGTTTCTCGCCGAAGGCACCTTCAAAGGCGAAGTCAGCGGCTCCATTCTGCTATTGGTAGGTCCGCCGGGCGTCGGCAAAACCTCCATCGGCCACTCGGTGGCAGACGCCCTCGGCCGCAAATTCTTCCGCTTCAGCGTTGGCGGGATGCGCGACGAGGCCGAGATCAAGGGCCACCGCCGCACCTATATCGGCGCCATGCCCGGCAAGTTCGTACAGGCTTTGAAAGACTCCAAAGTGTCAAACCCGGTGATCATGCTGGACGAGATCGACAAGATCGGGGCCTCCTACCAGGGCGATCCGGCCTCAGCCCTGCTGGAGACCCTCGATCCGGAACAGAACCGGGAGTTTCTCGATCACTACCTGGACGTGCGCATGGACCTGTCGAAGGTGCTGTTCATCTGTACCGCCAACCAGCTCGACACCATCCCGCGGCCCCTGCTCGACCGCATGGACGTGATCCGGCTGTCCGGCTACATCGCCGAGGAAAAACTGGCCATTGCCAAGCATTACCTGATGCCACGGCTGCTCAAACGAACCGGATTGCTGAAAAAGCAGCTCAACATCACCGACGCCGCCATCAAGCAGGTCATCGAGGGTTACGCCCGGGAAGCCGGAGTGCGGAATCTGGAAAAAATGCTGCACAAGATCATCCGCAAAGGCATCGTGCGCCTGCTCGAGACCCCGGATACGCCGGTGAAAGTGGGTGTGGCCGACCTGCCCCATTACCTTGGTCAACCGGCCTTCCGCAAGGAAAAGTCCCTCAAGGGCACCGGCGTGGTCACCGGTCTGGCCTGGACCGCCATGGGCGGCGCCACCCTCAGCATTGAGGCCTCGCGCATCCACAGCTCGCAACGGGGTTTCAAACTGACCGGCCAGCTCGGCGACGTGATGAAAGAGTCCGCGGAAATCGCCTACAGCTACGTGTCGTCAAACCTCAAACGCTTCAAGGGCGACCCCACGTTCTTCGACAAATCCTTCGTGCACCTGCACGTCCCGGAAGGCGCCACCCCCAAGGACGGGCCCAGTGCCGGTGTCACCATGGCCACCGCCCTGCTCTCCATCGCACGACGGGAAGCGCCGCAGCAGAACATCGCCATGACCGGCGAGCTGACGTTGACCGGACAGGTATTGCCGGTTGGCGGCATTCGCGAAAAAGTCATCGCCGCCCGCCGGCAGAAAATCAGCAACCTGATCCTGCCCGATGCGAACCGCGGCGATTATGAGGAGCTACCAGACTACCTGAAGGAGGGCCTGACAGTGAATTTCGCCAAGCATTACAGCGATGTGTTTCAAGTGTGTTTCGGCAACAAGCCGAAGCGGGGATCGTCGGTGCATTAATGGTTTGGTTTGTCGGATTACGCGTTGCTAATCCGACCTACGATCCTAATCCGACCTACGAGGCCAGGAAAATCCAAGGGAGGACAACTGAGAGCCTGATCGGTGTCAGGGCGGGGGGTACCTTTTCTGCAGGGACAAAGGTGTCTGAGCGCAGCGAGTTCTTTTCTCGAAAGAAAAGGTACCCCCCGCCCTGACACCAGCCCCAGACTCTCCAGCCCCGGGCAAAGAAACGTCAGGCCTTTTCCTTCCAGCCGTCGTCCTTCAACACCGGCCCCACATCCAGCACCGGCGAAGCGTCGATATCGTCCGCGTCCATCATGTTCGCCACCCGCTGCAGCGACGCGATAATCATCGTCTGCTCCCACTCGTGCAGACTCTGGAACTTCTTGATGAAATCCTCCTGCAATGGCTGCGGGGCGCGCGCCAGAATGTCCTCGCCATCCTCGGTCAGATGAGCATGCACCTTGCGCTTGTCCTGAGTGCTGCGCACCCTGTACACCAGCTTGCGATGCTCCAGCCGATCCAGAATCGTGGTCACCGTCGCCTGGCTCAGGCTCACCTTCTCGGCAATGGTGCCAATGGTCACCTCACCCAAATCACGAATGCTGCGCATGATCAGCAACTGGGGCCCGGTCAGGCCGGCATGCTTGCTCAAGCGCTTGGAATGCAGATCCGTGGCGCGAATGACACGCCGCAGGGCCACCAGCACCTGTTCATAATTGTTCACGATTCCACTCCGACCCGGGCCATCGGCCTCATTCTGGTTCACATCGGAGGCATTGAGCTGTTTCGAGTAAAGCACTTTGCTACTCGCCATCGGCTTGAGCCTCACTTGCCTTGTGCAACTTGTTTATACCTCTAACTATTAGAGGTCGTTGTTCCTGTAAATGCAAGTCGACAATGTTACGCATGTGATGCGATCGCCTGCCGGTGATCCTGCATTTTTTTGGCCAGCCACTATGCTAAGGTCACCTCCTTTTGAACCACCGCAAACGGACAAGGCTCAATGACCACGCACGACACACGATACCCATTCCTGACGAACTTCCTCTTCCTGCCGCATCTGGCCGGCTTCCTGCTCGCCCTGCTCCTGAGCACCGGGGTACAGGCCCAGCAACCCGGTGCGTCCGCGAATGAACCGACAGCCGAGGATGTCGAGCAGCGCATCGAAACCCTGGAAAAGCCCATGTACACCCCCTTCGTGGAGCTGTACCTGCTGGAGGAAAGCAAAGCCCTGCGCAAGGAAATGCAGAACACCCGCGCCGAGCTCATCGAGAAGGTCGTAGACAAGGAGCTGTCGGTGGCCGACAAGACCATGTCCTACGCCACCGATACCGTGACCTACTTCTTCTACCTGATTGCCGGCGCCACCTCGATTCTGGTGGTGATTGGCTGGAATTCCATCCGCGATATGCGCAACCAGCTCACCAGTCTGGCCGAGAAGCGAGTGAATGAGCTGGTGGTCGAGTACGAGAAACGCCTCAAGTCCATCGAGGAGCAGCTGCAGCAGAAGTCCGACATCATCCATCAGAACCAGGCGGAAATCGAGCGCACCAACGAGGTGCATTCCCTATGGCTGAAAGCCAGTCAGGAAACCTCGCAGCAGAACAAGATCGGCGCTTACGACCAGATTCTCGACCTGCGCCCGGACGACGTGGAGGCACTCAGCTACAAAGCCGACGCGGTGCTCGAGATGCAGGAACCGCTGTGGGCCATCAGCCTGTGCCAGCGCGCCCTCAAACTGGCGCCGGAAAACGGCCACGCGCACTACCAGCTGGCCTGCGCCTATGCCGAGATTGGTCGCTGGGACGACGCCGTTGCCACCCTGCAGAAGGCCATCGACATTTCCGAGGCCTACCGCGACGATGCCTCGGTGGACCCGAGCTTCGAGCAGCTGCGGGACCACGACCGATTCAGAGCCATGGTTTTCCCTGACACAGACGACCGCAACCCGAACGACTGACCGGATACCGGCACGGTCTTTGCTGCCGTTTTCTGCCGAGAACAATCCCGACAGAGACCCATCATGTTCCGGAGCAAAGACTGGCCCGATATGCTTGACAAGCTGCAGGGTGTGGTGTTTGTTTAACTCTCTGAGAACATAAGAATAACCCTGAACAAAACAGGACAGACCCAATGAAAACGTCAGTAAAGAAACTCGTAACCGCAGTGAGCGCTTCTGTAGCCCTGATGGGCGCCGGCCACGCCGCCGCCGAAATCAAGATTGGTATCGCCGGCCCCATTACCGGCCAGGTCGCCCAATACGGTGACATGCAGTTTTCCGGCGCCCGCATGGCCATTGAGCAGATTAACGCTGCAGGCGGCGTCAACGGCGAGATGCTCGAAGCCGTCGAGGTTGATGATGCGTGTGATCCCAAGCAAGCGGTCACCGTTGCCAACCGTCTGGTGAACGAGGGCGTACGGTTCGTGGTAGGCCATCTCTGCTCAAGCTCCACCCAGCCGGCGTCGGACATCTACGAGGACGAAGGCATCCTGATGGTGACCCCGGCGTCCACCAGCCCGGACATCACCGAGCGCGGCTATGAGCTGGTATTCCGCACCATCGGTCTCGACAGCGTACAAGGCCCGGTTGCCGGTAACTACATTGCCAGCCTGAACCCGGAGCGCGTGGCCATCGTTCACGACAAGCAACAGTACGGGGAAGGCATTGCCACCGCGGTGCGCGACACCCTGAAAGATGCTGGTGTGGAAGTGGCCCTGTTCGAGGGTATTACCGCCGGTGATAAGGACTTCTCCTCCCTGGTCACCAAGCTCAAGCAGGCGGATGTGGATTACGTCTACTACGGCGGCTACGACCCGGAGCTGGGCCTGATCCTGCGCCAGGCGCGCCAGGCCGAGCTTGATGCCGTCTTCATGGGTCCGGAAGGGGTCGGCAACAAGAATATCAACACCATTGCCGGCGATGCCGCCGAAGGCTTGCTGGTGACTCTGCCACCAGCCTTTGACAAGAAAGCGGAGAACCAGGAATTGGTGAAGGCCTTCCAGGACAAGGGTGAGGACCCCTCCGGTCCGTTTGTGTTGACGTCCTACACCGCGGTGCAGTTGATTGCCGAGGGCATCGAACAAGCCGACTCCACGGACCCCTTCGACGTTGCCGCCACGCTCCGCAGCAATTCCTTCAACACTCCGATTGGTACCGTCGAGTACGATGATAAGGGTGACATGAAGTCATTCGAGTTCGTTGTGTATGAATGGCATTCAGATGGCAGCAAAACTCCGGTAAACTGAGCCGAAATCGTTAAAAAACGGTAATAATGAGAGCACCTTCTCACCGCGATCCGGGAGAAGGTGTTTTTCTAGGCTCCTGTTGATCCTTCCCACACCCGCGCCGTTACCCCGGTGCGTCTGTGTGGCCAGTGGAGGGGGCAGGCTTTCGGAGTCCCAAAACCATGCAAGACCTCCTGTATTTTTCCCAGCAGCTTATTAACGGGCTGACGATCGGGAGCACCTACGCCCTGATCGCCATCGGTTACACGATGGTTTACGGCATCATCGGCATGATCAACTTTGCCCATGGTGAGATCTACATGATCGGCGCCTACACCGCGCTGATAGCCATCACCGGGCTTGCCGCCCTTGGCATCGCCTGGTTACCGGTTATTCTGATCGTCGCGCTGGTCTGCGCCATGATTGTCTCTAGCTCCATGGGCTGGGCTGTGGAGCGGGTGGCCTACCGTCCTGTTCGCGGCCGGCATCGGCTGATCCCGCTGATCTCGGCCATCGGCATGTCCATCTTCCTGCAAAACTATGTGCACCTCGCCCAGGGTTCCCGAAACATCGGTTTTCCTGCCCTGATTGAAGGCGGCTTCCGTTTCGGCAGTGCAAATTCGTTCCAGATCTCCATCTCCTACATGCAGATCACCATCTTCATCACCACACTGGTCTGTATGACGCTGCTGTCCCTGTTCATTTCACGATCCCGCATCGGCCGCGCCTGCCGCGCCGTGTCTCAGGATCTGGGCATGGCGAACCTGCTTGGCATTGACACCAACCGAATCATTTCCGCCACCTTTATTATTGGTGCCGCCCTGGCCGCGGTGGCGGGTCTGCTACTGGGCATGTATTACGGTTCCATTGACCCCCTGTTCGGCTTTATTGCAGGCCTCAAGGCCTTTACCGCCGCCGTGCTCGGCGGCATTGGCAGCATACCGGGCGCCATGCTTGGCGGCCTGATTCTTGGCGTGGCTGAGAGTATGACCTCGGGCTACCTCAGCGGCGAATACAAGGACGTGGTGTCCTTTGGCCTGCTGATTCTGATTCTTCTCTTCAAGCCCACGGGCTTGCTCGGCAAACCGGAGGTCGAGAAGATCTGATGGCTGCTCATAATCTGAAACATGCGCTGTTCTGCGCAATCGTCACCCTCGTCGTTGCCTATCCGATTCTTGGGTTCAACCTGGTTTCCTCGGGGACGAGCATCGTTCTGGAGGGCGCCAAAACCCACACAATCAGTCTGGTTCTGCTGGCGGCCGTTGCGGTGTTCCTGTTCCAGCTGTTCCGGGACAACATCATGGGCCTACTGGGTAAAGCGCCAGCGCTCAATCCATTGGCAAACCGTCAGCCCATGGAGCAAAGCAAACGACTGAAGCTCGAGTCCACCCTGCTGACCCTGATCATCGTTGGTGCACTGTTCTCGCCGTTCTTCGTGTCCCGGGGCTCGGTCGACCTGGCAACGCTGGTACTGATCTACGTCATGCTGGCCCTGGGCCTGAACGTAGTGGTCGGACTCGCCGGCCTGCTGGACCTTGGCTATGTGGCGTTTTACGCCGTGGGGGCTTACACCTTTGCCTTACTGTCCCAGTACTACGGCGTCTCCTTCTGGTTCGCCCTGCCCCTGGGCGCCTTGCTGGCAGCTCTGTTCGGCCTGGTGCTGGGCTTTCCTGTACTGCGGCTCAGGGGCGACTATCTGGCGATCGTCACCCTCGGCTTCGGCGAGATAATCCGCATCCTGCTGAATAACATGACCAACCTGACCGGCGGCCCGAACGGCATCGGCGGGATTCCCGACCCTACCCTGTTTGGTATGGAATTCGGGCGTCGGGTGAAAGAAGAAGGCAATACCTCGTTCCACGAAACCTTCGGCATCGCCTACAGCAGCGAGCATAAAATCATCTTTCTGTACCTGATTGCGCTGGTACTGGCAGTCATTACCGCACTGGTGATCCGCCGCCTGATGCGCATGCCGGTGGGCCGCGCCTGGGAAGCGCTGCGCGAAGACGAAATTGCCGCCCGCTCACTGGGGCTCAGCCGCACCGCCGTCAAGCTGTCCGCGTTCACCATCGGTGCCTTCTTCGCCGGCTTTGCCGGTACGGTGTTCGCCTCCAAGCAGGGCTTTATCAGCCCCGAGTCGTTCGTTTTCCTGGAATCCGCCATCATCCTGGCCATTGTGGTCCTCGGTGGTATGGGCTCGCAGATCGGGGTCATTCTGGCCGCCATCGCGGTGACCATCCTGCCGGAACTGGCGCGGGAGTTTTCCGAGTACCGCATGCTGATCTTCGGTGCCGCCATGGTACTGATGATGGTGTGGCGTCCGCAGGGCCTGCTGCCCATGCGCCGGATTCACATCGAACTGAAAGCACAGGAGTAACGGACGATGCTAGAAGTACAGAATCTGTCCATGCGCTTTGGCGGGCTCCTGGCGGTGGATCAGGTATCACTGGACGTTCAGGAACACGAGATTGTCTCCATCATCGGCCCCAACGGCGCCGGCAAGACCACCGTGTTCAATTGCATGAGCGGTTTTTACAAACCCACGGACGGGAAAATCCTGCTTGAAGGCAAAGAGATTCAGGGCACACCGGACTACAAAATTTCCCGGCTGGGCATGGTGCGTACCTTTCAGCATGTGCGCCTGTTCAACAGCATGACGGTGGTTGAGAACCTGCTGGTGGCCCAGCACCGTCACCTGAACACCAACCTGATTTCCGGGTTGCTGAAAACCCCCAACTACCGCACTCGCGAACAGAAGTCCCTGGACCGTGCCTGGTACTGGCTCAAGCGGGTGGGGTTGCTGGAGTTGGCAAACGTGGATGCCGGCAACCTGGCCTACGGCCAGCAACGACGGCTGGAGATTGCCCGCTGCATGGTGACCGAACCGAAACTGCTGATGCTGGATGAGCCGGCCGCCGGCCTGAACCCGTCGGAAACCCGCGACCTCAATCAGCTGATTGTCAGCCTGAAAGAGGATTACAACGTCTCGGTGGTGCTCATCGAACACGACATGAGCCTGGTCATGGACATTTCCGACCGCATCAACGTCATCAACCAGGGGCGCCCCCTGGCCAGTGGCACGCCGTACGAAATCCGCAACAACGATGACGTCATCAAAGCGTATCTGGGTGAGGCCTGAACCATGTCAATGCTAGTACTTGAGGATGTCCATACCCACTATGGCAAGATCGAAGCGCTGCACGGCGTGTCCGTAGAGGTCAACAAGGGCGAGATCGTGTCACTCATCGGCGCCAACGGGGCCGGAAAGACCACGCTGCTGATGACCGTGTGCGGAAGCCCCCAGGCCAGTTCCGGCCGGGTCATTCTGGAAGGCCGGGACATCACCCGCGATCCCACCGCCAGTATCATGCGGTCGGGCATCGCCATTGTGCCGGAAGGGCGGCGGGTGTTCTCCGGCCTGACGGTAGAGGAAAACCTTCACATGGGCGGGTTTTTCAACACCAAGGCGGAGATTCGCAAAAGCCAGGATCATGTCTATGACCTGTTTCCGCGCCTCAAGGAGCGGGAGCACCAGCGGGCCGGCACCATGTCCGGCGGTGAACAGCAGATGCTGGCGATCGGACGGGCGCTGATGAGCAAGCCTAACATGATCATTCTGGACGAACCGTCGCTGGGGCTTGCCCCGCTGGTGATCAAACAGATCTTCGAGATCATCGGTCAGCTGCGGGAGGAAGGGATCACGGTGTTTCTGGTGGAGCAGAATGCCCACCAGGCACTGAATCTGGCAGACCGCGGCTACGTGCTGGAGACCGGCAGGATCCGCCTGCACGATACCGGCAAGAACCTGCTGGCAAACCCGGACGTGCAGAATGCCTATCTGGGCGGCTGACCCGCGTCGGAACTGGCGGCGCAGGTAACAAAAAGCCGGAGCATGCAGCCATGCTCCGGCTTTTTGTTCTGGAACACCCGAGCGCGATTACTTAACGCTCTTGATGGTGCCCTTGTAACCTTCAACAGTCACGTCGATGGTGCCGTACACCAGGTAATCGTTCTTCTTGACGGTGTAACGCGGCGCCACAATCACGTCTGCGCCAGACGCGGAGATGGCATTGAACGCGGCTGCGGACTTGACCGAAGCCACCGGATCCAGACCACCCAGGCCGAACGCACTGCCGCCGCCGTTACCGTATTCCATACCATCGGCGAACTGGTTGTCGTCGCTCATGGTGAAAAACAGAACCTTGGTTGCAGAAGACTGACCGGTGATCTTCTCGCCCACTTCGATATCAGCCTTGATATCGGTGCCCACGGAACCGTTCAGGGGAACCGGGCTGGAGCTGACGTTCAGGGAGGAGCAGCCGGTCATTGCGCCGGCCAGCAGCAGGCTGGATACGATAAGTGCTTTTTTCACAGATAAGACTCCATGTGTTGTGTGTAAGCCTTCATGGCCGCGCGCACTATACCGAAACGCTCTTTATATAACAATAGTTTCATATTTCAGTTTTATAAAGACGATTTTGGAATATGAACACGTGATCATATTTTTGCGCTTTCCGGGACAAATCAATAACTCACACCATTGTAAACTTGCCTTTCCGGGAATTGGACTATACTCACATGAACGGTCAACCTGTCTCCACGGGAAATCAGTCAGGGCCGTTACCGTGCACGCGCCACCAGGGGGTGGCCGGTGCGGAAAGCGACGAGAGCTAGACCACAACAAGGAGTGGATAATGAAAAAACTGATCGCAGGTGCAATTCTTCTGGGCGCGTCATCCATGGCTTTTGCACAGCCTGGTTGTGGCGTGGGTGCCATGATCTGGAAGGGCCAGTCCGGCATTGCCCCTCACGTCCTGGCAGCAACCACCAACGGCACGTTCGGTAACCAGACCTTCGGTATGACCACAGGTACGCTGGGTTGTCAGACTAACCAGTCTGTCCAGTCCATGGCGATGTATATGGACAGCAACATCGACAAGGTCGCCCGTGACATGTCCCGCGGCTCTGGCGAAAACCTCGATACCCTCGCCGTTCTTCTGGGTGTAGACGAAGCGGATCGTGATTCCTTCCGCCAGATCCTGCAGGACAACTTCGCAACCATTTTCCCCAACTCGGAAACCACCTCCGGTGAAGCCGTTGACGCAATCGTGGCCCTGCTGGAAAAAGATCAGGCACTGAGCAAGTACGTAGCGGCCTGATCGCTCAACACCAAGGGATTCAGTGCGCCAGGGACGGCGCACTTCCCTGCTCCAACCCATCCGCCCAATCCGGATTCGACCGACTATCCATGCGCACTACGCTCCAGTACGGGCTGGCCTTGATCTGGCTGGCATCAGGCACGCCGACATACGCCAATCCGCTTCCCGACACAGGACAACTGCACGAACACCCCGACTGGCTGACACTGATTCATTACCAGCCGAACCGGTACACCGACGGTTACACCAGCCAGGCCGATGACGACGCCTTTTTTCTCAGTGACGACGGCAAGCACTCGCCCGAGGCGGAACTGCAAGCAACCCTGGCCGCGCTTTCTGCACCCGGCGGGGGTGACGATCACGCCCGCTGCCGTTTCCCGGCCCGGGACCGCTGGCTGAGGGAACAACTGGAACTGCCGGACGCCGACATTGAATGTCCGGAATACGACGACTGGAAAGCGACCCTGAACACCGAAACCGTGACACTGGTGTTCGCCGCGTCTTACCTGAACAGCCCATCGTCCATGTTTGGTCACACCTTCATCCGCCTCGACCCTCCCCAGGATGACGAAGAGGCAGACCTGTTGCTGGCCAACACCATTTCCTACGCCGCCGACGCCGCGGCCCACGACAGCGAAATCCTGTTCGCCTACAAGGGCATCTTCGGCGGCTATCCCGGCATCACGTCCATCAAACCCTATTACGAGATGGTGCGGCTGTATTCGGACATCGAACACCGGGACCTGTGGGAGTACCAGCTCAATCTGACCCAGGACGAAGTGGACGTTATGCTTGCCCACGCGTGGGAGTTGCGGGACATCAATTTTGACTACTACTTCTTTGACGAGAACTGCGCCTACCGCCTGCTGGCGCTGATTGACGTGGCGCGCCCGGGTACCGACCTGCTGGATGAAGTCAGCACCCACGCCATTCCCTCGGACACCGTGCGCTGGGTGGTCGACAAGGAACTGGTGCAGGAAGTGAAGTACCGCCCCTCTGCCGCCACCAGTGTGACTCACTCCCTGGACACCTTGCCGGCGGACCAGCGGACCCTCGCGGCAGCGGTGGCCAATGGCTACGTCGCTGTCGACTCGGAGGAGGTCAACCGGCTTCCCGACCGTGAGCGGGCGCACCTGCTGGACGCCACCTACGATTACGTGCGCTACCAGAGCGAAGCCGACGCCTGGCCCCGGGAACACGCCGCGCCGCTGTCGCACGACCTGCTACGAACCCGCAGCCAGATCCGCGACGTCGCCGCCCCCGACAAACCACCCGAGCCGGAGGTGCGTGATGACCAGGGCCATGACACCTTCCGCTTCAGCGTCGCCGGCGGTCGCCTCGGTGACCGCAACTTCAGCCAGTTGACCCTGCGCCCGGCCTATCACGACGTACTGGACCCGCCCGCCGGCTATCGCAGTGGCGCCCAACTCCAGTTCCTGCGCATGGACGCCCGTTATTACACCGATAACGATGAGTTGCAGATGGAGCAGATCGTGGGGGTGGAAATCCGCTCCCTGTCGCCCCGTAACCAGTTCTTCTCTCCGCTGTCGTGGCAGGTGGGCTTCGGCGGCCGCCGCACCGACACCGAAACCGACCGGGTGTTCACCCCCTATCTGGAAGGCGGTGCGGGCGGCAGCTGGATGCTGGGCGCGAACGTGCAGGCATTCGCCCTGGCCACCGCCGATCTGGAAATCGACAACGACCTCAACAAAGGCTATGACGCCGCACCGGGCGCCGACCTCGGGCTGCTGCACCAGAACAACCGCTTCAGCCTGATGGCCGGGCTGAAAACCAAAGCCTGGATCGTCGGCAACCAGCACCGCCAGGATCAACTGTACACCAGGGCCGGCTGGCACCTCGGACGGGATTTCAGCCTGTTCGGTGAATTCACCCGGGACGACCACTACGACAGGTACCGCACCACATGGCAACTGGGACTGCACGCCTACTTCTGAAGGCACTCACCGGTGCCACCCTGGCCCTGACTTTGCTGCTGCAAACCGGTTGCAGCAGCGTGTTCTTCTACCCGGACAGGGTCACCTACATCACCCCGGATCGGCTCAACCTGGACTTTGAAGACGTCTTCCTCGACACCGCCGACGGCGAAACCCTCCATGGCTGGTGGCTGCCCGCAGAGGCCGCTGAAGGCGACGCCAAAGGCACCGTCTACTTTCTCCATGGCAATGCCCAGAACATCAGCAGCCACCTGATGAACGTCGCCTGGCTGCCCGGAAAAGGCTACAACGTCTTCCTCATCGACTACCGCGGCTACGGCCGCTCCACCGGCGCACCGGACATCGAAGGCACCCTGCACGACAGCGAAACCGGCCTGCGCTGGCTGGCAGAACAACCGCAGACACAGGATCGGCCGCTTTACCTGCTGGGCCAAAGCCTCGGCGGCGCCCTGGGTATCGCCCTCGCCAGCGAATGGATACAGCGCGAAGAAAAGCCCGCTCTCGACGGCGTCATCCTCGACGGCACCTTCTCCGGCTTCCGCGGCATCGCCCGGGAAAAGCTGGGCAGCTTCTGGCTGACCTGGCCGTTCCAGATCCCCCTGAGCTGGACTATAACCGACCAGTACGAGGGTGTGGACCATATCGGCCGCATCAGCCCGGTGCCGTTGATGGTGATACACAGCCAGCGAGACGGGATAATTCCGTTTCATCACGGCGAGGCGTTGTATGAGGCGGCGAGGGAACCCAAACAGTTTCTGCCCACCGATACGCCCCATGCGGCGACGTTTGTGATTCCGGCTTATAAAGATGTTTTCTTAGAATTTATGAGCAGACAATAAAAAACCCGCCAATCCAGAGGAAAGGCGGGTTTTTATCAGTCCCGAAAGCTATCAGTCAGAAAAATCAGTCGGCTGATCGCCTTCCTTGATTTCCTTCATGGACAGCTTCACACGGCCACGGTTGTCCACATCCAGCACCTTGACCAGAACTTCCTGACCTTCGCTCAGCACGTCAGTCACGTTCTCGATGCGTTGATCGGAGATCTGGGAAATGTGCACCAGACCGTCCTTGCCCGGCAGGATGTTAACAAAGGCACCGAAGTCCACAATGCGCTCAACGCGACCCTTGTAGATAGCGCCAACCTCGATCTCCGCGGTGATTTCCTTGACCCGGTTCACCGCCGCCTGGGCCGCTTCCTGGTTGTCTGCGTAGATCTTCACGTTGCCGTCGTCATCCAGATCAATGGAGGCACCGGTCTCGTCACAGATCGAACGGATCATGGAACCGCCCTTACCGATCACGTCACGGATCTTCTCCGGGTTGATCTTGATGGTGGTGATGCTCGGTGCGCGGGCAGACAGCTCGGCACGCGGCTGGGAGATCACCTTGTTCATCTCGTCGAGAATGTGCAGACGCGCGGCATGGGCCTGCTCAAGCGCCAGCTCCATGATCTCGTCGGTGATACCGTTGATCTTGATATCCATCTGCAGAGCGGTCACACCCTCTTTGGTACCGGCAACCTTGAAGTCCATGTCGCCGAGGTGATCTTCGTCACCCAGGATGTCGGTCAGAATCGCGAACTTGTCGCCTTCCTTGACCAGACCCATAGCAATACCGGCCACCGGCGCCTTGATCGGCACACCGGCATCCATCAGCGCGAGACTGGAACCACAAACCGACGCCATGGAGCTGGAGCCGTTGGATTCAGTGATCTCGGACACCGCACGGATGGCGTACGGGAATTCTTCCAGCGTCGGCATGACCGCCAGAACGCCACGCTTGGCCAGACGACCATGGCCCACTTCACGACGGCCCGGAGTGCCCACACGGCCCGCTTCACCGACCGAGTAAGGAGGGAAGTTGTAGTGGAACAGGAACGGATCCTTGCGCTCGCCTTCCAGCGCGTCAATGATCTGCACGTCGCGGGAGGTGCCCAGCGTGGTGGTCACGATGGCCTGTGTCTCGCCACGGGTAAACAGCGCCGAACCGTGAACGCTGGGCAGAACGCCCACTTCGATCTGGATCGGGCGCACGGTCTTGGTGTCACGGCCATCGATACGCGGCTTGCCATCAATTACCTGCTGACGCACAACCGACTTCTCGACCTTGCCGAAGTACTTTTTCACGTCATCGGCAGACGGCTGGCCTTCTTCTTCGCCGGCCAGCTTCTCAACCAGCGCCGACTTGATCTCGCCCAGACGCGCGTAACGCTCCATCTTGTCGCGGATGCCGTACGCTTCTTCAATTGCCGCAGACGCTTCCGCTTTGACCGCGTTCAGCAGCTCGGTGTTTTCGGCAGCCGGCTGCCAGTCCCAGCGGGGCTTGCCGATTTCAGCGGCAAATTCCTTGATGGCCGCAACAGCAACCTGCATTTCCTGATGGGCGTACAGCACCGCGCCCAGCATCTGATCTTCTGTCAGACCCTTGGCTTCGGATTCAACCATCAGCACGGCGTCTTCGGTACCGGCAACCACCATGTCCAGCAGGGAGGATTGCAGCTCTTCGAAGGTCGGGTTCAGGAAGTAACCGCGCTCGTTGGTGTAACCCACGCGGGACGCGCCGATCGGACCGTCGAACGGAATACCGGAGATGGACAGGGCCGCAGAGGCCGCCAGCATCGCGGCAATATCCGGATCCTGGTTCTTGCTGGAGGACATAACCGTGGTGATGACCTGAACTTCGTTCATGAAGCCGTTCGGGAACAGCGGACGAATCGGACGGTCGATCAGACGGGAGGTCAGGGTTTCTTTCTCGGAAGGGCGACCTTCACGCTTGAAGAAACCGCCGGGGATTTTACCAACGGCGTAGGTCTTCTCGAAGTAGTTCACGGTCAGCGGGAAGAACGGCTGACCCGGCTTGGCTTCCTTGGCACCAACCACGGTACCCAGAACGGAAATGTCGTCGATGGTGACGAGCACGGAACCGGTTGCCTGACGGGCAATACGGCCGGTTTCCAGAGTGACGGTCTTGCCGCCGAGCTCAAAACTTTTTCTTACGGGATTCAGATCCACGGTAACTCCTGAAATTATCTTGTCCAAATTGACTCGGCCACTTCGCCCCTGCGAACCGACCGTTACCTCTGCAGGACAATGACATGTGATCTGAAGGCAACCCGTCTGAAAGCTAACAGGCTGTTGCAAAACCCCGGAGACTGAAACCGATTGCCCGAAGACAATCTCCCGGCCGGGCTTTTCAACAACCTGCTATCAATTTCGGCTTTCCATGACGACAGGGAATCCCCCGTTGATCACTGACACACCCACTGCAGTTTTACTGATTTGAGAAAAGCACAACTGGCGGGGCACCCAGGGCACCCCGCCAGTTGGTGGCCAGTCAGCCCGATAAAGGACCGCTGGCCGTCAGGTCGTTTGACGACCGGATTAGCGACGCAGGCCAAGACGCTGGATGAGTTCCAGGTAACGGTCGGCGTTCTTGCGCTTGAGGTAGTCCAGCAGCTTACGACGCTGGTTTACCATCCGGATCAGACCACGGCGGGAATGATGATCCTGCTTGTTGGTCTTGAAGTGATCCTGCAGCTTGTTGATGTTAGCGCTCAGCAGTGCCACCTGAACTTCAGGGGAACCGGTATCGCTATCACCTTGCTGAAAATCCTTAACGATCTGTGCTTTCTCGTTGGCAGACAATGCCATAACTCACCTCATGGTTTGCGATGCTATTGAATACGGCCGAACCACGCATCTCTACAGCCCGGCTAACCGACGTCCGCGGTACTACCCGCGTCAGCCGTTCTTCACCAGCCGGCGAGGCACCAGCTTGGTGACCTCCCCTTCCGGGAAAGCTTCTGCCAGCCCGACAAAACGTTCATCGCCATACAGACGAACAAACCCTTCCTCCAGCTTGTCCGGTATTCTAACTGGTTGGCCGTTAATTATCGACACCAACGCCGGCCCGCTCAGCACCTGCTCGGGGAACATCGAAAGCGCCGCATCCGGTGCCACCAGCAAACCGTCCAGGCTCTCGTCACGCTCACGCATGGCTTCGAGCCGGTCCACAGGCACGGCATCCGCGAGCGTGAAGCCCGATGCCATGGTGCGGCGCAAGGCAATGACATGGGCGCCGCAGCCGAGCGCTTCGCCGATGTCTTCCACCAGTGAGCGAATGTACGTACCTTTGGTGCAACTGACCGCGATATCCAGCTCATCTTCGCGAACATCCAGCAAGGTCAGTTCGTAGATGGTCACCGGGCGCGACGGACGCTCGATCTCGATGCCCTCACGGGCGTATTCATAGAGCGGGCGCCCCTTGTGCTTGAGCGCCGAGTACATCGAGGGCACCTGCTGGATGGCACCGCGGAAGCGGTCGAGAACCGGCTCCAGGGCAGCGGCATCGAGGCCGGCCGGAACCGGCTTTTCCTCAACCACGGCGCCTTCGCTGTCTCCGGTTTCCGTACGCACACCCAGCCTGGCCGTGGCAATGTAGGCCTTGTCACTGTCCAGCATCATCTGGGAAAACTTGGTGGCCTCCCCGAAGCACAGCGGCAGCACGCCGGTCGCCAGCGGATCCAGCGCGCCGGTGTGGCCCGCCTTGGCGGCACCGAACAGACGCTTCACCTGCTGCAGAATGCCATTGGAGGTGACATCCTGCGGCTTGTCGATGACCAGGATACCGTTGACATCACGGCCTTTGCGGCGGCGACTCAAGCGTCTCGCTCCGGATCGTCCGTGGCGTCGTCTTCCCGGGACACCGCCGGCTTGTCGCCCACGGCCTCACGAATCAGGGTGTCCATCCGGCGACTGTAGCCCTGCAGGGTATCGAAATGGAAACGCAACTGCGGCATCACCCGCAGTTTCATCGCCCGCCCCACTTGACCACGCAGGAATCCGGACGCTTTGTTCAGCGCCCCCAGGGATGCCTTGACCTCGGGTGACTCCTCGGTCAGCTCCTCGGTCGACAGCAGCGACACGTAGATGTCGGCATACCCCAGATCGCGGCTGACCTTGACGGCATTCACGGTGACCATGCCGACCCGCGGGTCTTTGACCTCCCGCTGGATCAGCTGGGCCAGTTCGCGCTGCATCTGATCGCCGATGCGATCAACACGACTGAACTCTCTTGGCATCAGGCCCCCGTAGATTCGAGCTTACGCTCGACTCTGACGCGATCGAACACTTCGATCTGGTCACCCACTTTGACGTCGTAGCCCTTGACGCCGATACCACACTCCATGCCGTTGCGGACTTCCGGTACGTCATCCTTGAAGCGACGCAGGGATTCCAGCTCGCCTTCGAAGATCACCACGTTGTCACGCAGGACACGGATCGGCTTGTTACGGTAGACGTTACCCTCGATCACCATGCAGCCAGCAACCTGACCGAACTTCGGTGAGCGGAATACGTCACGCACATCGGCAATGCCCACGATGTCTTCGCGGAATTCCGGTGCCAGCATGCCGGTCAGGGCCGCTTTCACGTCATCAATCAGGTTGTAGATGATGCTGTAATAGCGAAGATCCAGACCTTCCTGCTCCACCAGACGTTTCGATGCGGTATCCGCACGAACGTTGAAGCCGAAGATAACCGCGTTGGTGGCCATGGCCAGGCTCACGTCCGTCTCGGCAATACCACCGACACCGGAAGATACAATCTTGACCTGAACCTCGTCGTTGCCCAGGTCCTGAAGCGCCTTGATGATGGCTTCCAGGGAACCACGAACATCGGTTTTCAGGACTACGTTGAGGGTTTTCACCTCGTCCTTGCCCATGTTCTCGAACAGGTTCTCGAGCTTGGCCGCCTGCTGGCGCTGCAAGCGCTGCTCGCGCTCACGGGTCTGACGGAACTCCGCCAGTTCTTTCGCCTTGCGCTCGTCCGCGACAGCGAAGAATTCGTCACCGGCATCCGGTGTGCCGTTCAGACCAAGAATCTCCACCGGGATGGACGGGCCGGCTTCCTTACTCGGCTTGCCCGCTTCGTCCGTCATGGCGCGTACCTTACCGAAGTAGGAACCGGCGACCACCATGTCACCCTGACGCAGGGTACCGTTCTGTACCAGCACGGTGGCTACGGAGCCACGGCCGCGTTCCAGGCTGGACTCAACCACAACGCCCTTGGCCGGGGCATCCGGAGAGGCCTCAAGCTCGAGGATCTCGGCCTGCAGCACCAGCGCTTCCAGCAGGTTGTCGATGCCTTCACCGGTGTGCGCGGAAACCGGCACGAACTGAACGTCACCGCCCCAGTCTTCCGGAATCACTTCCAGTGCTGACAGTTCGTTCTTGATGCGGTCGGGATCGGCTTCTTCCTTGTCCATCTTGTTGATGGCCACCACGATCGGCACACCGGCGGAGCGGGCATGTTGCACCGCTTCCTTGGTCTGCGGCATCACGCCATCGTCGGCGGCAACCACCAGCACCACAATATCGGTGCACTGGGCGCCACGGGCGCGCATCGCTGTGAAGGCCGCGTGGCCCGGGGTGTCGAGGAACGACACCATGCCATGATCGGTTTCCACGTGATAGGCACCGATGTGCTGGGTAATGCCACCGGACTCACCGGAAGCCACCTTGGTGCGGCGGATATAATCCAGCAACGAGGTTTTACCGTGGTCAACGTGACCCATCACACTGACGACCGGCGCGCGCTTGGATTTCTCCTTGCCCTCGAAAGAGAACTCGCTCAGAACCTCCTCCTCGAACGCGTCCTCGCTGACCAGCTTCGGGGTATGCCCCAGCTCTTCGGTCACCAGAACGGCGGTTTCCTGGTCCAGTGCCTGGTTGATGGTGGCCATAACGCCCATACCCATCAGTGTCTTGATTACGTCTGCCGACTTGACTGCCATTCTCTGGGCAAGGTCGCCAACCGTAATGGTCTCGGGAATCTGTACTTCTCTAACCATTGGTTTGGTCGGTCTCTCAAAGGCGTGGCGTTTCTCTTTCGGTTTCTTCTTCGCACGCAGCGGCTTGCGCAGCGTGGTGTCTTCCTCGTCCTCGCTGATAATCAGCGGTTCGTCTACCGGGCGGCTACGGGGTCCGCGATGGCCCGCCGACTTCTTCTTCGGCTTGCCCTCGTCCGGCTCATCGCCGCGCTCACGCACTTTTTCTTTCTTTTTCTTCGGCTTGCGGTCTTTGCCTTCGCCCTCTTCAGGCGGCGGAATCGGCATATCTTCCGGAGCCGGAATCGTGACCTCTTCCTCTTTCTTCGCGGCCTTGGCTGCGGGCTTCTCTTCCGCCGGCGCCTGCTCGGCCACTGTATCTTCCGCCGGAGACGTCGCCTGCGTTTCCGCCTGCGGTGCCTGCTCCGCGATTACCTGCGGCGCTTCTTCAGCCACAGGTTGTGTCGCCGGAGTCTCGACGGCGGCTTCTTCCGCTTTCGCCGCTTCGGCTTCCGGGGCCAACTCAGCGCGCTTGATGTACGTGCGGCGCTTACGAACTTCTACGTTTACGGTTTTGGCGCGGCCAGCTTTCAGAGTAGTGGTGGTCTTACGCTTCAGAGTAATCTTGTTGGGCTCTGCGTTTGTATCACCGTGATTCTTTCTCAGATAAGCCAGCAACTGCTGCTTCTCATCGCTGGAGACAGCATCGTTCTCGGAGCGGGCTTTCAGCCCGGCCTCAACGATCTGCTTCAGCAAACGATCCACGGGAGCGCCTACGTCTGCGGCCAGTTGTTTTACCGTTACTTCAGCCATACAGGTCCTCCTCCCGAATTAGGCCTGGTCTTCAAACCAGGGGGCGCGCGCAGTCATAATCAATTGGCCTGCGCGCTCTTCATCCATACCTTCAATTTCGAGCAGGTCATCGACTGACTGCTCGGCGAGATCTTCCATGGTACGAACACCGATACCCGCCAACTTGAAGGCGAGACTGCGATCCATACCGTCCATGCTGAGAAGATCTTCCGCGGGCTCCGAGCCCTCAAGCGCCTCTTCGCTGGCCAGGGCCTGATTTAACAGGACATCCTTGGCACGGCGGCGCAGCTCGGTGACGGTGTCTTCGTCGAACCCGTCGATGGCCAGCATTTCTTCCATGGGGACGTACGCCACTTCCTCAATGGACGTAAACCCTTCTTCGATCAGTACGCCGGCAAACTCCTCATCCACATCCAGATTGCTGGTAAAATGCTCGAGCAGGCGATTGTATTCCTGCTCCTGACGCTCACCCGCTTCCTCTTCCGTCATCACGTTCAGAGTCCAGCCGGTCAGCTCGGTGGCCAGGCGCACATTCTGGCCATTGCGGCCGATGGCCTGGGCCAGATTATCTTCCGCCACGGCTACTTCCATGGTGTGACGATCTTCGTCCATCACGATGGAGGCGACTTCGGCGGGCGCCATGGCGTTGATCACCAGCTGCGCGGGGTTGTCGTCCCACAGCACGATATCAACCCGCTCACCGCCCAGTTCGTTGGACACGGCCTGTACGCGGGAGCCCCGCATACCGACACAGGCGCCCACCGGATCAATGCGGCGATCGTTGGTTTTCACGGCGATCTTGGCCCGGGAGCCCGGATCCCGGGCAGCGCCACGAATCTCGATCAATTCCTCGGCGATTTCAGGCACCTCGATGCGGAACAGCTCGATGAGCATCTGGGCATCGGTGCGGCTGAGAATCAGCTGCGGACCACGGTGATCGGTGCGGATCTCCAGCAACAGCGAGCGAACGCGATCGCCCATGCGGAAGGTCTCGCGCGCAATCAGGTGCTCGCGGGGCAGCAGCGCTTCAGCGTTGGCGCCGAGGTCCACAATCACGTTATCGCGGGTCACTTTCTTGACCGTTCCGGAGACCAGCTCGCCCACGCGGTCACGGTAGCTGTCCACGATCTTGGTGCGCTCGGCTTCGCGAACCTTCTGGAAAATGATCTGCTTCGCGGCCTGCGCACCGATGCGGCCGAAGGCTACAGATTCGGTTTTCTCTTCGTGGATGTCACCGGGCTTCAGAGCGGTGTCAATTTCTTCCGCTTCCTGCAACGTCAGCTCGGTGCCCAGCGCCGGTACCGCATCATTGTCCACCACCAGCCAGCGGCGGAAGGTTTCGTATTCGCCGGTGCGACGATCAATGGAGACCCGGATATCGGCCTCTTCGTCGTCGTAGCGTTTTTTGGCAGCGGTGGCGAGCGCCAGCTCGATTGCTTCAAAAATGACATCCTTCTCGACACCTTTTTCGTTCGAGACGGATTCGACCACCAGCAAGATCTCTTTACTCATTGGATTGCCCTGCCCTTAAAAATAAACTTTGCATCCACCGACTTATTCAAAAACCGGAACGATGTTGGCTTTCTCGATACTGTCGAACGGCAACAGATACTCGTGGTCGTCAACCACGATCACCACGTCGTCACCCTCCACGCCCTTGATCAGGCCTTGGAATTTGCGACGTCCCTCAAAAGCCATTCGCAGCTTCAACTGAACCTTGTGCCCGGCAAACGCCTGGTACTGCTCGGGACGAAACAGCGGCCGGTCCATGCCCGGAGATGACACCTCCAGGGTATATTCCGTCTGGATGGGGTCTTCCACATCCATCACGCCGCTGGCTTGCCGACTGACTTTTTCGCAATCGTCTACGCCGATGCCCTTTTCGGCATCGTCGATAAAGATTCTTAGCAGGGATTCGTGGCCCCGGGCGCGAAATTCAATACCCCAGAACTCGTACCCCAGGCCTTCAACCACCGGCCTCAGTATGTCTTCCAGTTGCTTTAGCTTGGCTGACAAGGTTTCGCTGTCTCCATCTCTTGATTTCCAGAACCCCAATACGTTTCGACGCCCGTCAATTTCCGGACCCCGAAAACAAAAAAAGGGCTGTTTATCAGCCCTTTTTATGCACCAGGACCTGATGCGCCAGGCCCCTTAATCAAAAAGCCCCTAAAGAGTGGGGCCTTTTGTTGCAAGAACTCACAGGAAACATACCCATTCAGACCGCTTCCTGCTGACAGACACCTGGCCTGTCTGAAGCCGCTCCAATGACCCGGAGCCTGCCCCAATATTCGCCGGAGTATAGAGACGCCAGCAAGACTGGTCAAGGACTGACCAAAAAAAACGGCCTGGGAAATCCAAGCCGTTTTTCTTCAAAATGGTGCCCAAGGCCGGACTCGAACCGGCACGGCTTTCGCCACTACCCCCTCAAGATAGCGTGTCTACCAGTTCCACCACTTGGGCAACAACCTTACTCGAGCTCGGGGAGTTCATCTGAGGGCTCCCCGCTCTCGCCTTCACTTTGCTCAACATCGGCCGGGACAGAGGAACGGGGCGACTCCTGAACGACCGGAATACCGGCTTGTCCAGCGACTTCCGCACGCTGCTTGGCGAAGATGGCCAGCGAAAAACTCGTCACAAAAAACACAACCGCCAGAAAGGTGGTCATGCGCGTCAGGAAGCTACCGCTGCCCTGACTACCGAATACTGTCTGAGAAGCACCGCCACCAAAGGCCGCGCCGGCATCAGCGCCCTTGCCCTGCTGGATCAGCACCAGACCCACCAGCGCCACGGCGATAACCACGTGCACAACGACTACCAGTGTTTCTACCCAATCCATAAAGACTCTCTAATGACTCTTGCTAATGGCTTTTACAAACCTTTAACGTTCAGGACCCGCCGGCATAGCCTGGCAGATACTCATGAAATCTGTTGCGACCAACGATGCCCCGCCGATCAGCCCGCCGTCAATATCCGGCTCGGCAAAAAGAGCGGCTGCATTATCCGCTTTTACACTGCCGCCGTAAAGCAGGGAAATATCCTCGGCCGGCGCACCCATGTCGTTCAGAACACTCCGGATGGACCGATGCATGCGCTGAGCGTCACTGGACGTGGCGGTTTTTCCCGTGCCGATGGCCCAGACAGGCTCATACGCCACCACGATATTTCGCCAGTCGTCATCCGACACACTTTCCAGACCCTTGCGGACCTGCGCGGCGACAACTTCTTCGGCCTGCCCCGCTTCGCGTTCGGCAAGAGTCTCGCCAACACAGACGATGGCGACGACCCCTTGAGACAACAACTGCGTTACTTTTTCGGCAACCACTGCGTCGGTCTCAGCAAACAGCTGCCGGCGCTCGGAATGACCCACCAGCGCGTAGCGGCAACCGCAGTCTCGAGCCATCTCTGCTGACACCTCACCGGTGTAGGCCCCGGACTGCCAGCGGGCCACGTTCTGCACGCCGACGGCAACCTGCGCTCCTGCCAGAGACATCACATCCCGGACATACAGGGCGGGAGGAATAATAACAGCCTCCACACCATTATCAAGGGACGGCAACTCTGACCGGACATAGCCCACCAGGTTTTCCACCAGGTCTCTCGACCCGTTCATTTTCCAGTTTCCGGCTACGATCTTACGGCGCATAACAGCCCCCGAATTCAAGGGAGGGCGCACTATACAGCAGTCCACCCGACCAGACAACTCTCCCGCGCCAGTTACTCAGCTACGGGAATTCTCGACAACCGCCGCCAGCTCTTCCGCTATGCGGTTGATTTCGGACGCATCCTGCCCTTCCGTCATGACCCGGATCAGCGGCTCCGTGCCCGAGGCCCGCAGCAACACCCGACCGGTCTGGCCGAGATGCGATTCGGCCTTGCGCACGGCGCTGACGATGTCATCCCGAGACAACGGATCGAAGCGCTTGGCCACCCGCACATTGATCATCGTCTGCGGCAACTTGCTCATGCCCTTGCGGACCTCTGCGAGCGTCTTGCCTGCGCGCCGTACCGAGAGCAACACCTGCAGTGCCGATACGATACCGTCGCCGGTGGACGTGCAATCCCGGATCACCATATGGCCAGAACCTTCGCCGCCCAGCAGCCAGCCGTTCTGCAACAGCCGCTCCATGACGTAACGATCCCCCACCTTGGCGCGCTCGAAATCAATGCCTTGCTCCCGCAGAGCCAGCTCCACCCCCAGGTTGGTCATCAGGGTACCGACCACGCCGCCATTCAGGGTGCCCGCCGCATGGCGCTGAGTGGCAATAACGAAAAGCAGCTCATCGCCGTCCACTTCCGTGCCATCGCCATCCACCATAAGCACGCGGTCCCCATCACCGTCAAAGGCAATGCCGAGGTCGGCTTTCTTTTCCAGAACCACTCTCTTGAGCGCGCCCAGATGGGTTGAGCCGACGTCCTCGTTGATGTTCAGCCCGTCCGGGTCTGCACCAATGGTCGATACCTTCGCCCCCAGCTCACGAAACACCTTCGGGGCCACGTGGTAGGTGGCGCCGTGAGCGCAGTCCAGGACGATATGCAGGCCCTCGAGGGTGAACTCATTGGGCACCGTACTCTTGCAGAATTCCACGTAGCGGCCGGGGGCATCGTCCACCCGCGACGCCTTGCCGAGGTCCGACGACTCACACACCCGGACAGGTTGGTCCAACCAGCGTTCAATCTCTGACTCCAGGGCGTCATCCAGCTTAGTGCCGTTGGCAGAAAAGAACTTGATGCCATTGTCATAATGGGGGTTATGGGAGGCACTGATCACAATGCCGGCCGACGCACGAAAGGTACGGGTGAGATAGGCGATGGCCGGTGTGGGCATCGGCCCGAGCAGCTTCACATCCACCCCCGCCGCCGACAACCCGGACTCCAGCGCCGACTCGAACATGTAGCCGGAGATCCGCGTGTCCTTGCCGATCAACACACTGTTACGCTGGCCGGCGCGCTTGAAGGCCTGACCGGCCGCCCAGCCCAGATGCAGCATGAATTCGGGGGTAATCGGGTGTTCGCCAACACGGCCACGGATGCCGTCTGTGCCAAAATATTTTCTGTCGCTCATCGACCTGCCTCCTTCATCGCCGCCACCACACGGACGGCGTCTGCGGTTTCCCTGACGTCGTGGGCGCGAATAATCGATGCGCCCTTCATGGTCGCTATTGTCGCGGCAGCAAGACTTGCGGGCAACCGTTCATTCACTTCCCGCCCGGTGATCTGGCCCAGCATGCTTTTTCGGGAGATCCCCACCAGCAGCGGGTGGCCCAGTATGTGCAACTGCTCCAGCGACGCCAGCAACTCGATATTATGCTCCAGGCGCTTGCCGAACCCGAAACCAGGGTCCAGGATGATGCGCTCAGACCGGACACCGGCCGCCTCAACCACGCGCATACGCTCGGTCAGGAAAGAACTGACGTCGCGGCGCACATTCCGGTAAGCGGGATTGTCCTGCATTGAGTCGGGCTCGCCCTGAATGTGCATCAGACACACGGGAATGCCGGCTGCGGCGGCCGCCTCCGGCGCACCGGTGCGCTGCAGCGCCCGCACATCGTTGATCATGCCGGCGCCGAGCCTCGCGGCCTCTGCCATCACCTCAGGCGCACTGGTATCGACCGATATGATGGTATCAAGCTCGCGGGCAATCGCCTCGACCACCGGGCAGACCCGGTCGAGTTCCTCGGCCACAGACACCGGTTTCGCGCCGGGCCGGGTAGACTCGCCACCGACATCGATAAAGGTTGCGCCATCGGCCACCATTTGACGGGCCCGGGCCAGCGCAGCATCCGGCGCGTTGAACCTGCCACCGTCGGAAAAGGAATCCGGGGTAACATTGAGTATGCCCATCACGTAGCAGCGGGACATGGTCAACACCCGGCCGGCAAAGTTGATCTCCATAGCCAACCCTTGTGAATCTGCACAAATACAAACGCCGCCCCGGAAGGGGCGGCGCAGTCATTTCAAACGTAATGTCTTCGCGACGCGAACTCAGTGCTCGCCGGCTGGGCGACCAACGCCCGGCTGCTTGCCGTCGTCCGAACTCCGCGGTGCGGGTGCGGCCTCAGGCTCTTCCGCTGACACTCCACCGGTCGGCCCGTTGTCACCCCAGCCTTTTGGCGGACGGGGCACGCGACCTTCCATGATGTCATCGATCTGGAAACGATCAATGGTTTCGTACTTCATCAGCGCGTCCGCCATCAGATCCAGCTTGTCGCGGTTGTCGACCAGCATCTGCTTGGCTTTCTCGTAGCACCCGTCAATGATGTTGCGAACTTCTTCATCGATGCGCTGAGCGGTCTCCGGCGAATACACCGTCTGGGTTTGCCCGGCGGAGCGACCAAGGAACGGCTCTTCGCTGTCGGTGTCGTACTGCAGCGGCCCCAGCTTCTCGGACAGACCCCAGCGGGTGACCATGTTACGGGCCAGACTGGTGGCACGCTCGATGTCGTTGGATGCCCCGGTAGTCACACCATCAAAGCCCAGCGTTAGCTCTTCCGCAATGCGGCCGCCGAACAGGCTGCAAATGGAGCTGATCAGGAACCGCTTGCTGTGGCTGTACTTGTCCTCTTCCGGCAGGAACATGGTTACGCCCAGAGCCCGTCCACGGGGAATAATACTGACCTTGTAGACCGGGTCGTGCTCCGGCATCAGACGACCCACGATGGCGTGGCCTGACTCGTGATACGCGGTGTTCCGCTTTTCTTTCTCGCTCATCACCATGGACTTACGCTCGGCGCCCATCATGATCTTGTCTTTGGCGAGCTCGAACTCTTCCATCGATACCAGACGCTGGTTACGACGCGCCGCGAACAGGGCGGCCTCGTTCACCAGGTTGGCCAGATCGGCACCGGAGAAGCCGGGTGTGCCACGGGCAATCAGCGCGGGCTCCACACCATCCGAGAGCGGTACTTTTTTCATGTGTACTTTGAGGATCTGCTCACGGCCGATGATGTCCGGCAGGCCGACCACGACCTGACGGTCAAAACGACCGGGACGCAGCAACGCCGGGTCCAGAACGTCCGGACGGTTAGTGGCAGCGATGACGATAACGCCTTCGTTACCCTCAAAACCATCCATCTCAACCAGCAACTGGTTCAGCGTCTGCTCCCGCTCATCATGACCACCGCCCATGCCGGCGCCACGGTGACGACCGACCGCGTCAATCTCATCGATAAAGATGATGCAAGGGCTCTGTTTCTTGGCCTGCTCGAACATATCGCGAACCCGGGACGCACCCACGCCCACGAACATTTCCACGAAGTCCGAACCGGAAATCGAGAAGAACGGCACCTTGGCTTCGCCGGCAATAGCCTTGGCCAACAGCGTTTTACCCGTACCCGGCTGACCGACCATCAACACGCCTTTGGGAATGCTGCCGCCGAGACGCTGAAACTTGCTCGGGTCGCGCAGGAAATCCACCAGTTCCTTGACGTCTTCCTTGGCCTCATCAACACCTGCCACGTCGGCGAATGTCGTCTTGATCTGATCTTCGCTCATCAGCCGAGCCTTGCTCTTGCCGAACGACATGGGGCCTTTGCCGCCGCCACCGCCCTGCATCTGTCGCATGAAGAACACGAACAGCGCGATGATGATCAGAATCGGGAACGCGGCAACCAGCAACTGGGTCCAGAGGCTCTGCCGCTCCGGCTCCTTACCGACCACTTCCACCCGGTTGGCGAGCAGGTCGTCCATCAGCTTGTTGTCGGCGATTTGCGGGCGGATAGTCTGGAATTGCGACCCATCGCCACGCGTGCCCTGAATTTGCAGGCCGTCAATGGTCACCTGACGAACCTGTCCGTCCTGCACCATCTCGACAAACTGCGAGTAGTTGAGCTGTTGACCGCTGGTGGTGGGAGAGAAATTCTGAAACACCATCAGCAGTACGGCGGCTATAATTAGCCAGAGAACCAGATTTTTTGCCATATCGTTCAAGGATCGTCACCTGTGAATTGAAAGGTTGACCGTGTTCAGGGAAACCTTTTTGAACACCTTACACCAATTGTACGCCCATCCACCAGAATCAGCCCATCCGTATCTGCCACCGGTCACTGCCGGCAAACGCTCTCCGTGCGCGGTATCACCGGTCTGGCCGGTCGGGGCTATTGCCTTGAGCAATTACACAATGGCCATACCCCTGATATTGGGCGCCCAGTCCGAAATTACAATGTCTGCCTGCAATTCTCTGTTGCCGGAGGACCGGCGCAGACCCGAGCGACGCCCCATCGGCGACCCTGCCAAAGAACCCCGCGATACGTGGTATTGGCCATTTCTCCGCCGTGCCGATCTGTTACAATCCGCCGATTATACGATTGCGACGGCCGCCGCGCCGCTGACGTTTTGTTAATTGCATCCATTAAGAGATTACATCATGAGCCTTTCACCGGAACAGCGCCGGGAATACCGGGGCATTGCCCACAACCTGAAACCCGTCATCATTGTTGGCGACAAGGGTCTGTCGGAAGGACTTCAGGAAGAACTGGAGCGAGCCCTCAACGACCACGAGCTGATCAAGGTCAAGGTAGCCAGCACTGACCGCGAGGTTCGTCAGGAAGCCATCGCCGAGCTTTGCAAGGCGTCGGGAGCCGAACTGGTGCAGACCATCGGCAAGATCGCGGTGATCCTGCGGCGGGCGAAAAAACCGAATCCGAAGCTCTCCAACCTGCTGCGCAACAAGCAGTAACTCGCCGGATCGCCCGGGCGGGAAACAAAAAAGCCGGCTGTGAACTCCACAGCCGGCTTTTTTATTGCGCGGAGCGAACCCCGCTCCGAGTCACACGTACTCGACTTCCTCGATTTCATACTCCACCGTGCCGGACGGCACTCGGATGGCAACCACGTCGCCCTCGCTCTTGCCAACCAGGGCACGAGCAATGGGTGAGGAGATAGACAGCTTGCCGGACTTGATGTCGGCCTCGTCTTCACCAACGATCTGGTAAACCACCTGCTCATCGGTGTCCATGTTCAGCAAATGCACCGTGGTGCCGAAGATCACCTTGCCGGTGTTTTCAATCGTGGTGACGTCAATCACCTGCGCTGCCGACAGCTTGCCCTCGATCTCCTGGATGCGGCCCTCGATAAAGCTCTGCTGTTCACGCGCTGCGTGGTATTCGGCGTTCTCTTTCAGGTCGCCGTGTTCACGGGCATCGGCGATGGCCGCAATCACCCGCGGGCGATCTTCGGACTTGAGCTTCTGAAGCTCTGCTCGCAGGCGGGATTCACCCGCCTTGGTCATGGGTACTCTGTCAGCCATAATCTTACTTTCCTGCGTGTAGATCCTGGAGGCGACGAACGGTGCGTTCCGGGCCGAATTTAATCGCCCGGCAGAAAGCTTCGCCACCTGCCAGCGTCGTGGTATAGGTCACCTTGGTCTGCAAAGCGGACTGGCGAATCTGCGCCGAGTCTGAAATGGCCTTGCGCCCTTCGGTGGTGTTGATAATCAGCTGAACCTGACCGTTCTTGATGGCATCCACAATATGCGGACGGCCTTCACGGACCTTGTTGACGCGCTCAACCTCAATACCGGCTTCTTTCAGGGCCTTGGCGGTGCCGGTGGTGGCAATCAGCTTGAACCCGGCATCCACCAGATCCTGCGCCACCCGGGCAGCGCCGGGTTTGTCCACATCACGCACCGACATGAACGCGGTGCCCTTGCCCGGCAACCGCTCACCGATGGCCAGTGCGGCCTTGGCAAAGGCTTCATCGAAGCTGTCGCCCAGCCCCATGACCTCACCGGTGGATTTCATTTCCGGACCAAGGATCGGATCCACGGCCGGGAACTTGTTGAACGGGAATACCGATTCCTTCACTGCGTAGTAGGTCGGCACGATCTCTTTGGTGAAACCCTGCTCGGCGAGTGATTTTCCGGCCATGACCCGGGCGGCCACTTTCGCCAGCGACACGCCAATGGCCTTGGACACAAAGGGCACCGTACGGGACGCACGGGGATTTACTTCGATCACGTAGATCTTGCCATCCTGCCACGCCAGCTGCACGTTCATCAGGCCGATCACATCAAGCTCGATGGCCATCTTGCGCACCGCTTCACGCATCTCGTCCTGCACGTCTTTCGACAGCGTGTAGGGCGGCAGCGAACAGGCAGAGTCACCAGAATGAACGCCGGCCTGCTCGATGTGCTGCATGATGCCGCCGATGACCACATCCTTGCCGTCGGAAATGGCGTCAATGTCCACCTCGATGGCCGCATTGAGGAAGTGGTCCAGCAGCACCGGGCTGTCGTTGGAAACCAGCACGGCGTTGCGCATGTAGCGTACCAGCTCGGCTTCGTCATAAACGATTTCCATGGCGCGACCACCCAGCACGTAGGACGGGCGCACCACCAGCGGATAACCGATTTCCCGCGCTGCCAGGATGCCTTCCTCGTGACTGCGTACGGTGGCATTTTCCGGCTGCAGCAGCCCCAGGCGGGTGATCATCTGCTGGAAACGCTCGCGATCCTCGGCGCGGTCGATGGCGTCCGGGCTGGTACCGATGATCGGTACGCCCGCCGCTTCCAGGCCTCGGGCCAGCTTCAGGGGCGTCTGGCCACCGTACTGGACAATCACACCCTTAGGCTTTTCGACGTTGATGATTTCCAGCACGTCTTCCAGCGTGATCGGCTCGAAATAGAGGCGATCGGAGGTGTCGTAGTCGGTTGACACCGTCTCCGGGTTGCAGTTGATCATGATGGTTTCGTAGCCGTCCTCACGCATGGCCAGGGCAGCGTGAACACAGCAGTAATCAAACTCGATACCCTGACCGATGCGGTTGGGACCGCCACCGATCACCACGATCTTGTCGCGGTCGGAAACGTCCGCCTCGCACTCTTCTTCATAGGTCGAGTACATATACGCGGTGTCTGAGGCGAATTCCGCGGCGCAGGTATCCACCCGTTTGTAAACAGGACGGATGCCCAGATCGTGGCGCAGCTTGCGCAGGCTGACTTCGGAAATACCCAGCAACCTGGCCAGACGGGCGTCCGAGAAACCCTTGCGCTTGAGGCGGAACAGAGCGTCGCGGTCGATATCGGCCTTGCCGGCCGACTTCAGGGCCTGCTCCTCACGGATCAGATCTTCGATCTGCACCAGGTACCAGGGGTCAACGTGGGTGTTGTTGAAGACCTCCTCCACGGTCATACCGGCGCGGAAGGCATCACCGATGTACCACAGCCGCTCGGCCCCGGGCACATTGAGTTCCTGGGTCAGGGTTTCCTGGCCGTCGGTGGTATCCAGCTCCACTTTTTCCTCGAAGCCTTCGGAACCCACTTCCAGGCCACGCATGGCTTTCTGCAGGGATTCCTGGAAGGTGCGGCCAATGGCCATGACCTCACCCACGGATTTCATCTGGGTGGTCAGGCGGGCATCGGCCTGGGGGAACTTCTCGAAGGTGAAGCGCGGAATCTTGGTAACCACGTAATCGATGCTGGGCTCGAACGACGCCGGGGTGACCCCACCGGTAATTTCGTTGCGCAGCTCGTCGAGGGTGTAGCCCACCGCCAGTTTGGCCGCGACCTTGGCGATCGGGAAGCCGGTGGCCTTGGAAGCCAGTGCCGAGGAACGGGACACCCGCGGGTTCATCTCGATCACCACCATACGACCGGTATCCGGATTGATACCGAACTGCACGTTGGAGCCGCCGGTTTCCACCCCGATTTCACGCAGAACCGCCAGCGAAGCGTTCCGCATGATCTGGTATTCCTTGTCGGTCAGGGTCTGGGCCGGTGCCACGGTGATGGAATCACCGGTGTGTACGCCCATGGCGTCGAAGTTCTCGATGGCACAGACGATGATGCAGTTGTCATTGCGGTCGCGGACGACCTCCATCTCGTATTCTTTCCAGCCAATCAGGGACTCGTCGATCAGCAACTCGTTGGTCGGTGACAGGTCCAGACCGCGGGTACAGATTTCCTCAAACTCATCACGGTTGTAAGCGATACCGCCGCCGGAGCCACCCATGGTGAACGAGGGCCGGATGATGCACGGGAAGCCGATATCCTCGGACGCCGCCCAGGCTTCCGCCATGGAGTGAACGATGGTCGCACGCGGGCATTCCAGGCCGATCTTTCTCATCGCCTTGTCGAAGCGGTCCCGGTCCTCGGCCTTGTCGATGGTATCGGCATTGGCACCGATCATTTCCACGCCGTGCTTTTCCAGAACGCCGTGCTTTTCCAGGTCCAGCGCGCAGTTCAACGCGGTCTGGCCGCCCATGGTGGGCAGCAGTGCGTCGGGCTGCTCTTTCTCGATGATCTTTTCGACGGTTTTCCAGGTGATCGGCTCGATGTAGGTGGCGTCGGCCATCACCGGATCGGTCATGATGGTTGCCGGGTTGGAGTTAACCAGGATAACCCGGTAACCCTCTTCCCTCAGGGCCTTGCAGGCCTGGGCTCCGGAGTAGTCAAACTCGCACGCCTGACCGATCACGATGGGGCCGGCGCCCAGGATCAGAATGCTTTTAATGTCGGTACGTTTTGGCATCTCTAGGTAAACCTGTCAGCAACTTTTAAATTCTTGCATCGCAATGTGCGGCGCCTGTATGGCTCTTGGACCCTTCCGCAGGCCTAGCGGGCTTCCATCAACCGGATAAACTGATCAAACAGCGGCGCCACATCGTGCGGACCCGGACTGGCTTCAGGGTGCCCCTGGAAACTGAACGCCGGCTTGTCGGTGCGGCGAATGCCCTGCAGCGAGCCATCGAACAGTGACTTGTGAGTCGCCTGCAGATTGTCCGGCAGGCTGGCTTCGTCCACCGCAAACCCGTGGTTCTGGCTGGTGATCATCACTGTGCCATCGGCCAGATCCTGCACCGGGTGGTTGGCACCGTGATGGCCATGCCCCATCTTCACGGTTTTGGCGCCGCTGGCCAGCGCCAGCAACTGGTGCCCCAGACAGATACCGAACACCGGAATGTCGGTTTCCAGCACTTCGCGGATGGCGGTGATGGCATAGTCGCAGGGCTCGGGATCGCCCGGGCCGTTGGACAGGAACACACCGTCCGGATTCATCGCCAGCACCTCGGCGGCCGGAGTCTGCGCCGGCACCACCGTGATGTCGCAGCCGCGGGCCGCCAGCATGCGCAGGATGTTGAGCTTGACGCCGTAGTCCCACGCCACCACCTTGAAACGGGATTCACTGCGCTCACCGTAGCCTTCGCCCAGCGTCCACTCGCTCTGGCTCCAGCTCCAGGCCTTGTCAGAACTGACTTCTTTCGCCAGATCCATGCCCTTCAGGCCCGGGAAGGCATTGGCCAGCTCCAGCGCACGCTCGGCGGTAGCGCCCTCGCCTGCCACCACGGCACCGTTCTGGGAACCCTTGTCCCGGAGGATGCGGGTCAGGCGACGGGTGTCGATATCGGCAATGCCCACAATATTGTTGCTACGCAGGTACTCGTCGAGGGTACCGGTGCTGCGCCAGTTGCTCGCGATCAGCGGCAGGTCGCGAATGATCAGGCCCGCGGCCTGGACACGATCGGATTCCACATCCTCCTCGTTCACACCGGTGTTGCCGATGTGCGGGTAGGTCAGGGTGACAATCTGGCGGGAATAGGACGGATCGGTCAGGATTTCCTGATACCCGGTCATCGCGGTGTTGAACACCACTTCGCCGCTGGTCTCTCCCTCAGCGCCAATGGCGGTGCCGTAAAACAGGCTTCCGTCTGCGAGTGCAAGGATTGCAGGTGTGCTCAAGGCTTGTATCCTCATCGAGTGGCGTAGAAGTTCGTCACGAACAGGAACGCAAGCGCAAATTCAGGTTGCAAAAAAGCGAGACAGAGTCGTAACCCGGTCCCGCTTTTTTTTGAAACTTTTTCAAAACTACGCTTGGTGCAGTTAAACCGCCTTATTGTAAAAAATATGGCGCTTTATGTCCACGAGAAGCACAGCTTATTTCAGGTCCAAAACATCCTGCATGTCGTAGAGCCCGGCCGACTTGCCCTGCAGCCACAGTGCAGCACGCATAGCCCCCTTGGCGAAGGTCATACGGCTGCTGGCCTTGTGGCTCACCTCTATGCGCTCGCCCTCAGTGGCAAACAGCACCGTGTGATCACCCACGACGTCCCCGGCGCGAATGGTTTCGAAGCCGATTTCCTGGCGGGTACGCTCACCGGTGAACCCCTCGCGGCCGTAAACCGCGCACGTCTTCAGATCGCGACCAAGGGCATCAGCCACCACTTCGCCCATGCGCAGCGCGGTGCCGGAAGGCGCATCCTTCTTGTGGCGGTGATGGGCCTCGATGATCTCCACATCGTAGTCATCGCCCAGCGCCGCGGCGGCCGTGCGGAGCAGGTTCAGCACCACATTCACCCCGACACTCATGTTGGGCGCAAACACCACCGGGGTGGACTCCGCCACGACCGCCAACTGCGCCTTTTCCGCATCGGTCATTCCGGTGGTGCCGATGACGATCATCTTGTCGTTGGCCTTGCAGAACTCGGCATTTTCCAGGGTCAGATCCGGAAAGGTGAAATCGACGAGCACGTCGAAATCGTCCTTCACCTCGGTCAGGCTGCCTGCCATGACAACGCCGGTTTTACCAAGGCCGGTCATTTCACCGGCGTCAGCGCCGATCAATGAACTTCCGGGCTCAACGACCGCCGCGCCAAGCTCGAGACCCTCGGTACCGTCAACGGCTTCAATCAGCACTTTACCCATGCGCCCGGCGGCGCCGATGATTGCTACCCTCATGGTCTCCGTCCTCAGAATTTCATTTCGTCAAAGAAGCTTTTCACACCCTCAAACCAGGAGGTTTTTTTCGGGGCATGGTGCGTGCCATTGGTGCCATCCAGAGTTTCCTGGAGCTCTTCCAGCAGCTCTTTCTGCCGCTTGGTCAGGCTCACCGGAGTCTCCACGATCACCCGGCACAGCAGGTCCCCTGCGGGCCCGCCACGCACCGGGCTGACACCCTTGTTACGCAGGCGGAACAGTTTACCGGTTTGCGTTTCAGGGGGAATCTTCAGTTTGACGCGGCCGTCCAGAGTCGGCACCTCGAGCTCCCCACCGAGCGCCGCATCGACAATGCTGATGGGCACTTCACAGTAGAGATTCCGGCCATCACGGGTGAACAGTGAATGCTCACGAACCGCGACTTGCACGTAGAGATCGCCGGACGGCCCGCCATCCACACCCATTTCACCCTCTCCGGACAGGCGAATACGATCGCCGGTATCCACGCCGGGCGGCACCTTGACGGACAGGGTCTTTTCTTCCTGGACCCGACCCTGGCCATGACAGACCTTGCACGGATTCTTGATCACCTGACCAGAACCCCTACAGGTCGGACACGCCTGCTGAACCGTAAAGAAACCCTGCTGCATCCGCACCTGCCCCATACCTTTACAGGTACCGCAGGTTTCCGGACGGGAGCCCTTTTCAGCGCCACTGCCTTCGCAGGTGTCGCACTCCTTGTGTCCCGGTATGCGAATCTGGACCGTTTTGCCTTTGACTGCCTCTTCCAGATCCAGCTCAAGGGTGTATCGCAGGTCCGCGCCGCGGGTATTGCGACCACGACCACCGCCACCTCCGAAGATGTCACCGAACACATCACCAAAGATATCGGAGAAGCTGGCACCACCGCCGCCAAAGCCGCCGCCGGCCTGGCCGTCCACCCCGGCGTGACCAAACTGGTCGTAGGCCGCCCGCTTGGACTGATCCGCCAGGATTTCGTAGGCTTCGCTGGCCTCCTTGAACTTGTTCTCGGCGTCGGCGTCGTCCGGGTTACGGTCGGGGTGATACTTCATTGCAAGCTTGCGGTAAGCCCGCTTGACTTCCTTCTCGTCCGCATCCCGGGACAACCCGAGAATCTCGTAATAATCGCGCTTGGCCATGCTTTTAAAACCCTGTTTTTAAAACGCGGAAAACGCGAGAGTCATCCCGCGTTTTCCAACTGCCTGATGTACGTCAGAATTTACCGCTTTTCGTCGTCTTTGACTTCCTCGAACTCGGCGTCAACGGCGTCGTCAGAGGACTGGGCCTTAGCACCCTCGCCCGCTCCGTCCGGCTGCGCTTGTTCCGCCTGATCTGCGTACATCTTCTGAGCCAGCTCGGAAGACACTTCAGTCAGCTTCTGGGTCTTGGCTTCAATGTCATCCTTGTCAGAACCGGCAAGGGCTTCTTCCAGCTCTTTCACCGAGGCTTCGATGGATTCCTTTTCGCTGTCGCTGACCTTGTCGCCGGCCTCTTTCAGAGTCTTGCGCACGGCGTGAACCATGGCGTCGCCCTGGTTGCGAACCTGCACCAGCTCTTCGAACTTGCGGTCTTCCTCGGCGTTGGCCTCGGCGTCACGCACCATCTTCTCGATTTCATCGTCGTTGAGGCCGGAGGAGGCCTTGATCACGATGGACTGCTCCTTGCCGGTCGCCTTGTCTTTCGCGGACACGTTCAGGATACCGTTGGCGTCGATATCGAAGGTGACTTCGATCTGCGGCACACCGCGGGCAGCCGGCGGAATGTCGGCCAGGTCAAAACGGCCCAGCGATTTGTTCTGTGCCGCCTGCTTGCGTTCACCCTGCACCACGTGGATGGTCACCGCCGTCTGGTTGTCGTCCGCGGTGGAGAAGGTCTGCGACTTCTTGGTCGGAATGGTGGTGTTCTTGTCGATCAGCGGAGTTGCCACGCCACCCATGGTCTCGATGCCCAGGGTCAGCGGGGTCACGTCCAGCAGCAGCACGTCTTTCACGTCACCAGACAGTACCGCCGCCTGGATGGCAGCACCCATGGCTACCGCTTCGTCCGGGTTCACGTCTTTACGGGCTTCTTTGCCGAAGAACTCTTTTACTTTTTCCTGCACCAGCGGCATACGGGTCTGGCCACCCACCAGGATTACTTCGTCGATCTCGGAGGCCTTCATGCCGGCATCCTGCAGCGCCACTTTACAGGGCTCGAGGCTGCGCTGAACCAGCTCTTCGACCAGAGACTCCAGCTTGGCGCGGGTCAGCTTCACGTTCATGTGCTTGGGACCGGACGCATCCGCGGTGATGTACGGCAGGTTGACGTCGGTCTGCTGGCTGCTGGACAACTCAATCTTGGCCTTCTCGCCGGCCTCCTTCAGACGCTGCATCGCCAGGCTGTCGCCACGCAAATCGATACCGCTGTCTTTCTTGAACTGGTCGGCCAGGAATTCGATGATTTTCAGGTCGAAGTCTTCGCCACCCAGGAAGGTGTCACCGTTGGTGGCCAGAACTTCAAACTGGTGCTCGCCGTCGACATCGGCAATTTCAATGATGGACAGGTCGAACGTACCGCCACCCAGGTCATAAACCGCAACCGTGCGGTCGCCACTCTTTCTGTCCAGGCCATAGGCCAGGGCCGCTGCGGTCGGCTCGTTGATGATCCGCTTGACGTCGAGACCGGCGATCTTGCCGGCGTCCTTGGTGGCTTGGCGCTGGCTGTCGTTGAAGTAGGCCGGCACGGTGATGACCGCCTCGGTCACTTTCTCGCCCAGGTAGTCCTCTGCGGTCTTCTTCATTTTCTTGAGAATTTCTGCCGACACCTGCGGCGGCGCCATCTTCTCGCCCTTCACTTCTACCCAGGCATCACCGTTGTCAGCCTTGGCGATCTTGTACGGCACCATCTTGATGTCTTTCTGGACCACGTCGTCTTCAAAACGGCGGCCAATCAGACGCTTGATGGCGTACAGCGTGTTATGCGGGTTGGTCACCGCCTGACGCTTGGCAGACTGACCTACCAGAGTTTCGCCATCGTCAGTGTAGGCGACGATGGATGGGGTGGTGCGATCACCCTCGGCGTTTTCAATAACCTTGACCTTGTCGCCATCCATGATGGCTACGCAGGAGTTGGTGGTTCCCAGGTCGATACCGATAATCTTGCTCATTGAGTCACTCCAATTCGTTTGTTCAATCCGGTGGCGGCATCGCGGTCGCGATGCCTGACATGCAATCCGGCGCTGTCTGTTTACTGCCTATATTGGCGCCTTAATAAACTTTTCAAGCCTGTTCGTCGATTTTTGGTGCGTTGCTGGCCTGAGCCACAACCACCATGGCAGGACGAACCAGCCGTTCATTCAGCGTGTAACCCTTCTGAACCACGGCCACCACGCTGTTGGGTTCCGCATCCGGCGCAGGCACCATGGACATGGCCTCATGCAACTGGGGGTCAAAGGGTTCGCCAACAGGATTCAACTGGGCAACGTTGAACTTCTTGAGGCTGTTCATGAACAGGTTCAGGGTCATTTCCACCCCTTCCCGGATGGAGGCAACCAGTTCGCCGGCAGACTCGTGGCCTTCGGTGCTCTCGACCGCCTTCTCAAGACTGTCGGCAACCGGCAACAGCTCTTTCACGAACTTTTCAAGAGCAAACTTGTGGGCTTTCTCCACGTCCAGCTCCGCGCGGCGACGTACGTTCTGCATCTCCGCCTGAGCGCGCAGCATCTGCTCCTGGAATTCCTGCACCTGTGCCTGCAAGGCTTCGGCTTCGGAAGGCTCGCCGGCCTGCGCTTCGTCGGCCGCCTCCGCCGCTTCACTTTCAGCGGCGGCTTTCAGCTCTTCCTCTACCGGCTCGTTACGATTGTCGTCAGCACTCATGGCTACTCCTGGTCATTCATCGCGGCCGCCGCAGCGACCGGTTCAACATGTCACCCGCCCCGCGGGACGGATCAAATAGGGTTGCGAACGGATATGGGGCCCGTTGCGCCGGTTTCAACCTCGCAGAGTACATTTATGCGCAATTTCACCCTTGTGCATTTGCAAACCGGAAAAACCCTGTATATATTCACAGTTACTGTATGTACGAACAGCTTTTTTTTGAGCGGAGGTCACCTGCATGCTCACACAGCTCACCGTTTCCAACTACGCCATTGCTGAAAGAGTCGAACTTCAGTTCAGCAAGGGTATGACCGCCCTGACCGGAGAGACCGGTGCCGGCAAGTCCATTGTGCTGGACGCGCTCAGCCTCGCCATGGGCGGGCGGGCCGACGCCGGCGCCGTTCGCCACGGCGCGAAGCGAGCAGACATCACCGCGTCCTTCGACGTATCGCGGATTGCCGAGGCACGGTCATGGCTGGAACAACATGAGCTGGATGACGACCATGACTGCATCCTGCGCCGGGTGATCAGCAAGGATGGCCGCTCACGGGCGTACATCAATGGCCAACCCTGCCCGCTGGCACACCTGAAAGACCTTGGCAGCCGGCTGATGGACATTCACAGCCAGCACCAGCACCAGTCGCTGCTCCACAAGGACACCCACCGCAAACTTCTGGACGAATACGCCGGGGTGGAAACACTGGCCAGCGAAACCCGCGAAGCCTGGAAAATCTGGAGCAAAACCCGCCAGCGTCTGACCGAGCGCCAGCAGAATGCCGACGAAGCCGAGGCCCGCCTGCAGCTGCTGCGCTACCAGGTCGAGGAACTGGACCGCATGGCCCTGGAAAGCGGCGAGCAGGAAAGCCTCGAGCAGGAACAGGCCAGCCTCAGCCACGCTGACACCGTGCTGCTCAACAGTCAGCAGGCGGCATTGCTGTGCACCGAGGAAGACAACAGCGCCGCGGATCTTGTTCGCCTGGCGCTGCAGCAACTGGAGAGCCTGCCCACCGACGTGCCGGCACTGGCTGACACCATCCAGATGCTCAATGAGGCGCAGATCCAGATCAGCGAAGCCGGCGACAACCTGCGCCGTTTTGTCGAGGATTACGAGGCCGACCCGGCGCGTCTGGCGGAGGTGGAGGAGCGCCTGAGCGCCATCTACCAGATGGCGCGCAAGCATCGGATTGCACCGGAAGAGCTGCCGGAATTTCATCAGCGCCTGAGCGCGGAACTGGCATCACTGGATGACGGCGAGGGCAGCGTTGCGCAACTGGAAGCGGAACTGCAAAGCCAGCGCACGCACTTCGACGAACTCGCAACCCGCCTGTCTGAGGCCCGTCAGCAGGCCGCCGCGAAACTGGATCAGCGAATTGCCGACGAGCTGGCACAGCTGAGCATGCCGGCGGTGCAGTTTGTCACCCACCTGAACCGGAATGCCGCCGGCGAGCCTTCGCCCTGTGGACTGGAAGACGTGGAATTCCTGGTCAGCGCCAACCCGGGACAACCGGCGCGGCCGCTGGCAAAAGTGGCATCGGGTGGTGAGCTGTCGCGGATCAGCCTGGCAATCCAGGTGGTGGTGGCGCAGACATCCACCACCCCGACCCTGGTCTTCGATGAGGTGGACGTGGGCATCGGCGGTGGCACCGCGGAGGTGGTCGGCAGACTACTGAGAACTCTCGGCGACGACGGTCAGGTGCTATGTGTTACCCATCTGCCGCAGGTAGCGGCCCAGTGTCACCAGCACCTGTTTGTCAGCAAGTTCACTGAACAGGACGCGACCTTCTCAAAAATTGAAACACTGGATGATCACGGGCGGATCAGCGAGGTGGCGAGAATGCTGGGCGGTGTCGACATGACCGAACACACCATTGCCCACGCCCGGGAAATGTTTACCAAGGGCCAGGCCACCCATCACTGACACACACTGAGACACGAGCACATTCCCCTCTCGATTCCGAGAGTTGTTGGGGCGGGTTGATACCCGCCCCTTTTTTTGCGCTGACCTCCGCACACAGCACCGGCCGGTGCTGCAGCGCTTACTTCTTGATGGGTTTGACGTACAGAATCAGGCTGTGATCGACAATCTCGAAGCCATGCTCTTTGGCGATTTTCTGCTGGCGCTGCTCGATCACCTCGTCCACAAACTCCACCACCTCACCCGTCTGGGTGCAGACCATGTGGTCGTGATGATCATCGCCGGCCATTTCGAACACCGCATGGCCACCCTCAAAGTTGTGGCGGAGCACCAGGCCTGCAGCCTCAAACTGGGTCAACACCCGGTAAACGGTCGCCAGCCCCACGTCATCGCCCTGCTCCAGAAGCTTCTTGTAGACATCCTCGGCACTGAGGTGATGCTCCTCGGAGTTCTCGAGAATGTTGAAGATCTTGACTCTCGGCAGAGTAACCTTGAGACCGACTTTTCGTAATTCGGCGTTTTCAGATGACATGTTACTATTCACTCGTTGGTGTGCCCCACGGCTTCGGGTATGATGAAGCCGCATTTTGACGGTAATACCGTGTCACACCTGCCTTTGGCAGGCGATTTCAAGATAGAGGATTTCCCCCGGCGATGCAAAAGCTCACAGCTCTCATTCTCACTCTCATCATGACTGGCTGTGCCTTTCCCGGCGTTTATAAAATTAACGTCCAGCAAGGCAACATCCTGACCGACGAAGAGCTGACATCCCTGTCCGAAGGCATGTCCCGCAGCCAGGTGCACTCGGTGCTGGGAAGCCCGCTGATGCTCAACCCCGTGGATCCTTCCCGGGAATACTACATTTATACGTTCCAGCGGCGCGGCGGTGATATCGAGGAACAACGGGTAATCGTCTATTACGACAACAACCAGTTTTCCCACTACGAAGCCCAACTGCTGGAAGAGACACCGGCCTACTGAGGCCGACTTCAGTCCTTTTTCTTCGCCCGGTTCAGCCGGGCCTGCTTTGGGTCTATCTTCAGAGGCCGGTAGAGTTCCACCCGATCACCGTCGCGCAGCTCGTGACTGGCCGGCGTCTTGATGACCTTCCCAAAGATACCCATATCGTTGCTGTCCGGATCAATTTCCGGGAACACATCAACAATGCCCGAACGCTTCACCGCCTCCAGCGCGGTGGTTCCCTCCGGCACCTGCAAACCGATAATCTCCTGCTTGTCCGGGCGGGCGAACGCCACTTCGACCTGAATCATTGCGCACCTCCGGTGTAAACCTCATCCGCACGGCGACAGAACGCATCCACCATGGTATTGGCCGCCTGACTGAAGACCGGGCCGAAGGTCATGCGGGAAAGCGACCCGGAAAACTCGAATTCGAGGGTAAGAATCACCTTGCAGGCCTGGTCATTCAGGGATTTGAAGTGCCAGCGACCGCTGAGGTTGCGGAACGGACCATCCACCAGACTCATTTCGATGGTATCAGGCAGCAGGATCTGATTGCGGGTGGTCAGGCGGTGGCGGATACCGCCCTTCGCCACATCCAGTGACGCAGTGATCTGCTCGCTGTCCTGATCATGAATCTCGGCACCGGCACACCAGGGCAGAAACTCGGGGTAACGGGCAATGTCGTTGACCAGGTGAAACATGCGCTCCGCGGAGTGCATAACCAGGGCCGATTTGTCGATCTGATGAGGCATTGGAAGCGGGTGTCCTGCTGACAATCTCACTGAAATGGGGTGAAAACGGGCACTCACGGGACCCGCCGATTTCAGACGCTATGATAAAGGATATCGCCCTGCTTTGGGGCTTTTTCCGGTGACGTTTCCGGTTTCGCATCCTCCTCATGCCTGGCGGGCTGCGGCTTGCCTTCCTCAACTGCGGGCGTCGGCGGCACCCCATGATCAGCAGACGGCGCCGGCTCAACCTGCTCGGGCTGGAGGACGCCCGGTTCGGCGACCACCGGATCCACCTGGCGACACCAACGCACTTCTTCCTGATTGTTGTCACACAGGTTGTCGAGCGAGAACAGGGTGTAGGAAATGCCGATGTAAGCCACCACCACCGGCAGCACTATACGCATCACCCAATACCAGATACGGCCGAACAACCAGGGTGTCTTGCCAATAATGGTAAACGACAACGAGCGGGTCAGGCACCAGCCGGTGAACAACGCGATCAGGATAGCCACCAGGGGAATCAGCAGCCCGCCGGTAATCAGCTCCAGCCAGCGGAACGGGGTGCCGCCGGCCAGACGGACATCTGACCACAGATTGAACGACAGCAGGGTGACCAGACCGGCCAGCCACACCAGCACCCCGAGGATGAACACCGACCACCCGCGGGGAGCACCGGTCCATTCCCGGAACCATCCCACCACCGGCTCCAGCAGGGCCAGAGCGGTGGTCCACACCACCAGCACCACCAGCAGGAACGCCGCGGCGATAATAAACTGGCTCCCGGGCAACGGCGCCAACGCCACCGGCAATGACACGAACAGCAGGCTGAAACCGCGCTCGCCGTCAAAACTGCCGTCGGTGGTGGCGGTGGCAAAAATCAGCACGCCGGCCAGAATGGCCACCAGCGTGTCCATCAACACAACCGCCAGCACCGAACGCTTCAGGCGCACCCCGGCGGGCGTGTAGGCACCGAAAATTGCCCACACCCCCATGCCCAGCCCGAGGGTAAAGAAAGCATGGAATAGAGCGGCCTTGACGCTGTCTGTCCCCACGTCCGCAGGCCGGAACTGCAGAATGGCGGAAATTGCGCCGCCAAGACGGTCGTGCCACGCCGCCAGGGCGAACAGGCTGAGGAGCAGTATCAGCGACGCTGGTACCAGAGCGCGGAAGACTCGTTCCAGCCCGCGCACAACGCCCTGAATAGAAACCCAGATGACCAGCACCAGAAAAAACAGGTGCCAGGCCATGAACACCTTGTAGTCCCGGGTGCCAGACACCAGATCGGACAAGACCGCGGTGGCCTCGGCCTGACCCACGTCGGCGAAGACCCCGAACGCACCGTAGAACACATAAGCCAGTGCAATAGAGCCGAACACCGCCGTGTAGGACAGCACCAGAAACGCGGCAATCACGCTCAGACGCCCGGCAAACATCCACCACCGGGAACATCGGGAGCTGCGAATATAACCGTCCATCGCCAGCACGATGCCGTGCCGCGAGTGTCGCCCGATCGCCGCTTCGGTGACCATCAACGGCAGGGTTACCAGCAGCAGGCAAGCGACGTACAACAAGATGAACAGGCCACCGCCGTGCTGCCCCGCCAGGTAGGGAAACTGCCACAGATTGGCAAGGCCCACCGTTGCACCAACGGCGGCCCAGAAGAAGGTCGACTTGCGGGTCCAGGACCCGATCGGGGTTTCATAGGGTGCAGGCATTCATCGTTCCCGAAAAGCTGAGGCTGGCATTGTAGCGGATACGCCACGGTTGCTACGACCACCGAAGAGGCCCCTCGCGCCGAATTCGTGACCGGTCTGGCACTCCTGGGCTACAATGCGCGTTTTACCGGGGCGCGTACCGCCCGGCAAATTCTTTATCCGACGCCGGATTATCGATTCATGAGCAAGAAAAAACCCGCACCTCAGAGCAGTACCATCGCGCTGAACAAAAAGGCAAAACACGAATATCACATTGAAGAGCGCTACGAAGCGGGCATGGCCCTGCTGGGGTGGGAAGTCAAATCGTTGCGTGCCGGCAAGGCGCAGCTGACCGACGCCTACGTGCTGCTCAAGGATGGGGAAGCCTGGTTGCTGGGCGCTCACTTCACCCCGTTGATTGCAGCGTCCACCCACGTGATTGCGGACCCGACGCGCACCCGCAAACTGCTGCTGCACGCCAAGGAAATTTCCAAGATCGTAGGCAAAGTGAGTCAGGACGGCTACACCTGCATCCCGCTGGCCCTGTACTGGAAACAGAACAAGGTGAAATGCGAGATTGCCCTGGTGAAAGGCAAGAAGCTGTTCGACAAGCGCGCCACCGAAAAAGAGCGCGACTGGAACCGACAGAAACAGCGTATTCTGCGCGAAGCCAACGTCTGATACTGATCGCAGATGCGACATCCGGTTATGTAGCATCTGCATTCTCTTTCCCCCCTGCTCTGATCGGCCTATACTTCCGGGTCTCACCGCCGACAGGCCACCCGGATCCCGGACACAGGGATCGCCAGTTAGCTGGATAGCTGGATAGCTGGACAAAAAGGGTGCGCACGTTGTCCGTTCGGCAAAAGGATTGCACGTAGAACGGAGGCCCCATGTCACAAAGCAAGACTCCCATGTCAGCCGTGGATCGTTCCTGGTTGCGCATGGACAGCCCCACCAACCCGATGATGATTTCCGCGGTGCTGGTGTTCGATCAGCCCATCGCCATCAACCGCCTGAAGCGCACCCTCAACGAACGTTTCCTGTGTTTCCAGCGATTCCGCCAGCGCGTCATTCATGAGGGCGACCGCGTGTACTGGCAAGACGACCCGCTGTTCGATATCGACAACCACATTCACCGCATCGCGCTGCCCGGCAACGCGGGCAAGGATGAGTTACAGGCGCTGACCAGCGACCTCAACAGCACCTCCCTCGATTTACGCCGGCCTCTCTGGCAGATTCACTACATCGACAATTATGGCGCTGGCTGCGCCCTGCTGATCCGCATTCACCATTGCATTGCCGACGGCATTTCCCTGGTGCGGGTGTTGCTGTCACTGACCGACAAAAGTCCGGAAGCCAAACTCAGCCGGCTGTCGATGCCGCCGATGTTACCAACAGTCACCCCCGTCAGCAGCCTCAGGCGCTTCACCAACCGCGTGCTGGACAGCGGGCAAGCCGCCCTGGAACAGAGCCAGCTGTTTATCCAGTCACTGCGCCAGGAGCCGGACTACCCCCTCAAGCTGGCCACCACAGCCGGCAACATTGCCATGGATCTGGTCAAGCTGGGGCTGGCACCTTTCGAGCCGCACACCGGATTGCGCTCGCCACTGTGTGGTCGCAAACAGGTCGCGTGGGCGGAACCGCTGAGTCTGGCAGAGGTGAAACTCTGCGGCCGCGCCTTGCGGGGCAGCGTCAACGACGTGCTGCTGTGCGCCGCCACCGGCGCGTTGCAACGGCACTTCCGGGAGACCGGCGAACACATTCCGGATTGCGGCATCCGCGTGGCAGTACCCTTCAACCTGCGCCCGCTGCGTCAGCCCATCGAAACCCTGGGCAACCAGTTCGGACTGGTGCTGGTGTGCCTGCCAGTGGAGGTTAATGATCCGGTGATGCGTTTCCGCCAGGTGCAGGAGAACATGAATCGCCTCAAGCGCTCCTATCAGGCCCAGGTCACCTACAGCCTGCTGGACCTGTTCGGCCGTGGCCCGGATATTCTGGAGCGGCGCGCGCTGGCGCTGCTCAGCAACAAGGCCTCCGCCGTGCTCACCAACGTGCCTGGCCCGAAGGAAGCCGTCTATCTGGCCGGCGCCAAATTGGTTCAGCCCATGTTCTGGGTGCCGCAAAGCGGCAACATCGGTATCGGCATGAGCATCTTCAGCTACGCCGGCACGGTGCAATTCGGGATCACCATCGATCGCAACATCAACGCCGACCCCGACGCCGTGATGGGGTATTTCCGCGACAGCTTCGCCGAACTCAAGGACATCGCCCTGCAACGAACCGAGCACCGGGCCGCCGTGTGAAATAAAACTTCACCAATCCGCCCTTGAAGTTGCCGGAGCGGCCCACATATACTGTCGGTAAGGGGACGACATGGCTTCGACGCTGGTGGCGAACCCTTGGGTGCATGTCGAGATGGCAGCCAATCTCGTTAATCCAAAGCTGCAACGCAATAGTCGCAAACGACGAAAACTACGCACTAGCAGCGTAAGCTGCTAGTCGTCCTGACTGGGTCGCCCGTAGCCCAGAGCTACATCTCAGGACGTCATCGCTTACGGGATGCTCCGTTATCCAGAGTTCACTGGCTAGCGGCTAAGATTCAAAGAACTCGGTTCTCGCACCCTGGCTCTCGGGTCGCTTGAACTTAAATCAATAGAGAGACGCTAAACATGTAGATCTCAAGGCATAGTGCTGGCGGACGCGGGTTCAATTCCCGCCGTCTCCACCAACCAAAACGAGAAAAGCCCCTGATTTCAGGGGCTTTTTTTATGTCAGGATTTCCCCTTCTCGTCCCCGTCGCTTCCCACCGCCTTCTGCACCTCGGCGGCCTCTCCGGTCACTGACCGCACCAGCCGCCCCATGTACCGCAGGGTGAAAAAGTTCAGGGCACTCAGGGCGATGGCGATCTCCAGGTGGTGGTACGCCACAGCGACACCGATGGCGCCGGTGTTCCAGATACTGGCGGCGGTCGCTGTGCCGATCACGCGGCTGTCGTCCTTGAGGATCGCGCCGCCGCCGATGAAGCCGATGCCGGTAACAATGCCCTGCAGTACCCGGCCCTGTTCACCGGGTGAATCGATCACGGCGCGGCCAACGAGCATGAAACCGCAGGACACAACCGCCACCAGAGGGAAGGTTCGCAGGCCGATTCGGGGGCCTTGCTCTTCGCGGTCGAAGCCGATGGGGAAGGCCAGCAGGTAAGCAATGGCCAACAGAACCAGGTTGTTCAGGGTGAGCATCCAGTCAACATCAAAATGGTTTTCCACGCACGACTCCCGGCTCTCGATTTTTGTTTTTGCGCAGTGGCCAGACTAGACCGACTCAATAACCACATCAACAATTCGTCATGTTCGCGCCCCCTCTGGCGCTGTTTTCCACCGCAAAGAGATGGTAATTTCTCGCGATGCGCAACGGTAACGACCCCACCACCATGACCCAGCTTCTCGACCGCATTCGCGACTCCAGCGAAGGCGTGGAGCAGGTGTCTGTGCGGGATATTCTGGAGGCCGTCGGGGAGCGGTCGTTCGGTCCGGTGGTGTTGTTGGCAGGGTTGATCACGTTGGCGCCGCTGGTCGGGGACATTCCCGGCGTGCCCACGTTGCTGGGGCTGGTGGTGTTGCTGACGCTCGGCCAGCTGCTGTTCCGACGGCACACCATCTGGCTGCCGGACTGGATCGCCGGGCGGCAGGTGCCCCGGGCGAAACTGGTTAAAGGGGTAGGCTGGCTGCGCAAACCGGCGCGGTTCCTGGACCGGGTCACCAAACCCCGGCTGACGCTGCTGGTCAATGGCCCCGGGCTCTATGTCATGGCACTGCTGTGCATGCTGGTCGCGGCGGCCATGCCGGCGATGGAAGTGGTGCCGTTCAGTGCCAACGGTGGCGGTGCCGCCTTGATGGCATTCGGGCTGGCGATTGTAGCCCGTGACGGTCTGGTGGCGCTGCTGGCCACCACGTTTACCGGGCTGACCTTCTGGGTCATTCTCAACAATCTGGTGTTCTGATCACTCCGAGGGGGCCGACTGCCCGGGCTCACGGCTCTGCTGGAGATTGCGGAAGAACTGTTCAGAACGCTCGCGGATGTCCTCCAGCGTGGCCGCCCACGCTTCCCGGTGTTGCTCGAACGTGTCACCGCTGAGTTCGGCAAACCGCTGGCCGGTCTGCGCCAGGGTACGCGAGGCTTCAGCCAGTGTTTCCAGGGTGGGTTCGGCCAGGTTGTCTCCGCTGGTTTCGAGCTCTTTTGCGGCCTGCTCCAGTGTCTTGCGATCGCTTTGCGGCGCCTGTCGATTCTCTTCAAGCGCGCGGTCCACCGACTGCTCGAGCTCTGCCATGGCATCCTGCAGCATCTTGCCGAACGCGTTGACGGTGTCCTCCGTGCGGCGTGACATGTCCGTCGAGTAGGCGTCCAACTCCCGCGCCATCATGTTCAGGCGCTGCTCCATGTCATCGGAAGACGAGGCAAAACTGGCGGTAATACGGTCACTGATCTCGCTGAGCTGGCCCATCAGGTTGCTCAAAGGGGACGGGTTCATGATGGCGTCACCGGTGCGGCGGTAGTCCACCAGCCATTGACCGTTGCGCTCCACCAGATAGGTAATCACTTCCCGGCGCTCGCTGATGTCGCCGTTTTCCGCCGGCAAGCGGGTCACGATCGTGGCGTCGGTGTTGTCGATCACCACCCGCCCGAACGACGGCACCACATCGGCCCAGTCACGTTCGAAACGGTCAAACTCTTTGGCATCGATCAGCGTGGAGTAATCAACCACATCACTGACATCGTTGTCAGCCATGGCCTGCCAGAAGGCGGCGGCCACATCCTGCGGGGTATTGGGTTTACTGCAGGCGGCCATCATCACCGCAACGAACAACCAGAGACACACTTTCATGGAACTGCGCAGCATCCAACCCTTCCTCTGAAAACTGACCGGGTTGTTGATCATACACCGCTTACAGGTTGCAGGTCAGCTCAGCCAGTTCCTCGTCAAACACCCGCCGGTTCTCGCTGTAATCCACCGGCACGTCCACCAGGTGCACACCGCCGGCGCCGAGGGCGGCTTCCAGTGTGGGCCTGAGGTCCTCGGTGCGGGTTACGCGGTGACCGTTGGCGCCGTAGGATTCGGCGTACTTCACGAAATCCGGATTGCGGTAATCCAGACCAAAATCCATAAAGCCTTCCTGGGCCTGCTTCCACTTGATCATGCCATAGGCGCTGTCATTGATGATCAGCACCACCAGGTTCAGACCCAGACGCACCGCAGTTTCCAGCTCCTGGCTGTTCATCATGAAGCCGCCATCGCCGCAGATTGCCATCACCTTCTGGCGGGGATACAGCATCGCCGCCATCATGGCGCTGGGCAGGCCGGCGCCCATGGAGGCCAACGCGTTATCCAGCAGTACGGTGTTGTTGTCGTAAGCGGGATAGTTGCGGGCAAACCAGAGTTTGTACATGCCGTTATCGAGGGCAATGATGCCGTCCTCCGGTATCACCTGGCGTACGTCATGAACGATGCGCTGGGGGATCACCGGGAACCGCGGATCCTCGCGCCGGGCGGCCAGGTGCTCATCGACCGCGGCCTTCACCTCCATGAAGCGAGTGAAGTCGTGATTGCCGCAGGGTCCGCAATGTTCGGCCAGGTATTCCACGCTGTTGGCAATGTCGCCCACCACCTCATGCTGGGGGAAATAGACCGGGTCCACGTCAGCGCCGCTGAAATTGACGTGGATTACCTGCTTGCCGCCGGGAGTCATGAAGAAGGGCGGTTTCTCGACCACGTCGTGGCCAACGTTGATCACCAGATCGGCGTGATCAATGGCGCAATGCACGAAGTCTCCGGCCGACAGGGCGGCATTACCCAGGTAGCGGGGATGACGCTCGTCCACCACGCCCTTGCCCATCTGGGTGGTAAAGAAGGGAATGTTGCTGGTGTTGACCAGGTGTATCAGCGCCTGGGATACCCGCTTACGGTTGGCGCCGGCGCCGATCATGATCAGCGGGTGGCGGGCACTGCGGATCATCTCGCAGGCTTTTTCCAGGCTCTTGGTGCTGGCCGTCGGCCGGCGGGCATCACTGGGCTCAAAGATCTGGGTGTCCTGTGCCGTCATTTCCGCGGCAATGTCTTCCGGCAGCTCGAGATGAACCGCCCCCGGCCGCTCCTCCGACGCCAGCCGGAAGGCTTCCCGCACTTTCGCGGGAACAGTGTTGGCATTGCTGATCTGGCGAGTGTACTTGGTCAGCGGACGCATCAGGTCCACCACATCCAGAATCTGGAACAACCCCTGTTTCGAGGATTTGATGGGCTTCTGCCCCGAGATCATCATCATCGGCATGGCGCCCAGCTGGGCGTAGGCGGCGGCAGTCACCAGATTGGTCGCGCCCGGGCCAAGGGTAGACAGGCACACCCCCACACGCCCGGTCAGGCGGCCGTAGGTCGCTGCCATAAAGCCGGCGGCCTGTTCATGGCGGTTCAGCACGAGGGTGATGCTGGACTCCCTGAGGGCTTCGAGGAAGGCGAGATTCTCCTCGCCCGGTACCGCGAAGATGGTTTGAACCTCTTCATTTTCCAAGGCACGCACGAAGATTTCAGCACCGTTCAGGTGCCTGATACCAGCGCCGGTCATACCTTCTCCTGATCTGTCTGTTCCTGTTCCGGACGGGTCACGCCTCCGACGGTGGCGGCTCTGCCTGCAGTGCGATATCGGCGGGCACGCGGTCACGGCCCCAGCTGTCGTAGACCCGATCGATCACGCGCTGCAGTTCGTCCTCCCCCACATCCGCCGGCTCGCCACGCTCCAGGGGATCGTAGTGGTAGATGTAAAGCCTTGAGGCAAACTGCTCGAACGGCAAAGACGCTTCACCGAAGCGCTCGCCCTGACGGGCGGTACTGACCACCACACCGTCGCCCCAGTTCTGACCGCTGTCGTTGTTGGGGTTGAAGAAGTAGACCCGCATGACCTCCTCCGGGTCCAATGCCACCCGCAGAATGGTGATGGCATGCCAGCCGATGAACCGGGCAGCGCTGTCGGTCACCGCCACACCCGCCGGTTGCGGATGGATCAGTGGCTGGTTGCCGTTGTAGTAGGGGTGATAGCTGGCGTAGAAGTGACGCAGAAAACCCTCCAGGTCTTCAAGGTTCCCGGTTTCCACATCCACATTGATGGCGAATCCACGGCCGGCAGACCAGCCATGGAACTCGGGGTTGACCCACTTGTGCGGATCACCGGGGCGATCCACACACAGCCGTCCCATTTCCGCATAAATACGATCCAGGTGAGGCACCACCACCAGCGAGACCGGATCCAGATCAAGGGTGATTTCCGAGGCCACACCGCCCTCGCTCTTCACCGACGACACCGGCTTGCCCTCGAAATGCATGACGATTTCGTTGTCCCGCGCCGCCCAGGCCACCATTTGCAGAAGATAGTCTGGGTCGTTGTAGGCCCACATGGACAACGCCCGGGCCGACTGACAGGTCGGGTTATTGCCCTGCCCGACGCCCAGGGGCTGGCCCAGCATGGTCATCACGCCCTGGATCAGCCATGCACCAGGCTGCGGAGAGTGGCCATAGGCCAGATGGATACGTTCGCTGGCCGCGGGGCAAATATTCAACAACACTTGCCGCCACAGGGCGGGCGCCACCGGCGGCTGGTACAGAATACCTCGCTCCAGCAACAACGCCAGGCCGTAAAGGCCCTGGGCTGTTTCCGGATAAACCCCCTCGGCCACCAGCGCATGCACCAGTTCCTTGTAGCACAACAGGCAGTCGCGACCGGTGCTGGAGAGGCCCAGGGCTTCAGTCAGCAATCGGTCCTGTTTATCCAGAATGTGGCGCACGAATGACGCGTGATACGGCGACACCAGACCGGTGTCGTGCATGGAGCGGGCAAAACCCGTGGCTTCGCTCTGCAGCGCGACCTTGTCCATGGACTGCAGCCGTTCTTCGTAGACCGCGATTCCGGGATCCTCACGGCAGGCCTGGGTCGGGCCGTACAGGCTGGAGATCAGCCGCTCCGCGCCCTGCCCGGCACCACCCAGGTCAATGTCCGGGTCGATGCGGCACAAGGCGATCTGGGTGATCATCTGGCGCACACTGGTCACCTGGATCGGTCGCTGCTGGAGAATCCGCCAGATCTCATCAATCAGGCGGTCGATGACATGTTCGTAGCCGATTTCCTGCGCCACGTGCTGAATCACGCCACGACTGATCAGCGCCATCTTGCCCTGCTCCCGCTCGGCCTCGCCTTGCTCGCCGAACAACAGGCTCAGGTTGATGGCCAGCACCTGGGTCAGATAATGGTGGGCCTGCTCCGATGCCATGGAGGGGTGCAGGAATTCACCGTTGGCCACCGCCAGCAGTCGCAACTCGCTGATCGCCTCGATAACCACGGTGTCGGCGTTCGGGCTCTGCAAGGCACTGGTGGTCAGATAGGGCAACAGGATGGTGGGCTCCGCCCAATCTGTGCCGGTGAATATACCCGCCTGCTCCAGTTGTTCTGCCCGCGCCTGGACGGCCGCGAAGCCGCCGGGCTGCAGCAGTACCCGGCGGGCCAGGTCAAACAACCGCGGCAGCTTGCCCACCTTGGCGAACGGGCGGCTTTCCGCCAGCGCCACTATGGCATCATCCAGCCGCTGTACCAGCTTGTCGAAATTCACAGCCGGTACGGCGTTGCCAGCGTCGGTATCGCTCAAACTGTCTTCCTCAGGGTCTGAACCAGACCCGTTTCAGTTATTCCTTGCGGAATTATACATAGAAATCCAGTTCTTCCTGGTGCTTGAGGAGATCCCTCATCACGTAGGGGTCGTCCCCGAAAAAGTAGATCAGCCCCCAGTGAGTGCCGAATGCCGTGCGCTTGGTGACGGTTTCCTCCACCGGCGGGGTAAGCTCGTGGGTCTCGAAATACTCGTGATTTTCGGTTTCCTCGGGCATCTCCAGTTTGCTGACCACCCGGCGACGGGGGTACACGCCGAAGCAGCCGGCGTAGCCTTTGGCGTCCACCACCTCTTTCGGGAAGAATGCTTTGACTTCCTCGGGCGTGGTCTTCGGATCGAACGACAGGATCAGGCCCTGGTAGGCGTTGAATCCGTAAGCGCGCTCCAGCAATTCGAACACCTTGAAGCCCGGTGGTCGGTACGCCACTTCACCGAAATACATGGTGTTGTCACTGGTTACGAAGTATTCCGGGTGCACGAAGCCGAAGTCAATGTCGAAGGTTTTGATCAGCTTTTCAATCTCTGCCGTGATCTGCGCCCGGTGTTTCTCAAGGTCCGGTGTGGCCGGCACGAATACCGAATAGCCCAGGGTCACGTACTCCGAAATGTTCAGGAAAGCAATCTTGCCGTTATGAATCCAGGCCTCCACCGCAAACTCCCAGCCGTCGAGGTGGGATTCCATCAACACCGGGAATTCCTCATCCGGAATGGTGTCTACCTCATCCGGCGTACGGATCACCCGGTGACCCAGACAGCCGGCCTTGTCGAAGGCCTTCAGGTGAATCGGGTCGTTGGGGTCGCCGTCCAGCTTCAGCAGGGTCTGGTTGACCCGCTTGAGGAAGCGCACCACATCCTCTTTGTCGTGAGCCTCTTCGAAAATGCCCACGCGGATACCGCCCAGCTGCGCCCGGCGTTTCATCAACGCCTTATCGCGCAGCAGCATGGCCTGGCCAAACAGCCGGGGGTTGTCGAGCAGCACCGAGTTGATGGCGCCCGCCCACTCCACCGTTTCCTCGAACAGCGGGATCGACACATCCACACCCATCTCTTTCAGAGTCTGGGCGATCTCAAAGGATCGGTCGTTAAGGCGCTCGAAATTCCAGGGAACGTAGGGGATATCGTGTTCTTTGCAGTAGGCTTCCGCCCAGTCGGGTGCAACCACCACGTAGCGGCGGTCGAACTTGTCGGCTGCCTCAATGGCATTGAGGCTCCACCCCAACAGAGCGATATAGCCTTTTTCCGGATTGAACGTTTGCTCACTCACAGAAGAACTCCTTTCAGGGTATGTGTCTCCTAACCTATAGAGTTTGGTGCAAATCGCAAATATTCCCAGCCGGAAAGACCAAAAAAAACACCATAAATACAGACGCCAAGGCCAGTATTCATGGTGTTTCGAAGGTGGTTCGAAGGTTTTTAGATCAATTTTGACTATGAGGTCAATTTGAGCATACTCAGCGTGCGTTCGCGCACATTTCTGAGCAACTGTTCATCATCAACCAGAGACTGGCCGTACGACGGCACCATCTCTTTCATCCGCTCCTGCCATTGGGGCGTCTTGATCTTGTCGGCAAAACAGCGCTCGATGACGTCAATCATCGCATGGGCGGCGGTGGAGGCCCCGGGCGAGGCTCCCAGCAGGGCCGCCAGGGTGCCGTCTTTGGCTGCCACAATCTCGGTGCCGAACTCCAGCTTGCCGCCACCACCGGGCACCTGTTTGATGATCTGAACCCGCTGGCCGGCACTCTGCAGGCGCCAGTCATCTTCCTGGGCATCCGGAAAGAAGTTGCGCAGTGACGCCACCCGCTCGGCGTGGCTCTGGAACACCTCTCCGATCAGGTAGCGGGTCAGGTCCATGTTGCTCTTGCTCACCGACAGCATCGGGCGCAGGTTTTTCGGGTTCACCGATCCGAACAGGTCGAACACCGAGCCCTGTTTCAGGAAGCGGGTGGTGAAACCGGCAAACGGCCCGAACAGCAAGGCGGGCTCTCCGTTAATGATACGGGTGTCCAGATGCGGCACCGACATGGGGGGTGCTCCGATGGGCGCCTTGCCATACACCTTGGAGTAATGCTGCTCGACGATCTCCTGCTTCTGACAAACCAGCCACTGCCCGCTGACCGGGAAGCCGCCATAGCCTTTGGCTTCATCAATATCGGATTTCTGCAGCATGGGCAGCGCACCGCCGCCGGCCCCGAGGAACACAAACCCGGCTTCCAGTTTGGTGGTAACGCCGGTTTTCTGATCCTTGACCCGCACTTTCCAGCGGCCATTGTCCCGCTTGGCCAGGTAGTGAACCGGGCTGCTGAGCATCAGCTCGAAATTGGGGGTGCTTTCCAGATACTTCACCATGCTGCGGGTGAGCGAGCCGAAGTCCACATCCGAGCCGTGCTTGATGCGGGTGGCGGCCACCCGCTGCATGGGATCGCGATGTTTGACCACCAGCGGCATCCACTCGGCCAGATCTTGCGGCGATTCGGTGTATTCCATTTCCCGGAACAGGTGATGGGCGCTGAGTTTCTCGAACCGGCGCTTGAGGAATGCTACGTCCTTCTCACCCCACACAAAGCTCTGGTGCGGTGTACGGTTGATGAATGAGGACGGTTCCGGCAGCTTGCCCTGTTCCACCAGCCAGGACCAGAACTGCAGCGACACCTCGAACGAGGCGTTGATCTGCAATGCCCGGTCGATGGTGACATCGCCGTTGTCGGATTCGGGGGTGTAGTTGAGTTCGCAATAACCGGCATGACCGGTCCCTGCGTTGTTCCAGCCATCGGTGCTTTCATGGGCAACGTGATCGAGACGTTCCACCATGACGATGTCCAGTGATGGGTCCAGCTGCCTGAGCATCATGCCGAGGGTAGCGCTCATGACGCCCCCGCCGACCAGCACTACATCTGCCTGTCTTACGGCCATTGGTCTTTACCCTGCTTGGTTTTGAGCCTGTCACCTCTCCACGATCAGCAGAGAGGCCTTTGGGAAGCCTGCAGAGCAAATAAGGTTGATGGCCCGGCAGTGGCTTCCTGTCCGAATGTGTGGCGCAATTATCCTTTTTTTTTACCCAGGAATAAAATGCGATAATTAACGGGTTGGTTTTGCCGCCCCGCCATGAATCTGTCTGGCCACTGCTCTAACTACGAACACTAGCCGCCAGCGGGTCAAAGGACTAAAATCCGCCCGCAACCACCCTCACCCGCGTTCAGGATTCGCTATGCTCAGTCTCGAGCCCCTACTGATTATTCTGGCCCTGCTGGCCTTGCTGGGCGTGATCTTCGAGGAAGCCATTCACGTCAACAAAGCCAAGATCACGCTGTTTTTCGGCACTCTGTGCTGGATGCTGCTGTTTCTGTTCAGCGACAACCCGGAAGAGACCTCTGCCATTTCGGCCGGGCTGTCCGAGAGCATCGCGGAGATTGCCGGCCTCTGGCTGTTCCTGGTGGCGGCCATGACCTTCGTCGCCTACCTGAACAAGAAAGGGATGATCGAGAATGTGGTGTACCTGATCATGCCGAAGCAGGTCAGTGAGCGGAAGTTACTGTTTCTGACCGGCCTTTTCTGTTTCATCTTCTCGTCTTTGGCAGACAATATCACCGCCACTTTAGTCTCATGCTCCCTGATTCTCTCCCTCGATCTGGAGCTGAAGAAACGCATCCAGTTCATTACCCTGGTGGTGTTTGCGGTGAATTCCGGCGGCGTATCCCTGATCACTGGCGACGTCACCACGCTGATGATCTTCCTGGCAGACAAGGTGGAAATCCTCACCCTGCTGACCCTCGCCATCCCGGCGTCCATCACGGTCTTCATACTCGCGGTATTCCTGTCCCGGGGCCTGACCGGCACCGTCACTCTCAAAACCAGCGTCAGCGCGGTCCGGCCGGTGGATGTGGTGATCGGAGTGTTGTTCCTGCTGACCATCATCGCCACCATTACCGGCAACGCCCTGTTCAGCACGCCACCGGTGCTGACCTTCCTGTTCGGTCTCTCGATCATGTTTCTGGTGTCACGGTTCATGAGCGATGACACCGACCTGGACCCCATTCTCGAGTACATCCGCGTTATCGAGTTCGAGACCCTGCTGTTTTTCCTCGGTATCCTGCTGCTGGTGGGTATGCTCAAGGAAATCCAGGCGCTGCAGTCACTGGTGGCGATTTATGATTTGCTGCCCCCGGTGGCCGCCAACTACCTGATGGGAATCTTCTCTGCGGTGATCGACAACGTACCCCTGACCGCCGCATTGCTGAAGTCCGGTATCGAGATGACCGCCGGGGAATGGATGGGGCTGACCTACGCCGTTGGCGTGGGAGGCTCACTGCTGGTGATCGGATCGGCGGCGGGTATCGTCGCCATGAGCAAAATTCCCGGGCTGACCTTCGCCACGTATATGCGTTATCTTGGCCACCTTCTGCTGGCATACACCCTCGGTTACGCCGGGGTGATCCTGTTGGACCGTTTCATTCACTGAGGTAAGTCTATGTTGATGCCCATTGCCGCCATTATTGCCGGCCTTGTCCTGCTGGTATGGAGCGCTGACCGTTTCGTTGAGGGTGCCGCGGCCACCGCCAAGCACCTCGGCATGCCATCGTTACTGATCGGTATGGTCATCATCGGTTTCGGCACTTCGGCGCCGGAACTGGCGGTGTCTGCCATGGCGGCGGCCGATGGCAACCCGGGGCTGGCGCTTGGCAACGGCTACGGCTCCAACATCACCAACATTGCCCTGATCGTGGGTCTGACCGCCCTGATCGCACCCATCGCGGTGCACTCGCAGGTGATCCGCAAGGAATTGCCCTTGCTGCTGGCGTTAACCGCCATCGCCGGCTACCAGCTGATCGACGGCGAGCTGACGCGACTGGACGGCTGGGTTCTGCTGGCGGTATTCGCCGCCGTGATGGGCTGGTCAATCTATCAGGGCATTCGCGGCAAGGGTGACAGCCTGGTGGGGGACACCGACGCGGAACTGGTGGCGCACCCCATGCCACTGAAGCTGGCGGTGATCTGGTTGGTGGTGGGCCTGGTGCTGCTGATCGTCAGCTCACGAATGCTGGTCTGGGGCGCGGTGACCATTGCTCAGAGCCTCGGGGTCAGCGATCTGATCATCGGGCTGACCATTGTCGCCATCGGCACATCACTGCCGGAGCTGGCGTCAGCGCTGGCCGCCGTCAAGAAGAACGAACACGACCTGATCCTCGGCAACATTGTCGGGTCGGGCATTTTCAATACCCTGGCGGTGGTGGGGCTGGCGGCTGCGATTGAGCCGCTGGCGGTTGATCCGGAAGTGCTGTATCGGGACTGGACCCTGATGGCCGCACTGACCCTGGGTCTGCTGCTGATGGCACTGGGGCTTACCGGCAAGCGCAAGCTGATCAGCCGACACAACGGTGCCCTGCTGCTGCTGGTTTACGTGGGCTACACCGGTTATCTGGCCTCCACCATCGTGGGCTGAATCGTCCCGGGGAAGCCTGCCCGCTCAGCCGGCTTCCCCATCCCCCAGCAGCGCCTCGAGCTGTTGGCGTACATCGGCCATCAATGGCGCCAGATCCTCCCCGGTTTTTCCGGCTGTATCGATCGGGGCACCCACCCGCACATCCACCAACTGACCCAGATTGATCTGCCAGGTTCGCGCCGGCAATACCCGATGAATACCCCGCACCGCCACCGGCACGATCACCGCCTGGGTTTCCAGTGCCAAATGGAAGCACCCTTTCTTGAAAGGCAGCAGCTTGCCATCCGGTGATCGCGTGCCCTCGGGCGCTGCCCACAGCACGATGCCGCTCTCCATCATGGCGCGGGCTTTTTCCAGGTCCTTCATGGCTCGCTGGCGGTTGGCCCGGTCGATGGACGGAAACTCCGCCGCTCTCATGGCCTGCCCCAGTAACGGAATGCTGAACAACTCCTTCTTGGCCAGCATCCTCACCGAACCGGGCATGGACACGAAGGTCACCGGAATATCGTAGTGGCTGGCGTGGGTACACATGATGATGTAACGCCGGCCGTCTCCGAAATCCGGCACTGCCCCACGCACGGTCAGACTGACCCGCACCAGCCGCAGCAGCGACGCGGACCATTCCCGGCAGTATTTGTCCACGATACGCCGGTTCAACCGCCCGAACAGGGCCCGCAACAGCACCAGCAGGGAAAACAACGCGGTCAGGCCGACCGAACCGAGCACCACGCCTGCCCGCCGCAGCAGCGTGGCCGATTCGGTCAACGGATTCATTTTCAGCCGAATCATAGGGATTCCTTATAAATCGCACTTGATCATTTTTTAACCGAATCCTATAAGTAATAAGGATATAACCCGGTCTCCGAACCGGGCCTCACCTGTCCACGGAACCGACAACAAGGAGACGGACCATGAGCAGCACACCTCACATCGGGCGCGGCCTGAACGACCCGGGCCTGGACAATCCCGGGCGGCGACGCATTCTTGTCGGCAGTGCCGGTGCCATGGCCGCCGTTAGTCTACTGGGCTTTACGCCACTGGCGAAGGCTGAGGAAGCAAAAACACTGCCGGAGTTTGCCGCCTGGAAAGATCGCAGCGCCCTGATCGTGCACAGCGCAAACACCATGGAAACCCAGCGGGGTGCCATCGGCAGTGGCGTCATCACCCCCAGCGATCGCCTGTTCGTGCGCAACAATCTGCCAGCCCCGGCCGACGACATTGCGACCGACCCTGACGCCTGGGAAGTGCGCATCGAGGGCGTGAAAAAGCCGACAACCCTGACGGTGGGCGACCTCAAGCGTATGGGGGTGACCACCGTCGCCTCGGTTCTGCAATGCTCCGGCAATGGCCGGGCCTTTTTCCCCCACGGCGCCAGCGGAACCCAGTGGAGTGTCGGCGCTGCCGGCTGCGTGCTGTGGACCGGCGTAGCGCTGAAAGATGTCGTTGAGGCGCTGGGCGGCGCTGCCGACGATGCCCGCTACATCACCAGTACCGGGGGTGAAACCCTGCCGGACGGTCTCGACCCGAAAACGGTGATGGTCGAGCGCTCGGTACCAACCAAGGCCATGGAGACCGCCCTGCTGGCCTGGGAAATGAATGACGAAGCCCTGCCTGTCACCCATGGTGGCCCACTGCGCATGGTGGTGCCGGGCTATTTCGGCGTGAACAACGTCAAGTACATAAAAACGGTGGCGTTCACTGAGAACCAGACCGATGCCAAGATCCAGGCCTCCGGCTACCGGGTTCGCGATGTGGGGGTTAAAGGCTCGCCGGATCAACCCTCGATGTGGGACATGAACGTCAAGTCCTGGGTTACCGCTCCCCTTGAGAGTGGCCGCAAGGGACGCAACATGATCTACGGCGTCGCTTTTGGCGGCACCGTTGCGCTGAGCAAAGTCGAGGTATCGGTGGATGGTGGCAGAAACTGGAAGGAAGCCCGCTTCCTGGGGCCAGATCTCGGGCCCTATGCCTGGCGGCCGTTCGTGATAGCCACGGACCTGGCCGCCGGAGAGCACCGCATCGTCAGCCGCGCCACCGACGCCGAGGGTAACTCCCAGCCGGAGGAGCGCACCGAGAACGAGCGCGGCTATGGTCACAATGGCTGGAAAGACCATGGCGTGACCGTGGCGGTCGCCTGAACCGGAAGGCGGCTGCCAACACGGTGGTCGCCTTCCCTGATCTGCATCAGGATCCGATCATGAAAAACTGCGTGGTATCCGCGTTATGCCTGCTGCTGGCGCCTGTTGTCGCGATGGCCGACGACGGGCTGCTGGCCCGAGGCAAACAGATCTTCAGCGAGCAGGCGCAGCCGTCCTGTGCCATCTGCCACACCCTGAGCGACGCCGGCTCGACCGGAGCTATCGGCCCGGATCTGGACGAGCTCAAACCCTCCCGGCAACAGGTTCAGGACGCCGTCCGGTCCGGGGTCGGCGTGATGCCCGCTTTCGAGGAGACTCTCTCGCCCGAGGACATCAATGCCGTCGCCCTGTATGTGGCAACCGTGACCGGAGGCGCCACCGACTGACCGGCGGTGGCGCAAGGCGGGCTCAGCGGGTTTCCCGGAACACCATGGCAATGGAGTTGAGGCAATACCGTTGCCCGCTCGGTGGCGGGCCATCCGGAAACACATGGCCGAGGTGGCTGTCACATCGGGGGCAGCGGATTTCGGTGCGGGTCATGCCCAGACTGCTGTCTTCGAGATAGCGGATGTGGTCAGGGTCAAACGGCTGGAAGAAACTGGGCCAGCCTGTGCCGGAGTCGAACTTCGAGTCAGAGCTGAACAGCGGCAGGTCACAGAGACGGCAGTGATAGGCCCCCGTTTTGTTGTTGTCGAGCAGGGTTCCGCAAAACGGGGGCTCGGTGCCGTGATCCAGCAATACCCGGCGCTCGTCTTCGGACAGGTCCGCGGCCATCTCGTCCACCTGGGTCGGTGACAGGGCGGTCAGGTCGTATCCGGATGCAGAAACTGTCATGGCGAACTCCTCAGGCTGTGTCGTCATTGCGATATTCGGGTTTCAGGTAATCCTCGTAGGCGGTCACCAGCTTTTCCATTTTGGGCGCCGCCACCGCCATGATGTAGGGCTGATAGGGATTCTGCGCCGCGAAATTCTGATGATAGGCCTCCGCCGGATGAAACTGCGTCAACGGCTCCAGCGTGGTCACGATCGGCTGGGAATAGACCCCGGCGGCATTGAGCTGCTGGATATACGCCTCTGCCACACGCTGCTGTTCCGCCGTCTCGAAAAACACCGCGGAGCGATACTGGGTGCCGCGGTCGTTGCCCTGCCGGTTCAGTTGGGTGGGATCGTGGGCTACGGAGAAGAACACTTTCAGCAGCTGGCCCAGGCTCAGTTTCGACGGCTCGTAGTGTACGTCAACCACCTCCGCGTGGCCGGTCTGGCCACTGCACACCGCATCGTAGTTGGCGGTTTCAGGGCTGCCGCCGGCGTACCCGGACTCCACATGGGTCACCCCGTCCATCGCCAGAAAAACCGCTTCCACGCACCAGAAACAGCCGCCACCCAGAACAATGTGAGCAGATGCGGACGGGTCTTTCGGATCGTGTTCCGGGTCGGGAAACCGGCTTTTCGGTACCTCAAGGCCGGGAACATTGCATGATGTCGTCATAATCGCCTCTGCCTGCCTGTTAACGGTGAATCGTATCGCTGTGCTCAGTATCAGTGTGGCCAGCGGCGGCGGATTTTACCAATGCCGCCGGGGCGCGTCAGAAAAGCACCTGCCCCGCCAGTGCGCTCGCCGGCGCCAGCAACCACACCGGCACCCGCCACACGGCCAGGCACACCCACAATAACAGCACCAGCGCCACGCCGCCGGAAGAATGTACGGCGGAGGTCCACACAGGATCATACAACGCCGCCAACAGCAGCCCGACCACGCCGGCGTTGACGCCGGTCAGCGCCGCCCGCACGGTGCCATGGGTGCGTACCCAGGACCACAGGGGCAGGCCGGCAAACACCAGCAGAGTTCCCGGCAGGAACACCGCGCCAACCGCCACCGCAGCCCCAGCCCAGCCGCCCTCCGTGGCGCCGAGAAACGCGGAGAAAGAGAACAACGGACCCGGCATGGCCTGGGCAACGCCGTAGCCGGCCAGAAAGGTGTCTGCCGGCATCGGGCCAGAAGCCACAAAGCCTTCCTGCAACCAGGGCAGCACCACATGGCCACCGCCAAACACCAGGGCCCCGGCACGGTAAAGCTCGGCACCGATCCACGCCAGCGATCCCTGGGTCTGTGGCAGGAACGACAACACCAGCAGCACCGCGAACCCGGCCGCGAACAGCATCGGTTTGCGGGATTGCACAGGCACGTTCAATGCCTCACCCGCGGCCCCGCCCGACAGCTTCAGCACCGCCCCGACCGCGCCCGCAGCAACCAGCACCAGAACCTGCATCCACACGGCCCCTGCGGTGAGCAACACCACCGCCACCACCACGGCAATAGAGAGCCGCGGGGCATCCGGGCACAGGCTCCGGCCCATCTGCCAAATGGCCTGGGCCACCACCGCAACCACAAACAGTTTCAGGCCGCTGATCCAGCCACCGGCCGCCGCCTCGGGCCAGACATTCAGACCCAGGGCAAACAGCGTCATGATCAGCGCCGACGGCAGGGTGAACCCCAGCCAGGCGGCCGCAGCTCCCCGGTAATGGCCCCGCAGGTAGCCCAGGGTCAGACCCGTCTGGCTCGACGCCGGCCCCGGCAAAAGCTGGCACAGGGCGACCACCTCGCCATAGGCGGCATCGGAAAGCCAGCGCCGGCGCTGGACGAACTCGCCGTGAAAAAAGCCCAGGTGCGCCGCCGGGCCGCCGAAGGACGTCAGGCCCAGCCGGAGGAACAGCAGGAAAATCTGCCAGGGTGACTCGGTTTTTTCGGATGGTAGAGGTCTGCTCATAAGTCACTGAGTATTTTGGTTGATTCGGTTAGCCACAGGGTTCTCCCTGACCCATAACATGAACATCGTGACAATCCGGTTGCATCACTGCCGCGGGCAACCATACTGAAGGCAAGGGTTTGCCAACACGTGCAATGCAGGATCAGACATGACCGCCAGGGCACATACACCAGAAAGTCAGGACGAGTTACTGGAGTACCGCCTGAGCCTGAGGCTCGGCCCTGTTCACGCCCGCCAGCGGCTGGGTATCGAGCGGGAAGCCGAGGCCAAAGTATTCGGTAAGGACCACGACTGGTTCCACCTTGAGAACCTGACGTCGGCCCCCGGATTCATCCGGTTTTGCTTGCAAGCGGTGGGCCTGTTCCGGCGCGGACAGAATAACAGCCGTCAACTGACCACCGCCAGTAACCACTTTCAGTTGCCCAATCTGCCTGCAGCGTTTGAGGGTTTCCGCATCCTGCACCTGACCGATCTGCACGTGGACATGGACGAGGCCAACCTGCAGGCCGTCATCGAGCGGATTGCACCGCTGGATTACGACCTGTGTGTACTGACCGGAGATTACCGCTGTCTGACCCGCGGGCCGATAGACGCGGCTCTCGACGGAATGGCGAGACTGCGGGAGGCCATTCACGGAGACGCCTACGCGGTGCTCGGCAACCACGACAGCATCCGCATGGTGCCGGCGCTGGAAGATATGGGGTATCGCCTGCTGATGAACGAGCACGTGGTCGTCACCCGGGGCGAGGATAGGGTATACCTCGCCGGCGTGGACGACGCCCATTTCTACAAGGTGCACAACCTGCCTCGCGCCGGTGACGATATTCCCATCGGTGCCGTGAGCCTGCTGCTCAGTCATACCCCGGAGATTTTCCGCGAGGCGGCCCACGCCGGCTATGACCTGTTCCTGTGCGGCCACACCCACGGCGGCCAGATCTGCCTGCCCGGCGGGATTCCGGTCACCCTGGATTCGGACTGCCCACGCTTTCTCGGCCGCGGCTACTGGCGCCAGAACGGCATGCAGGGGTATACCTCTCCGGGGTCCGGAACGTCGGTGATCAATGTGCGCCTCAACTGCCCGCCGGAAGTCACCCTGCACACCCTGACCCGCGGCCCGGTCTAGCACACGGACCACCGGACTCAATGGGGCTGGCGACGAATGCCGAGCCGGTACAACAGCGGGGACAACAGGATATTCGACAGGGTAAACGCCAACACGACGGCCAGGGCCGACCAGAGCCCGAGGGGCAACCAGAACAGCGCCAGAAGCATCGGCAACGCCGCTTCAGGCACCTGATCCAGCAACAGCGCCCGGGCACTGGGCACAAGACCGCGACGGCGCTTGATAAAGCTGCTGATCATGTCACCGATCAGTCCCAGCGCGCCAAACAGGCAACCGAACACGAAACCCAGCCCCGTGACCATGGCAAACAGGCCGCAACTGAGCATGCCACTCACCAGGCCGCGCCAGGTCTTGCTTTTACCCAGCACCGGCTGGCCATCGCGCCACCGGCGCCCGCCGTCAATCGGCGTCGACCAGACCCTGCCGCACAGATTTCTCGCCACCACCGGGGCACCGTTGGCCAGTACCAGCATGACGAACAGCTCCAGCGCCAGGATCACTGCAGGCAACCTCCGGTTCAGGCCACGCCGCCGCGGGTCAGCTTCAGGGGATCCAGCAGTTGTTCCAGTCGGTCGCGATCCAGCCCGCTGCGCTCCTCGGCCACATCAATCACCGGCCGCCCGGTGCGGTAGGCCTCCTTGGCAATGTCCGCCGCCAGGGCATAGCCGATCTCCGGGTTCAGCGCCGTCACCAGCACCGGGTTCCTGCCCACGCCGGCATTCAGCGTGTCCACGTTGACGGTAAAGCCTTTGATAGCCTTGTCCGCCAACAGGCTGGAGGCGTTGCTCAGCAGTTCCACCATATCCAGCAGATTCGCGCCGACCAGCGGCAACATCACGTTGAGCTGGAAATTGCCGGACTGGCCAGCCATGGCAATGGCACTGTCCAGCCCCATCACCTGGGCACTGACCATGGCGACCGATTCGGGAATCACCGGATTCACCTTGCCCGGCATGATGCTGCTGCCCGGCTGCAGCGCCGGCAGGCTGATTTCCGCAAGGCCATGAATGGGGCCGCTGTTCATCCAGCGCAGGTCATTGGCCATCTTGGTCAGCACAATGGCAACGCCACGGAGCTGGGCTGACAGGGCCACCGGGGAGTCCACCGCACTCTGACCCACGAACTTGTGTTCCAGGGGGCGAAACGGGTAACCGGTGTTGTTGCGCAGGAACTTCACGAACTGGTCGGAGAACTCGTGCAGGGCATTCACCCCGGTGCCCACGGCGGTGCCGCCCTGGGGTAACGCCAGCAGGTCGTCACAGGCATTCTCCACCCGCGCCTGAGCCGCCAGCAACTGTTCACGCCAGGTCCGCATCTCCTGGCCGAGGGTCACCGGCATGGCATCCATCAGGTGTGTGCGACCGGTCTTGACCTGATCCCCGTACATCGATTCGCGTTCATAGATCACACCGCACAGGTGCGACAGCGCCGGCAGCAGGCGGGTGTGAACAGCGCTGAACGCGCTGACATGGATGGCGGTGGGGATCACATCGTTGGAGCTCTGGCTCATATTGACGTGATCGTTGGCGTTGACCTCCACCCCGGCGCGGTTTGCCAGCGCCGATATCACCTCATTGACGTTCATGTTGGTGCTGGTGCCGGAACCGGTCTGGTAGCGATCCACCGGAAACTGGTCTCCGTGCTCGCCGTCCAGCAATTGCAGGCAGGCGTCCACAATGGCATCCCGCAGGTCATTGTCGAGCAGCCCCAGGCTGGCATTGGCTTCGGCCGCCGCCTGCTTGATCCTGGCCACCGCGGCAATAAACGTCGCGGGCATCGGCTGACCACTGACCGGAAAGTTCTCCACCGCCCGCTGGGTCTGCGCGCCCCACAGGGCATCTGCCGGAACGTGAACCTCGCCGAGGCTGTCTTTTTCCGTTCTGAATTCGCTCATGGCCCCCTCCCTTTATTGAAACCGTCCCTGTGTTCAGGTGAGCCCGCTCGCGTCAGGTATCGGCGTGGGCCCGTAGCCTGACATGGTCGCAAATACCTGTGACCTGTTCAAAATTCAGGACCAGGGTCTGCACGGTGTTGGTGTAGGTATCGTGGAGATGAAACTTGAAACGGCGCTGCTTCTCACCCTGCAGGAACCCGTCGTACTCACGCACCAGTTCACGCACGTCGCCGCCATTATCTCGCGACCAGGTAGCGTTGAAGGGACCGAGCACGGCGCCGCCGGAAAGGCAGATTGTCACTTCGTGGTTGGTCAGGGCATTGTCGGATAGGGCCATGGTGTACTCTCCTGAAATTCAACAGATCTCAGACATCAGTGTAGACCCTGGTCAGTCGCCCGTCCCTGAATTTGCAGTAGATCCGAGCAGGCTGTTCAGTAACGCCCGCAAGCGGTTGGGCTTGACCGGTTTATTGAGAATCGGCAGGTACTGGGCCTTCAGGAACTGGCGAGTGTCGTCACTGCGGTCTGCGGTGATGATGGCGGCCGGAATATCGCGGCCAAGATGGCGGCGGAGGCCATAAATGGCCTCGCAGCCGGTGCGTTCGTTGTCAAGGTGGTAGTCCGCCAGAATCACCGCCGGAGGCGCATCCAGGCCGGCGACCGCTTGCAGCGCCTGCGTCTCGTCAGGCGCTGTAGTCACGGCACAGCCCCAGCGCTCGAGCAGCAACTGCATGCTTTCAAGCACGGCTGGCTCGTTATCAATGACCATCACGCGAGCGCCACCAAAGCCATCGGTAAAGGCAACGGGTTGAGCGCCAGCCGGCGAGTGAACCACGGCCAATGGCTCAGCCAGTGGAATGGTCACCGCAAAACGGGAACCCCGATCCGGGCGAGATGACACGTCAATGTCGTACCCCAGCACCCGCACCATGCGCTCCACAATCGCCAGCCCAAGGCCCACGCCCTGGCGACCACCGGTGCCCTGGGGCAGAAGTTGATGGAATTCGGTGAAAATCTCACGGATCTTGTCCTCAGCAATCCCCACGCCGGTGTCCCACACCTCAATGCGCAACCTGTTGCCACGCCCCCTGAGGGCCAACAGTACGCCCCCTGACCGGGTGTAACGGAAGGCGTTGCTCAGCAGGTTGCGGATGATTCGGGTCAGCATGCGCTGGTCGGTGCGGATCATCGCCGGTAACACACGAACCCGGAACGATAACCCCACATTGGCCGCCACCGCCTCGAACTCCTCGCCCAGACCCACCGCCAGGGCAGCCAAATCGGTATAGACCAGATCCGGCTTCATCGCCTGCTGGTCCAGTTTGGAAATGTCCAGCAGATCCGCCAGCAAGTCCTCGGCGCCTTCAAGGGCGCGATGCACCTGATGCACCATGCGGCTTTCCTGCGCCGGCAGGGGGCTGTCCTGCAGCGCGGAAATCATCAAGCGGGCAGCATTCAGCGGTTGCAACAGGTCGTGACTGGCAGCGGCAAGGTACTTGTCCTTGCTGCGATTGGCCTCCCGCGCGGCCTCCATCGCCACCACCAGCTCGTGCTCAACCTTTTCACGCTCCTCGATCTGGTAACGCAGGCCCACATTGGCGTTCTGCAACGCTTCGGTCCGCTCTTCCACCCAATGCTCCAGTTCGGCATTCAGCCGCACCAGTTTCTCTCGCGCCTGAACCCGCTCGGTGATGTCGGCCACAAACGCCTCCACCACTTCCGGCCCCAGATCGGGGCGTCGCAGCATGGTGATGGCGACGTGCACCGGTTTGCCATCTCGCTTTCTCAGCTGGCTTTCGCGGGCGCTCAGACTTCCACTGTCCAGCAGCTCCTGGCGCAGTTTGTCGAAATCCGCCGCACTGGAAAACAGCTGTTCCCGCAAGCGAATCACCCCGGTTTTGAGGTCATCCGTGCTCTCATAACCGCAGATTCTGGCCATGGCGGGGTTGCAGGCGAGAAAACCGCCACGCAGGTTGGCCTGGAATATACCGTGCAGGGCATTCTCGAACAGCCATTTATAGCGGTTGCGCTCCTGCTCCAGCTCTTCGATCCGATCCTGCAGGGCGGGGTAATAATTCTTGCGGACAGACTGACTACCGAGGCCCAGCAAGTCGCCAACCCCGTATCCCCCCTCCTGTTCGTCAGAGGGCTTCTTCATAGACAACCTGGACGTCCCGCAGCGATGACTTGCGGGGATTAGTGAGAATGCACGGATCCTGCAACGCAAACCCGGAAAGGTACGGGATATCCGACACGCTGACGCCCAGCTCCGCCAGCCGGGACTCCAGCCCGACCGTGCGCTTGAGCTCAATGATACGGTTCATCAGGCGCCTCTTGATCTCCATTTTGCTCATGCCGCGGGTATCGATATCCATGGCTTCGGCGACCTTGCGGAAGCGGTCTTCCGCGAACGGGAAGTTGAACGCCACCACGTGTTCGAGCAGCAACGCATTGCACAAACCATGGGGCAGATCCAGATAGCCTCCGAGGCTGTGGGACATGGCGTGAACCGCGCCCAGAATCGCGTTGGAAAATGCCAGCCCGGCCTGCATCGAGGCCAGCATGACCTGTTCCCGCAGGTACGGGTTCGACGTATTGGCCACCAGCGGCTCGAGGTGGCGATTGATCAGCCGGATGGCTTCCAGCGCGTGGGTATCGGTCAGAGGTCCACTGCCCGTGGACACAAACGCCTCGATGGCGTGGACCATGGCATCCACCCCGGTACAGGCGGTCAGGAAGCCGTCCATGGTTTCGGTCACTTCCGGATCAATCAAGGCAGCGTCCGGCACCACCGCCTTACTGATGATCGAGAACTTGAAGCGACGATTCGGGTCGGAAATGATGGCGAACTGGGACACGTCCGCAGACGTGCCAGCCGTGGTCGGAATCAGGATCATCGGCGGCGAGGGCGAGGTGATGGTGTCCACACCCTCGAATTCCAGAATGTTGCGGCCGTGGGCGCTGACAATTCCGATGCCCTTGGCGCAGTCCATCGGGCTGCCACCACCGATGGCGACAATGACATCACACTCACTGGAACGGTACAGCTCCGCACCGGCCATAACTTCGTCTACCTTGGGATTCGGAGACACACCGGTGAAGACCGTTACCCGAAGACCCGCCGCCATCAGAATATCGACTATTTCCGCTACCCAGCCGGCCTGCTCGACCCCCGGATCGGAGACCAGAAACACGTGGCGGGCCCCGAAGTTACTGGCGAAATTGGCCACCGCCTTGCGGGAGCCAGCACCGAAGACGATTTCCGGGGAGACAAACTTGCGAAGCGCAGAAACGTCCTGATTCATAGGGCGATGCTCAAGGTATTTATTGTTGTAGGATCTGACGAAAGTTTAACTCAAGTTCGCCCCCCGATCATCGAACTTCGTTCCCTGTTGTCCATAGAAAGCGTAAAGCCACTCAAGCGTTCGGGCCTGATTGACCGGGCGCCGGAACCCGTGACCCTCATCCTCGAACCAGTGCAGCTCCGGTGACTGACCCGACGCCTTCATGGCCGCCACCATGGCACGGGTCTGTTCCGGCACCACCACCCTATCCTGACCGCCCTGGAAGAAAATTACCGGTGCCCGGATCTGATCAGTCAGGTGCCGCGGTGTGCGTTCGCGCCAGCGTTGGGGGTGATGCTGCGGTGGGCCCAGCAACCAGTCCAGGTAGCCGGACTCGAAACGATGGGTCGCGGCCCTCAGCTGCTGCGGATCGGTCACCCCGAACAGACTTGCACCGGCGGCAAATCGGCGGCTGCGAGCCAACGCCATCAGCGCGGTGTAGCCACCGGAGCTCCGCCCCTGAATAAAGATACGCTGGCCATCCACCAGCCCACCGGTGCCAAGCCAGTCAGCGGCCCGCTCCATATCGGCGACGTCCACCTGCCCCCACGCCCCCGCAAGCGCCAGGCGAAAGGCGCGGCCAAAGCCGCTGCTGCCACGATAGTTCACCTCGGCCACGGCAAAACCGCGCTGACACCAGTACTGCACCTGAGGATTGAAAACCGGATAGGCGGCTGCGGTCGGGCCGCCATGAACCATCAGAATTAATGGCGGTGATGCGGATACAGCCGGGTTGGGCCGGTACAGGAATCCGCTGAATGCGGGGACATTGCTGCCGCCTGAGGGCACTTCAAACAGCAACGGAAATGCCGACGCCCGCGCCTGCTGCGGCACCTCACCACCGGCCACCACCGTGGCTGCGCCGCTGCGCGGGTCCACGTCCAGAATAGCATCCAGCCGTGTTGCAGAACGTGCGACGCAGACCAGCTTACCAGCGGTGATACGCAGGCAACGGAAATCACTGAATTCCGCGGCTACCCGCTGACCGGCGCAATGCGGGTGATATAACCAGAGCTCGCCGCTGCCATCCCTGTAGTGAACCCGCGCCCAACCACCATCCGGGAGGGGCACATGATGGGATTCACCCAGTTGCCAGGGGGCATTGGCGTGATCCAGCGGCGGGCCGCCGCCGCTGACCCAATCGCCGTTCGCGCCATCCGGATCGAGACACCACGGCTGCCACCAGCCCTTGTGATCCGATAACACCCACAACCCGGACCCGCTGTACACCGGTTGCTGGACCGAACCTTCTGTTGCCGTGGGCCAGGTCTCGCAGCCCCGCAAGCACCCGCTTTCCGTCACCACCGCCGTCCACAGTGTCGTGCGTACCCACGGCATGTCCGGCAGTCGCCAGCTGACCCACGCCAGCTGGCGTCCATCAGCGGACAGCGCCGGCGCGCCGTAGAAATCCTGGCCGGCGTGGAGCACCCGAATACCCTGCTCCGCACTGACCGCCACCAACTGTTGGCGACCACCGGCCTCGCGCACGGCCAGTACACGCTGGCGATGGGGGTCCGCCACCAGGCCGCCAAAGGCGGCGTCTGGCTCATCGGTAAGCCGTTGGCACCGGCCGTCTTCCGCGAGAAAGTGAATCTGCTGATCTTCACTGACCAGAAACACGCCGCTGTCGAGCGCGGCCAGACTGCCGCCGCCATAACCGTTGATGCGGCTGCGCACACTGAGGCCCGCCGGCCCGAACGGCTCCGCGCCCCGTGCGGTCAACCGCCACAGGGCTTGAATCCCGGTGGTCGGATCCGGCTCCAGCCAGTACACGCCGGTTCCGGACACCGCCAGCTCGAGGCGCTGCGCAAACGTGGCACAGGCCTGACTCGCACTCAGCTGGCCAGCAGGCAAAGCCTGCAGCGCCATTGCCTGTGACCGCAGCTCAGCCCCGGAATAGCAGTTTTGAGTTATCCGCATTGCGATAGATCAGCCCGTCGATGCCGGCCGTGGCATGCTCAGCAGCGGTCCTCGCCGCCAGAATCCGATCGTGGTGAGGCGACTTGCCACACACCGGGTCAGCGTTGTCGGCGTTGCCGGTCAGTAAATACGCCTGACAGCGGCAACCGCCAAAATCCCTGCCCTTTTCATCACAGGAGCGACAGGGTTCCGGCATCCAGCTGTCGCCGCGGTAATGATTGAAGCCGGGGCTGTCGTACCAGATGCGGTGAAGATCCGTGTCACGCACGTTCGGGAAGTCGATGGGCAGCAAGCGGGCACTGTGGCAGGGCAACGCTGTGCCGTCCGGCGCCACGGTCAGAAACAGGCTTCCCCAACCATTCATACAGGCCTTGGGGCGCTCCTCGTAATAGTCCGGCGTCACAAAAATCAGCTTCATGGCCGAGTCGGCCGCAGCAAGGCGCTGACGATAGGCATTTACCTCGGTCTCGGCTTTCTCCAGTTGCGCCCGGGAGGGCATCAGCCCCTCGCGGTTCTCGAATGCCCAGCCGTAATACTGGCAGGTCGCCAGCTCGACATAGTCCGCCCCCAGCCGTTCACACAAGGACATGATGTCGCTCATCTGGTGAATGTTGTGGCGGTGGATCACGAAATTGAGCACCATCGGGTAACCGGCGTCCTTGACCGCGCGTGCCATCGCCAGCTTGTGGTCGAACGCCTTGCGGGAACCGGCCACGGCGTTGTTCAGCTCGGGATCCGAGGCCTGAAAACTGACCTGGATATGATCCAGACCGGCATCCCGGAAGGCACCCACTTTGGCCTCGGTGAGTCCCAGCCCCGAGGTGATCAGGTTGGTGTAATAGCCCAGTTGCCGCGCCTCGGCGATCAGCTCCGGCAGATCTTGACGTACCAGCGGTTCACCGCCGGAAAAGCCCAACTGCGCCGCCCCCATCTGACGCCCCTGGCGCAGCACCCGCACCCACTCCGCCGTGCTCAGTTCCTGAGCCGTTTGGGCAAAATCCAGCGGATTGGAGCAGTACGGACACTGCAGCGGGCAACGGTAGGTCAGCTCGGCCAGCAACCACAGCGGCGGACCGATGCCTGGGCGGTCCCCGCCGGGCATGGGGTGGTGGTCGTTCATGTGAACAGTATCCAGTGTTTCTGTTCCGCATCACTCAGAAAATCACTGACGTCGGTCTGCAGCGAACCGGCGTCCGGAAACTGCTGTTCCAGCACGGCCACAATGGCGGCCACGGTTCGCTCGCCGTCAATCTCTTTCAGCACCGCACCGGCGCTTTCGTTCAGCCGTACCATACCCTCCGGGTACAGCAATACGTGGGCATTCTGCGCCGGCTCCCACTGGAAGCGGAAGCCCGGGCGCAGCCGGGGCACGCTTGCCAGCCGATCGGTCACGACAGCCCCCGATGCCACGCGGGCTGGTCGGTGACGGTATGATACGGTGGCGTCTGGTGCAGATAAGCCATAGTCAGGGCATCCAACATCGACCATAAGATATCCAGTTTGAATTGAAGAATCTCCAGCGCACGGGTCTGGCTTTCAGCCGTGGTGAAACTGTCCAGGGTAATGGCCAGACCGTGCTCCACGTCGCGCCGCGCTTCGGATAACCGTTTGCGGAAATAGCGGTAGCCGCTGCCCTCGATCCACGGGTAGTGCTGCGGCCAACTGTCCAGCCGGGACTGATGAATCTCCGGCGCAAACAGTTCGGTCAGTGAAGAGCAGGCAGCTTCCTGCCAGGTGGCACGGCGGGCGAAATTCCGGTAAGCGTCTACCGCAAACCGGACACCCGGCAGCACGTGGCGCTGATCGACCACTTCTTCCCGGGTCAGGCCCACCGCCTCGGCCAGGTACAGCCAGGCCTCGATGCCGCCCCCATCACCGTCGTGGCCGTCGTGGTCCAGAATCCGCTGCAGCCACATCCGGCGCACTCCGGCGTCCGGACAGTTCGCCATGATGGCGGCATCCTTGCGGGGGATGTTGATCTGGTAGTAGTAGCGGTTTGCCACCCAACCGCGGATCTGCGCCGGCGTGCAGTGTCCGCTATACATCGCTTTATGGTAGGGGTGATAAATGTGGTAGTACTGCCCCTTATCGCGCAGGGCCTGCTCGAAGTCTTTGCGGTTGAGCACAGTGCGGGCAATCGCGTTCATGAGGGATCCGCCAGTTCAATGTGCATTCCATCCCAGGCCACTTCGATACCGTGACGGGCCAGTTCGGCGCGCTCGGGCGAGTGTTCGTTGAGAATCGGGTTAGTGTTGTTGATGTGAATCAGGATCTTGCGGCGTGCCGGCAGGGTGTCCAGCACCTCGATCATGCCACCGGGACCGCTCTGGGCCAGATGCCCCATGTCCTGCCCGGTTCGGGGTCCCACTTCCTGGCGGATCATCTCGTCATCGTGCCAGACGGTGCCGTCCACCATCAGCACATCAGCCCGGCGCATCCAGTGCAGAATCCGGGCATCCGGTGCACCCAACCCGGGCGCATACAGCAGCGTTTGGCCGGTACGAGTGTCCTCCAGGAAAACGCCGATATTGTCCCCCGGATGGGGATTGTCCCGGCGCGGCGAATAGGGCGGCGCATTGCTCAACAGAGGAATCGCGGTGAGCCTCAGGGACGGCGCACAGGCAATAGTAAAAGACTCACTCTCGGTGGCGGGCACCTCCCGCCAGCTCAGCCCACCGTTCCAGTGCTTGAGCATTCGGAACAGGGGAAATCCCGAGGTCAGGTCCTCGTGCACCTGGGCAGTGCACCAGACATCCAGCGGCAGGCCTTCGCGCAGTGTCAGCAGGCCGGTGGTGTGATCCACCTGGCTGTCAATCAGCACCACGGCGCTGATGCCGGTATCCCGCAACGCGCGACCCGGTTGCATGGCCGGAAACGCCGCCAGCTGGGCACGAATGTCGGGGGAAGCATTAAACAGGATCCAGTGCTCACCGTCTTCACTGACCGCAATGGAGGACTGGGTGCGGGCGCGGGCGCTCAGAGTGCCCTTGCGGAAACCGTCGCAGTTGGCGCAGTTACAATTCCACTGGGGAAAGCCACCGCCGGCGGCGGAACCGAGTACATGGATATGCATGGAGGCACTCCGGACCAGAAACGGCCAGCGTCAAGCGGCTGGCCGCTCAGGTGTTCAGCGGTTGGCGAAGTACATAGTGACTTCGAAACCGATCCGCAGGTCTTCGTAGGCTGGTTTGGTCCACATAATGCTCACCTCTATTGTCATGATTGTTAGCGCATTCAGGGTGAGTTAGCGGCTGTACCGATAACTCACCTATCATCCTAGCGGCGCTGGCAAGCATCCCATATGGTACTTTGGCACTGTTTTCCCGCCTCCCTAAGTTGCAGACCGAACCGTACCCGCAGCCACAAAAAAGGGCCCCTGTGCAGGAGCCCGAAGCGTAGCAAAACAGCTCCGATGAAGCCGGAGCCTGAAGACGCACATCCGTTGTGCTCGCCCAATGGCGGGCCGGTGTGGAAGGCCCGCTTTTCACCGCCCGATCAGAAGAAACCCAACGGGTTGATGTCGTAACTCACCAGCAAGTTCTTGGTCTGCTGGTAGTGATCCAGCGCCATCTTGTGGTTCTCGCGGCCAACGCCGGACTTCTTGTAGCCACCAAAGGCCGCATGAGCCGGATACTGGTGGTAGCAGTTGGTCCATACGCGGCCAGCCTGGATGGCGCGGCCCATGCGATAGGCTCGGTTGATATCACGGGTCCAGAGACCGGCACCCAGGCCGAACTCGGTATCATTGGCAATGGCCAGGGCTTCTTCCTCGTCCTTGAAGGTGGTAACGCCCACCACCGGGCCGAAGATCTCTTCCTGGAACACGCGCATATTGTTCTTGCCTTTGAACAGCGTGGGCTGGACATAGAAGCCGTTGTTGTACTCACCCTCCATTTCCTCACGGCCACCGCCGGTCAGCACTTCCGCGCCTTCCTGCTTGCCGATTTCCAGGTAGGACATAATCTTGTCGAACTGCTCCTTGGACGCCTGGGCGCCTACCTGCACATCGGTATCCAGCGGGTTACCACGCTTGATCGCCTTGGTGCGCTCGATAACCTTGGCCATGAACTCGTCGTACATATCCTCCTGCACCAGCGCGCGGGATGGGCAAGTACAGACTTCGCCCTGGTTGAAGAACGCCAGCACCAGACCTTCCACACACTTGTCGATGAATTCCGGCTCAGCCTGCATGACGTCCGAGAAGTAGATGTTGGGCGACTTGCCACCCAGCTCTACGGTGGACGGGATGATGTTCTCGGCCGCGCACTTGAGGATATGAGCCCCCACCGGGGTGGAACCGGTGAACGCGATCTTGGCGATGCGCTTGCTGGTGGCCAGCGCCTGACCGGCTTCGATGCCGTAACCGTTGACGATGTTGACCACACCCGGTGGCAGCAGATCGCCGATCAGGTCCATCAGCACCAGAATACTGGCGGGCGTCTGCTCGGCTGGCTTCATCACCGTGCAGTTGCCGGCCGCGAGGCAAGGCGCCAGCTTCCACACCGCCATCAGCAGCGGAAAGTTCCAGGGAATGATCTGACCCACAACACCCAGAGGCTCATGGTAGTGGTAAGCCACGGTGTTGTTGTCGATGGCGCTGGAGGTGTCCTCCTGAGCGCGGATGCAGCCGGCGAAATAGCGGAAATGATCCACCGCCAGGGGCAGATCGGCGTTGATGGTTTCACGAACCGCCTTGCCGTTGTCCCAGGTCTCGGCCACCGCAAGCATCTCGATGTTCTGCTCGATACGATCGGCAATTTTCAACAGGATATTGGAACGCTCGGTGGTCGAGGTCTTACCCCAGGCTGGCGCAGCTTTGTGGGCTGCATCCAGAGCCAGCTCGATGTCTTCGGCGGTGGAGCGGGGGATGTCACAGATCGCATCACCGGTTACCGGGGTGATGTTCTCGAAATACTGGCCCTTGACCGGGGCAACCCACTCGCCACCAATATAGTTTTCATAACGGGATTTGAAGGAGACGACGGAGCCATCCTTTCCTGGTTGTGCGTAGATCATGGTCTCGACCTCTTGTTGTGTTTGTCGCAGGGCAACGCGGCCTTTCGCGTTTACTTATTCACTGTAGACCCCAATGCCGGAAAGATGAATGATGCGATGGAGGCGAAAAACTCCTCCCTTGGTAGTAGATGCATTAACCACCGGGTCTTTAGAGCGGTTTATAAAAAAGGCTACCCGAAAGTAGCCCCTTTTCTATAAACACTGTGATGTTGTCAGTTCGCCATCACTTGCTGGCAACCCGGTCTTTTGGCAGCTTGAAGGTCCAGACCGTCCCGCCCTGGTTGAAGTCCTTGACCACCTTGGCCACTTCACCGCCCCAGAGAGGTACCGCACCGCCCCAGCCTGTGGAGATGGAGACATACTGCTCACCGTCCATCTGCCAGGTTACCGGGGTACCCACCACACCGGTGCCGGTGTTGAACTTGTAGAGCTCTTCGCCGGTCTTGGCGTCAAAGGCTTTCAGATAGCCTTCGGGCGTACCGGTAAAGACCAGGTTACCCGCAGTAGCCAGTACACCACCCCAGAGCGGTGCCGGGTTGTTGTAACGCCAGACTTCTTCGCCGGTTTTCGGGTCCATAGCACGCAGAACACCGATAAAATCATCGTTTGCCGGCTTGATGGTGAAACCGGCACCCAGGTAGGCAGCCCCCTTCTTGTAGGAAACCGGTTCATTCCAGATATCCATGGACCATTCATTGGATGGCACATAGAACAGGCCGGTATCCTGGCTGTAGGCCATGGGCATCCAGTTCTTGCCCCCCAGGAACGCCGGGAAGGCAACCACCGTTTCACCCTTTTCACCGTCCGCATCGGCCGGATTACCCGGGCGACCGTTCTCGGTGTTGTAGATGGGGCTGCCGTCTTCGTTCAGGCCTTCGGCCCAGGTGATCTTGTCCACGAACGGGAAGCCACGGATAAAGTCGCCGTTCTCGCGGTTCAGCACGTAGAAAAAGCCGTTACGGTCCGCAGTAGCAGCAGCCTTGACGGTCTTGCCATTTTCTTCGTAATCAAACGAGATCAGCTCGTTGACGCCATCATAGTCCCAGCCGTCGTTGGGTGTGGTCTGGAAGTGCCACTTGATGCTGCCATCGTCCGGGTCAATGGCGACGCGGGAGGATGAAAACAAGTTGTCACCCGGGCGCAGGTGCGAATTCCACGGGGCCGGGTTGCCGGTGCCGAAGAACAACGAGTCGGTATCCGGATCGTAGGTACCACCCAGCCAGGTCGCTGCGCCGCCGGTCTTCCACATGTCCCCGGGCCAGGTCTTGCCGGCTTCGCCGCCGGAGATGCCGTTTTCAATCTTCTTGCCGTCCTTGTAGACGTAACCCATGTGGCCTTCCACCGTCGGGCGGGTCCACAGCAGGTCACCGGTATTCGGATCCCGGGCTTCGACTCTGCCCACAATACCGAACTCACCACCGGATACTCCGGTGATCAGCTTGCCCTTGACGATCAGCGGGGCCGCAGTCATGGAATAACCGGCCTGGTAATCGGCGACCTTCTTGATCCACACCACCTTGCCGGTGTCTTTATTCAGGGCAACCAGCTTGGCGTCGAGGGTGCCGAAAATAAACAGGTCGTCGTACAGGGCACCGCCCCGGTTGACCACGTCGCAACAGGGCATAATGCCATCCGGAAGGCGGGCATCGTATTGCCAGATTTCCTCGCCGGTACGCGCATCAATCGCGTAGGCGCGTGAATAAGACGCGGTCACGTACATAACGCCATCCTTGACCAGTGGCTGGGATTCCTGGCCCCGCTGTTTCTCGCCACCAAAGGAGAACGCCCATGCCGGCTGAAGAAACTTGACGTTGTCGGTATTGAGGGCATCCATCGGGCTGAAACGCTGGCCCTGGACGCCCATGCCGTAGCTTACGATGTCATCAACGGTGTCCTGGTCATTAAGGATATCTTCATCGGTGACCGCGTGGGCCCCCAGGGATACAGCCAGCGCCAGCGCACTGGCGGCGAACTGTTTACCGAACGGATTCGATCTCATGGTTGCGCTCTCCAAAGTCTCTTGTTGTCAGTGTATGCAGCGAACCGGGAATTTTTCCCGCCTCTGATCCACATTCTTGGCCTCACCCGCAATCGCAACAATTAATCGCCAGCACAGGTTTTCTCATCACTTGGTAGTAAGACCTGCGTAAAAAAGCCCGCACGTGGCGGGCTCGAAGGGCAGTAACGGTTTATTCCCCATTTTCATCGGGGCCAAGAATTTCGTCGTAGTACCCGGGTCGACTATAGGAAAGTCCGTGGTCGGCATAGAGCTCGACCAATTCTCCGGATCTGACCATGCCGTCCACAATCGCCCCGATGGCATAGCCAAGAGCGCGGTGGGTATGGCGCACTGCCAGGCCCAGGTCCCAGACCTGTCTGGTCATGCCTGGGAAGCCATTCCCTGCCTTGGCAAAGCCCTTGTCTTCATGGGCCGCCAATTGGTGTTCAATTTCCGCGCGCATACCCATCACGCCGGCAACCTCACCCTGATCCATGGCATGGAACGCTTCACCGACGTTGGCATAATGATGAACCTGGTTCCTCAGCCGTCCGCCAAATGCAGAGGTCAAATAGGTAGCCGGGAGAGTGTCGATCTCCACCCCGATCGGGTGGTACTGAAACACCGCAACGGTCTCAACGCCGTCCAGGCGGTTGGTATCAAAGGCAATCTGCCAGCGCTCCTGCTGGTAGGGCCCGAAAAACACCACCTGCTCGTTGATCATCTCGCCGGTGGAATCCCGCATGTACTTGAAGGTACTGTCGTAGGGCACCCGCATCATGATGTCCGCTATGCGGGTTTTCGCCAGGTAATGCCCCTTCCAGATATGGTTGCGCAGATCGTCACCCAGGTTTTCATCCGGGATAATCCAGTAGGGCCGAAACTCTACACCCAGCCCTTCTGCGATCCGGCGACCCAGCTCTGCATCTACTCCTCTGGCCTCACCATCGACCTCATAGGAATAGGGTGGAAAGTCTTTGTACATGCCGACATTCAGATAGCCTGAGTCCTGCACGATATCCAGGGTTCGGTCCGGAATCAGACTGCGGGACTGTTGAGCCTGCACCTGACTGGCGCCCACCAGCAGCAGTACCAGCATCAGTGCGTGCAAAGCTGACTTCATAAACTCACCTCCCGGAAATTCCAGCCTTGAAGAATGCGCTTTACCCTTGATTCAGACTGGGTTATTCAGGCTGGGGGACCGACTCAATGTAGGTCTTGATGGCCCAGATGGCGGTCTGATCCAGGTTGTCCTTGAACGACGGCATGCCTCGCCCGGTGCCGTTCATGACACGACCGATAAAATACTCGTCATCCCATTCCGTCAATTCCCTCAGGTCAGGAGTCAGTCCACCGGACATGGCTTCAATACCGTGACAAACCGCGCAGTTTCCTGCGTAACCGCTCTTGCCCACCTTGACGGCCTCGGCATGCTTGTCGCCGTGCTCATTTCCCTCTCTGAAGGGATTTTCTGTCAGCGCTTCCTTGCCAAGATTGGGTAAGTCACCGGTGTCCACTTCCTGGGGGGTAACATCCCCATGCGACATGGCAAAACCAGCCGTCGCCAGCAGGCCGGCGGCAACCAGGGCCTTTAATGAAAAAGAAACTGACATGTTGTTATACCTCTGTTTTGAATCTCCGTGCGCTGGCCATTAGTTGTGAGTGCATTGCCAGCTACCTGATTCAAGTCTAGGAACACGCCATTCCGATCAGAATGCCACTTTGGCGCCTTCGTTCTAGTTCCTTGGTAGTAGGCGTGCAGAAGCGGCGCCAAAGCACGAGGCTATGAAGCGATCGTGAGAAATTGGCCACGTTTCAACCACACGCAAGCCTGACGGGAACTTTTCCCGGTTTTTATCGACTTTTTCCCGATATTTTCATGATTTTTTCCGTCGCCTTCGTGTTCGCTGCGGGCTAATACTCTGACCGTCAACGCGAGTCAGACGCGTGAATGACAACAAAAACCAAGGGGAAATGAACATGAAACCAAGACATCACAAGTCGGCCATTGCCAGAGCGGTCAGCCTGGCAGTGATAGTAGGCACTGCCGGAGGCCTTTCCTTGCAGGCCAACGCAAAAGACGTCACCTGGGAGGACATCAAGAACGACGCCGAAACCACCGGAGATGTTCTCGGCTATGGCATCGGGCCCAAGGCCCAGCGGTACAGCCCGATGACAACGGTCAATACCGATAACGTTGAACGCCTGGTGCCCGCCTACTCCTTCTCATTCGGCGATGAGAAACAACGGGGCCAGGAGTCCCAGGCACTGGTTCACGACGGCATGATTTACGTTACCGGCTCCTACTCCCGCCTTTTTGCCCTGGATGCCCGAACTGGCAAGAAAGTGTGGGATTACAGCCACCGACTTCCCGAAGGTATACGGCCCTGTTGCGATGTGGTAAACCGCGGCGCTGCCATTTTCGGTGACAAGGTTTTCTTCGGCACCCTGGATGCCGGCATCGTTGCCCTGAACAAGGACACCGGTGAAGTCGCCTGGCGGGAAAAGTTCGCGGACCACGAGGCAGGCTATACCATGACCGGCGCACCGACGCTGATCAAGGACCAGAAGACCGGCAAGGTACTGCTGATTCACGGGTCTTCGGGCGATGAGTTCGGTGTTGTAGGCAAGCTCTTTGCCCGGGACCCGGACACCGGCGAGGAAGTCTGGATGCGCCCCTTCGTGGAAGGACACTATGGCCGCCTCAACGGCGAGAAAAGTACTCCGACCGGCAATCCCGACGCCCCAAGCTGGCCTGACGATCCCGACACCGAAACCGGCAAGGTGGAAGCCTGGAGTCACGGTGGCGGCGCGCCCTGGCAGAGTGCCAGCTTTGACATTGAAACCAACACCATCATTATCGGGGCAGGCAATCCCGCTCCCTGGAACACCTGGAAACGCACCTCGCCGGGCGGCGACCCCCAGGATTACGACAACCTTTATACCTCCGGCCAGGTGGGCGTTGACCCTTCCACAGGGGAGGTGAAGTGGTTCTATCAACACACACCCAACGACGCCTGGGATTTCTCCGGCAATAACGAGTTGGTGCTTTTTGAATACGAGGACGACGGGGAAACCGTCAAGGCCACCGCCCATGCCGACCGCAACGGCTTCTTCTACCTGGTGAACCGGGAAAACGGGGAATATATCAACGCCTTTCCGTTCGTAGACAACATCACCTGGGCGGAACGCATTGGCGAAGACGGACGCCCGGTAGAAGCAGAAGGCCAGCGCCCACCGCCCCTTGAACCGGGCGAGACCCAGGGCGAAGCCATTGAGGTTTCACCCCCCTTCCTGGGCGGCAAAAACTGGAACCCCATGGCCTATAGCCAGGACACTGGTCTGTTCTACGTTCCGGGCAACCACTGGAAAGAGGACTACTGGACGGAAGAGGTTACCTATAAAAAAGGTGCGGCCTATCTCGGACAGGGATTCCGGATCAAACGCATGTACGACGATCACGTTGGCATCCTCAGGGCCATGGACCCGCTTACCGGAGAAGTGGAATGGGAACACAAGGAAAAGCTGCCACTCTGGGCAGGCGTGCTGACCACCAAGGGCGGCCTGGTCTTCACCGGCACCGGAGATGGTTATTTCAAGGCGTTTGACGCAAAGACCGGCGAGGAACTCTGGTCCTTCCAGACAGGGTCGGGGATTATTTCATCACCGATCACCTGGGAAATGGATGGTGAACAATACATTGGCGTGGTCTCCGGCTACGGTGGCGCAGTCCCACTCTGGGGCGGCGACATGGCGGAGCTGACCAAGCCGGTCTCCCAGGGCGGCTCCTTCTGGGCCTTCAAACTGCCCTCCTGGTCACAAGCCTCCCGCTAAAGCCTACCCGGCATTGACCCGGCGCCTTGCGCCGGGCTTTTTTCAACATCCCGCAAATGGGTATTTGGAGGGACTCGATGATGAAACCACACGTGCTTATCAGCCTGATGGCTGCAAGCCTGCCACTGGCAGCCGCCGACTATCTTGCAGATATCGAAGATGTGCCAGTTATCAACGGCTGCAGGCTGCAGCCCGAAACGACCTGTCCGGGCGCTGACCTGCGCGGTGCAGACCTGTCAAACATGGATTTACACTCCGCTAACTTCAAAGACGCCAATCTTGAAGGGGCCACACTCAATCACAGCAACCTGCGAGGCGCACGACTCGATGGAGCCAACCTCGAGAGGGTAACCGGCCTGAGAGTGAACCTCTACCGTGCTTCCATGCGCGGCGCCAATGTCACCGGGGCAGACCTGCGTGGAGCACAGGCAGAATACCTGTTCGCTCAGGGTTCGGATTTTTCGGGGGCGGATCTCAGTGGCGGCAACTTCGACTTCTCGCGCTTTTCCGGGGCCGTCATGAAAGGGGCGGTTCTGGACTATTCAACTTTCGAGATCGCCTGGATGCCCAAGGCCAATCTCGAAGGGGCGAGCCTTATCGGCGCCAACCTCCAGGAGGCCAAATTCGGTAATGCCAGCCTGGCGGATGCCGACATGCGAGGCTCCCGAATTCACTATGCAACCTTTGTGAACACCTTTATGGAAGGCTGCACCGCCTGCCCCTTTGACTGGTGAGCTCAGGCCCGAGGGCGCTCCGGTAGCTGGCCGTAGCGGACAAGCCCGGCATCAACCGCCAGGTGGATAAGCTCAACGGACGAGCTCACCTGCAGTTTTCCCTTCAGCATAGCCAAGTGATTGGAGACGGTTTTGCTACTGACGCAGAGGCGGCTCGCAATGCCCTGGATATCCTCGCCCCGGGCATACATCAGCAGTACCTCCATTTCTCGCTGGGTCATATCCCTGAGCCGGTGGTCCACGGGACGTTCCTGGTTCATTGCCAGGCGAGTGGCTATCGGATGTTCAATGTAGGGCTCACCAGCAGCCACCCGCTTTACCGCTTCGGCAAGCTCCTCCGGTGCGCAGTTCTTGGACACAAAGCCCATGCCGCCAACCTCCAGCGCCTGCTTCACCATCGGCAGTTCATCATGCATGGTAAAAAACACAATGCCGGCCCCACGCCAGCGCTGACGAACCCGCCGCGCTACTTCCAGCCCGGAGATATCCGGCAACCCCATATCCAGCAGCATCAGGTCCGGGCGGTGTTCGGCCCAGGCGGCGATGGCAGCCTGGCCGGTTTCAACCTCGACTATCTCCAGGCCAGGCATCATGCTCCGCAGCAGACTGGAGATTCCCTGCCTTACCACTCGGTGGTCGTCAACAATAATCAGCTTCATCGGCGCTTCTCCGGGCTTCGGATTGTCAGCTCAGGGGAATGGTGAGACACACCCTGGTGCCCTGGCCTGAACGACTGAAGAACTCGGCTTTACCGCCCAGGCTGCGGGCCCTTTCACACATGGACCGGAGCCCGAGGCCAGCTCTGGCCAAGAGGTTGTTAGCTCCAATTCCGTTGTCGCGAATCTCGATCTGCAGCACACGGGGCTTTGCAGTCACACCCAATATGGCTTTGGTTGCGGCCGCATGTCTTGAGACATTATTCAGTGCTTCCTGTACAAACCGATACAGATGGGTCTGTTTCTCACCGGTAAGTTCGGGCAGGCGTTCATCCACCGTGAGTTCACAGGTCAGGCCACTGAGCTGCTGCCACTGGTCCACCAGATGATGAATGGCGGACCCCAGTCCGAGCTGCTCCATGACCAGAGGATGCAGATCCTGCAGCAGGTGACGAAAGTGCTGCTGCACGGTCTCACAGTGTTCGGCCAGTTCCTTCGCCTGATCCTTCTGGCGCTCATTCAGTTCCGGGTCATAGAGCCAGCCGCGAGCCTGGGCGCGGATGCCGGTAATATACTGGCCAAGATCATCATGAAGCACCCGTGCAATGTGTGCCCGCTCACGATCCTGAAGCTCAAGAAGTTCGTTCAGTAACCTGGCAACGGTTTGCTGTTCGGTCTCCAGCGCTTCTGCCATGGTGTTGAACCGCTGCACCAGTTGATCCAGTTCTGTTACTGACTGCCGTGGCAGGCGTGGAGAACCCTCCCCTTCACCAATGTCGTCCATGGCCTTGCCGATACGCCGAAGCGGCTCTGTCAGCCGGCGCATTGCCAGGAATAACGCTGAAAAGCACAGCAGTACACCGATGCCGAAAGCCAGCGACACCAGAACAAAGTTTTCCCAGATTTCCTCTACTTCGTCGTATGGGTCCACCTGCCAGCCTCCGATGACCGGAAGTCCACTCGACTCGCCGGCCCCCAGGGCGCGAATAAACCAGAAAGGGACGTCGCCACCGCCACCGGCAACGCTCTCATCCGACAACGGGCGCAAGTGTCGGAGGCCTGCAATCAGTTCCGGGCCAACCTCTTCCGGCGCTCCAATCATGCCCGCCAGCGTCGATATCCCATCCAGTTCACGGGCAACATCCAGTCTCGCCTGTTTCAGGTAGAAAAAGGCCCCGACACCATAAACCAGGGCAAATACTGCCAGCATCAATAACGCCACCCGGCTGTATGCCCTCATGATTGGAGTCCCGTTCTGCCTGAAGAAAATTGCCTCGACTTCATGCTAACGGTGTAAAAATTCCCGGGAATAGTTCTTTAGTACCGGCAGTTTCCTACTTTCTGAATATTTCAGCGCGTTTCCACGTTCTCTAAGCTGAACCCAAGAACAACAAATATTCAGAGAGGGGACCGCACTATGGATCTTAAAGGCAGGCTACTGATTGCTTCGGTCTTCTGCGGCTGGCTACTGGCACCGGTTTCAGCGGCAGCTCTCGACGTAAAGATCGGCTACATTCACTGGGTACCTGACCAGGGCCCGGTGCTTTCCAATGTCACCCCGGAACCGGAAGATGCTGGTCTGCGGGGCGCTGAACTGGGAATTTCGGATAACAACGCCACCGGCAAGTTCCTCAACCAGAACTATGCGCTGGAACCCGTCATGGCCAGCAATGAAGAAGGCGCCATGGCCGCTCTGGACGGCATGCTGGAGAAGGGCATTGATCTGCTGGTGACCCGCGTTCCCGCGGATACACTGCAGGCCATGGCAAAGCGGGCCGGTGATAAGGCACTGCTGTTCAACGCCGGCGCCTCTGACGATGACCTGCGAATCAGCGAGTGCCAGCCCAACGTTCTGCACACCATTCCCTCCTACGCCATGCTGACCGATGCCCTTGCCCAGTGGCTGAGTATGCGACGCTGGAAAGAAGTGTTCCTGATTACCGGGCCGACCAACCAGGACAAAGCCTGGGCCGACGCCTTCCGCCGCGCCAGCAAACGGTTTGGCCTGGACATCATCGCCGACAAGCCCTGGACCTTCGATTCGGACCTGCGCCGCACGGCTTCCAAAGAACTGCCCGCATTCACCCAGGCGAGTGATTATGACGCCGTGGTAGTTGCCGACGTGCGTGGCGATTTCGGGGAGTACGTGCCGTTCAATACCTGGCTGCCGCGCCCGGTAGTAGGCACCCAGGGCATGGGCCCGGAAGCCTGGCACCGGGTGGTTGAAGCCTGGGGTGCGGCGCAGCTGCAGAACCGTTTCCGGGAATTGGCGGACCGTGAAATGAACAGCGAGGATTATGCCGCCTGGGCCGCCATACGCTCCATCGGCACCACGGTGACCGGCCTCAGTGAAGCTGGCCACTCAAACATTCGCGAGCACCTGTTTTCCGACGCTTTCCAGCTCGCCGCCTTCAAGGGCCGCAAGCTGACTTACCGCCCCTGGAACGGGCAGCTTCGCCAGCCAATCCCCCTGGTTCACCCACAGGGCCTGGTTGCAACACCGCCTCTGGAAGGCTTCCTTCATCCCGATTCAGAACTGGACACCCTGGGCTACGACAGGCCCGAGAGTGACTGCCAGATCAACTGACCCCCACTGAACAACAAGAAGGAACACTGACCATGAACAATGTTTTCAAGATCGCAACCCTGGCAGCCGCCATCGGGCTCTCCGGCCAGGCGTTGGCAAGCCTGGCCTATGTGTCCAACGAGAAGGACAACACCCTCTCGGTGATCGACACCGCCACCCAGGAAGTAGTGGATACCATTGATGTCGGGGCCCGACCAAGAGGCATCCTGCTATCCAAAGATCACACCAAACTGTATATCTGCGCCAGTGATGACGACACCGTTCAGGTACTGGACCTGGCTACCCGCAAGATCATCGACACCCTGCCCTCCGGCGAGGACCCCGAGCAGTTTGCCCTGCACCCCAACAACCGCCATCTATACATCGCCAATGAGGACGATGCCATCGTCACCGTGGTGGATGTGGAAACCAAGGACGTTCTGGCTCAGATCGATGTGGGCGTGGAGCCCGAAGGCATGGCGGTCAGCCCTGACGGCAAGTGGGCGGTGAACACCAGTGAAACCTCCAGCATGCTGCACTGGATCAACACCGAAACCTTCGAGATCGAGAGGAACACCGTGGTGGGCCAGCGCCCGCGGCACGTGGAGTTCTCCAAAGACAGCAAGGTTGCCTGGGCCTCGGCGGAGATCGGCGGCACCGTGCACATCTTCGACGTGGATACCATTGAAGAAATCAAGCAGATCGATTTCAAGATCAAAGGTGTGCCCCAGGATCGGGTGCAACCGGTGGGCATCGAGCTCACCTCGAATGGCAAGTACGCCTTCGTAGCCCTCGGCCCCTCCAACCACGTTGCGGTGGTGGATGCGCAGACCTACGAAGTCCTGGATTACCTGCTGGTGGGCGCCCGTGTCTGGCAGCTGGATCTGGACAAGGATGAGAAGTTTCTCTACACCACCAACGGCGTCTCCAGTGACGTATCCGTCATCGATGTGGAAGAGCTGAAGGTGATCAAATCCATCAAGGTGGGCCGCTTCCCCTGGGGTGTGGTCATCGATCCCACTTCATGACCATTGAAGCCCGCAACCTCAGCTTTCGCTACGGCGACAAGCCGGTGCTCAAGGAGGTCAGCTTCGCGCTGACCTCCGGCGGTTTTCATGCCCTGCTGGGCCCGAACGGCGCCGGCAAGTCGACGCTGTTCGGCCTGCTGACAAGGCTGCTGGCCTTGCAACAGGGCGATGTGCTGATGGCGGGGCAATCCCTGAAAAAACAGCCCGCCGAGGCCATGCGCAACATCGGCGTGGTGTTCCAGCAGAATGCCCTGGATCTAGATCTGACCGTGCGTCAGAACCTTCTTTACCACGCCGCGCTCCATGGCCTGTCACGTCAGGCGGCCCGGGTGCGGGGCGACCGCGAGCTGACACGTTTCCAACTGCTGGAACGGGCCAACGAACCGGTGCGGAAACTCAATGGCGGCCACCGCCGGCGGGTGGAGATCGCGCGTGCCCTGCTCCATGAGCCTTCCCTGTTATTGCTTGATGAACCTACAGTCGGGTTGGACGTGGCCAGCCGCCGGGAGCTGAACGATCACGTGCGCACGCTCTGTGACTCCGACGGCCTCACCGTACTCTGGGCCACCCACCTGATCGAGGAGATTCGCCCGGAAGACCGGGTGCTGATCCTCCATGAAGGCAAGCTGCTGGCCGACGGTGCAGGGCATGACATCTGCGAAGCCGAAGGTACCCGCGACCTGGCGGAAACCTTCCATACCCTGACAGGAGCCGGATGATATGAAAGCTGCCCATTACTGGCACTGTTTCGTCGGCATTCAGACCCGGGAATGGTTGCGCTTCTGGCAGCAGCGCACCCGCTTCGCCAGCGCCCTGGTGCGGCCACTGCTGTGGCTGGTGGTGTTCGCCGCCGGCTTCCGGGCGGTGCTGGGCATTTCCATCATTCCGCCCTATCAGACCTACATCACCTACGAAACCTACATCGCCCCCGGGCTGTGCGGCATGATCATCCTGTTCAACAGCATGCAGGGAGCGCTGTCCATGGTGTACGACCGGGAACTGGGCAGTATGCGGGTATTGCTCATGAGCCCGCTGCCGCGGCCCTTCCTGCTGGTCACCAAACTATTGGCCATGGGCGTGGTGTCTGTGGGGCAGGTATATGTGTTCCTGCTGCTGGCATTGCTGGTGGATGTGGAACCGCCGCTTTTGGGCTATCTGGCGGTGTTGCCGGCGCTGGTGCTAACCAGCCTGATGCTGGGCGCCCTGGGCCTGCTGATTGCCACCTGGATCAAACAGCTGGAGAACTTTGCCGGGGTGATGAACTTCGTCATTTTCCCCATGTTCTTTATGTCGTCCGCTCTGTATCCCCTGTGGCGTATGAACGAGGCCAGTCCGTGGTTGTACTGGATCTGCCAGTTCAACCCCTTCACCCACGCGGTGGAGGCCATCCGGTTTTCCCTGTACCTGGATTGGAACCCGGTGGCCTTCAGTATAACCGCGAGCGTGACTGTTGCTTTTGCGCTGCTTGCGACGACCGGATTTCGGCCTCAGCGGACCAAGATCCTTAGTACCTCCAAACCTGCTTGATTGGGTGGCAGTGGGCTATGGGGGAGGGCTTTCCAAAACACGCTCAAGCACATCCATGTGACGCTTGAGCTCCGCCATCCATGGCTCCGCACAGTTTTGGAAAGCCCTCCCCCACAGCCCACCCAAACTCCGTGCTAGCTTGTTCTCCGTAGGTCGGATTAGGCAAAGCCGTAATCCGACAATAATCTCAGGAACCCGCCAAATCCAACCGACGAAGCTTACCTAGCACGCCGTCAATCAAACCAGGCTCACCAATCCTGTCATCCCACTGCAACCGCGCCGGCTTGCCATCGAGATACCACAACCGATTCGCCAATATCTCCGCATCCCCACCGTCGTGGGTCACACAGATCATCGCCATCTCAGGCTTCGCATCCAGAATCCCGGCAATCAGCGTTTTCAACTCCCCAGCCATCACCGGATCCAGCGACGCAAACGGCTCGTCCAGCAGCAATAGGTCGGGTTTCACGGCCAAACAACGGGCCAAAGCCGCCCGCCGGGCCATACCCAGGGACAACTGGTCCGGCAGATAGTGCCCATAACCTTTGAGCCCCACACTCGCCAGGTGCGCTTCCGCTTCCTCCGAACTTGCACCAGCCAGCCGGAGGTTGGCATTCAGGGTCCGCCAGGGTAAGAGTCGATGTTCCTGAAACAGGTAACCCACCCGGAGTTTTTCACGACCAATAATAGCTTCAGCCGGCATGGTCTTGTCCAACCCGGCGATGGCGTTCAACAGCGTTGTTTTGCCAATCCCGGAGGGGCCCAGCAGGCAGATGCGATCGCCCCGTTCTATGGTGGCAAACAGTTCTCCCAGCACCGGCTGGCCAAAACTGCGGCCGGCAATCTGCAGTTCAAGCATGGGCGGCCTCCGGCTGGCGCCAGCGACTGGAGCGGCGCTCGAGAGGTTGCAGGATGGCCAGTTCGATGAGCTGGACCACGGCAATAAACGCCAGGCTGTAGGCGAGGATGGCGGCTACGTCGAACACCTGGAAGGCCAGATGCAACTGGAAACCGATGCCATTCGAGCGGCCCAGCAGTTCAACCACCAGGACGATTTTCCAGATCAGCGCCAGTCCGCCCCGAGTGGCGGCCATCAAATAGGGAAAGAGTTGCGGTACCCAGACCTCACGGAACCGCTGCCAGCGGGTGAAGTCGTAAACCGTGGCCATTTCTTCAAGCCGGTGGTCGAGGCTGCGTGCGCCTTCGCGGACGGTGACCGCTACATTGGGCACTTTGTTGATGACCACGGCAATGACAGCAGCCACTTCCACCAGGCCGAACCAGACGTACATCAGGATGATGGTGACCAGCGCCGGCAGGTTGAGTAGTAGCACCAGCATGGGGTCAAACAATGCATTGGTGGTTTTGGAGCGGCCCATGGCGACGCCAATTGCGGTGCCCAGCAGCATTGCCAGGGCAAAGGCCACGATGACGCGCCCGAGTGTTGCGCCCAGGTGGTGCCAGAGTTCACCGGAGACGGCTTCCCGGATGACGGTGTCGAGAACGTCGAGGGGAGTGGGTAGCAAGGGCGTTTTGAGCAACCAGGCAACTACCGCCCAGAGCAGGACAAACAAGGGCAGAACCACCCAGTAGCTCCAGGCCGGAGGGCTCCCGGATCGGTTGCTCACGGCTGTCTCCGGTGGAACAGGTCTGCCGGCATCAGGTTGTCGGGATCGGCGCCGGTGAGGGTCAGTAACCGATGCAGGTCGGCAACCCGTTTATCGGTCTGGGGGGCAGGTGTGCCGGTTACAAAGCCGTCCCGCAGGGCCTCAAACACGCTGGCTTCCGGATCGCCCATGATCGGCCGCAGCCGCTGCCAGTGTGAGTCGTCTGCGAGTTCCGTCTTCGCCTGATGCAGGGAGCCAGCAAAACGGTCGACCAGCGAACGGTGATCCGCAGCCCAGTCTGCTGGAAACACATACCCCAACACCGGCAGGTTGCGATCCATATCCAGGGCATCCAGCAGGTCTGCCATCCCGAAGGCGGAGCGCCAGCCGCCCTCTCCCATCAGTCGGGCGGCGAAGTGCCAATAGGTCACAATCACGTCCGCCTGTTCCCGCTTCAGGGCCTGGCTGAGCAGTGGCGGCGCCGCAAACTGGATGTCGGCGGATTCGGTCAGGGTGATACCCTGCTGTTCTGCGACTCTCTGGAGCAGTATCCAGCCTTTGCTGTCCGGGCCGCCGGCAACGCCAATGCGCTTGCCGGACAGGTCGGCCACGGAGCGAATGTCGGAATCTTCCGGCACCACGATGTCACCAATCCGGGACGAGAAAGGCACATACCGATAGGGGGTTCCCGCCTCGAACCGGGACTGCGTCCAGAGCAGGTCGGCCACAGCGCCGTTTACCGATCCACTGGTCACTGCCAGCCGCGAGGCCGGGAGGTTGGCCACCAATTTGAGTTCAAGGCGATAGCCGTTCTTCTGGTCCAGCTCCCGGTGCAGTATGTGGTCCAGTTCCCAGTGGGCGGTGCCGAACTGCAGCACGCTGACGGACAGCACTGGCAGAGGTGAAGAGTCTCTATCACTGGCATGGCCGAAACCTGCCAGCAAAAAGACGAACAACAGCGTTGGCACGGCCCGCAGGAATGGTCGAGGGGCGGCAGCAGAGGATTCACGATCGGGCGTTGTTATTGGTTGTTGGTTCATCCCTCCACGATACGAAGCCCGCTACCAGGCAAGAATAGTACTTTGGTGCCTGTTTTTTGGTGCGATGGTCGTATTCAACCGGCGGCGCATACCGCGTGTAATGAAATCATCACAATAATAACCAGAGGCTCAACTCCGATCCCGGAATGCCTTTGTACAGGAGGCCGCCATGCTTGACGAGCTCGATGCCGCACTCACTTCCGAAAAGCGCTATGATGCAGCGGAAGCCATTCCCGAAACTGACCACCACCAGGTAGATGCACCCATGGAGCCGGCTTACAAGATTCTGATCGCCGACGACCACCCGCTGTTTCGCGAAGCCATCAGCAGCGTGATCTCCTCAGGATTCGTCGGCAGCGAGATCATCGAAACTGCCGACCTCGACAGCGCCCTGGACATCACCCGTGAAAACGATGACCTCGATCTGATCCTGCTGGATCTCAACATGCCCGGCATGCATGGCCTCAACGGCCTGATCTCGCTGCGCAACGAAGCCCCCACCATTCCGGTGGTGATCGTGTCTGCGGAAGAGGACAAACAGGTAGTGCTGCAGGCCATCACCTACGGCGCCTGCGGTTTCATCACCAAGTCGTCGCCCCGGGCCCAGATGACCGAAGCCATCCAGCAGATCCTTAATGGCAACGTCTACCTGCCCTCGGACATCATCCGTACCGGCAAGGAAAGCACCAATCGCCGCAGCCGCCATGAGGACAACCCCATCTCCCCGGAGCTGCTGAACTCCCTGACCCGCCGCCAGCTGCTGGTGCTGGAGCGGATGTCCAAGGGAGAGTCCAACAAGCAGATTGCCTACAATCTGAACATCGCAGAAACCACCGTGAAAGCCCACGTGTCTGCCATCCTGCGCAAGTTGGGGGTGCATAACCGGGTGCAGGCGATTCTGTCGGCCAGTGATGTGGATTTCAGCCAATACCTGAAGCGGTAACCTTCACCCCCGCAAGAGGTGGTTCAACACGCTGCGCAGTTTCAGCGGCTTCACCGGCTTGTTCATCAGCAGATGGCCCAGCTCGCGGATGTGCTGCTTGAGCTCGTTGGTGTAGTTGGCGGTGATCATCACCACCGGTGCCGGGTCGTGGCGACGGCGGTTGATTTCCGCCACTACGTCCACGCCGTTTTCATCATTGTCCAGGTGGTAATCCGCCAGAATCAGCTCCACCGAGCCGGTGGCCGGGTCCAACTGGCGCTCGAGATCGTCCAGTGACACCGCCGTGACCACCCGGCAGTCCCAGCCTTCCAGCAGTGTTTTCATGCCCTGGCAGATGGACGGATCGTTATCAATCACCCAGATCATCGCGCCTCCGAGGCCACCGTCACAAGCCGATATCCGATTCTGGTCCGGTACCGGTCGCCTCGGTTGCAGTTGCCCGAGCGGCACCCTCACGCTGAATACGGAGCCCTTGCCTTCAATGGAGGAGACCGTGACTTCATGCCCCAGGATTCGCGAGATTTTGTCCACGATCGCCAGTCCCAGCCCCAGCCCCTTGTCGGGCTGCGAACCCGCTGGCCGGATGCGTTTGAATTCCTGGAAGATCTCCGTCAACTTGTCGGCCGGTATCCCCGGCCCCGTATCCCAGACCTGCAGCAACACATGATCCTTGCGCCGGCGGCAGCCCAACAGGATCCGGCCGCTGCCGGTGTAGCGGATGGCATTGGTGAGGAAATTGCGGAGAATGCGGGCGAGCAGCTGGGAGTCGGATTCCACCGCCACCGAGCAGGGCACGAAGTCCAGACTGAGCCCCTCAGCAACGGCCATTTGCCGGAATTCCCGAGCGATGTTGTTCAGCAGATCCCGCAGATCAAAGGCGGTCACGTCAGGCTTGATCACACCGGCATCCAGTTTGGAAATATCGACCAACGTACCCAGCAGGTTTTCGACGTCGTCCAGCGACGTACTCACCGAACGCACCAGGCTCTCGGCCTTGGGCCCGAAGGATTGCTCCAGCAGCGCGCTGGTGAACAGGCGGGCCGCATTCAGCGGCTGCAACAGGTCGTGGCTGACCGCCGCCAGGAACTTGGTTTTGGAGAGATTTGCCCGCTCTGCCTCGAGCTTGGCATCCCGCAAGCGGGCTTCCACCGTGGCCCGCTCGGCGATTTCCTGGCGCAACTGACTGTTCAGGCCGGTGAGGGCCGCGGTGCGCTCCTTGACCCGGCGCTCCAGGTGATCGTATGCCTGCTCGAGTGCCAGTGCGGTCTTGCGGCGCTCGGTGATGTCACGGATCAACACAAAGAACCCGATGATGTCACCCTGGTCGTCAACATTCGGCACGTAGGAGCGGAGCATGTGACGCACTTCGCCCTGCTCACCGGTTTCCTCAAACTCGAAGTTCACATTGTGGCCCGCCATGACTTCCAGAATCTGCGGTAACAGCCGCTGATAAAGCTGCGGGCTGTGAACGCTATCCAAGCGTTTGCCCAGAGGCGAGGTTCCCTGGCGGCCATACCAGGCCGCGTAGACCTTGTTGCAGAACTGAATGGTCATGTCCGCGCCGACGTAGGCAATCAGCGCCGGCACGTGGTCCGTGACCACCCGGACCCAGCGCTCACTCTCTTCCAGCACCTTGATGCGCCGGGCCATTTCGCTGTTCTTGACGTCGGTGATGTCGGAATAGAGCACCACCAGGCCACCTTCCCGGGTCGGCCGCTCGGTCATCTGCACCCAGCGACGATTGGATAACAGGAACACCACCCCCTCGGCCTCCTCGTGGCTGTGCTCCTCGACAATCAGACCCGAGTTGACGGCACTCGCCTTGACCTCACTGATGGAGGTCCCCGGCTCCGGTGCGTCAAGTCCGGCGTAACGCCAGTAGCTGCGGAAACGGCTGTTGCTCTGGATCAGGCGGTGCTGCCGATCGAACAGCACAAAGCCATCGGCAATGCTCTCAATGGCATCGCTCAGACGCTGGCGGGTGGTCTCGGCTTCTTCCCGGGCCCGGTTCAGCGCCTTGTTGCTGCTCTTCAATTCTTCCATGGTCTGGTTCAGGGCATCGGTGCGTTCACGCACCTGCTCCGCCAGCACCACCGAATGCTCGAACGCGGCGTAAGGCTCCGGCTTGTGAGACGAGCCCGATTCAACACGGACGATCAGCGCATCGCGGATCCTTCGCAGGCGCTCGTTCTCGGCTTCAAGTTCGGCGATACGCCGGTCCCGAACCGCTTCCGCGGTAACCTCAGTCTTGTCCGGAGTGGACATCAGGCTGGCCAATGACCACCCCCGTAAACGTCTGGTTAATGTGCATACCGTCAAACTGCTCGCCGTAGGTGTTGAAACCAATGACCTTGTGGTGTCTGAGAAACTCCGAAACCGCCTCCACCTCGCCGGTCAGCTCGGCTTCCAGTCGCCGCAGAAAACAGTCGCAGCCAATGGTGACCAGCGGTGGCCCCACGTCTCGCTCGGCCGCCTCGATCTGGATGCGCACGCTGTCCAGCAGCGATTCCGGCTCCATGGCGGTCATCACGATGCCGGTTTCCACCGCGCAGTAGAATGTCAGACTTTTATCTCCATTTACCCGCTGGATCGACCGCACAAAATAATGCCCGCCGATTTTCACCCCCAGCGGCCGTAGCGCAAACATCTTGCGGTCCAACGCTTCCACGTCGACACCCACGGCCCGGGCGTATGCATCGGCAGCGGGCTCTGCGTTAAGCTCGAACACCGTACGGCTCTGGGCACAGGCGCGGGTGACCACGAGCTTGTCATCACGCTCAACCATGTGATGGGTGGAAAATACCCGGAAATCGAGAGGCGTGTTCACCAGCATGACCGTAGCGGCGCTGGTGTGGAACTGGCCATCAAAAAACACATGGGTATTGGCCAGGCGCTCGTCGTCCCCCGCTGAGCCGCCGAATTGAGGAATGCTGCCCAGCGCGGCGTTGAGGGTCGCCAACACGAGCTCCTCACGGCTGGAAAGCCCGTCCAGCAGGGTAATGGCAAAAGTGTTGCCTTTGACCGGGGCCAGCCGCGCGTCCCGGCAGGTGGCCAGCAGACCGTCGATCACCCGCTGAGCGCTCTGCAGAGTAAACCGGTCCAGCTCGCGGATCAGCGCGCAGTCGATGGCGAAATAGCGTTGATCGAAGCCGATGGCGGTGATACAGCCCCGGCCGTAGCCGTCGGGCGTGATTTCCCCTGCGGACGTGCAGCCACATACGCGAATGCCCTGGAAGGCATGTTCCAACGCAATACCAAGGCGACCCAGATCGTATTCTGCGGAGCAGAAGAACAGCACGCAGCCCAGATGCTCATGGTGCAACTGGCTGGCCAGATTGGTGGCCGCGAGCATGGGGTCTCGAACGTTGGAGCTCGCAACCCGGACGGCAGGCAGGGTGGTCACTGGCCTCATAAACGGGGATCCCGAAACCGGTTGGCTTTCTGCCGATTCTACGGCATTGCCGAAAGCAGCCAATGCGACTTCAGTGCTTTTGATGGGCGCGCCAAAATGGTCGTAAGCCATTGATTAAATTACCCCCTGAATCAATGCCTGGTGGCGCTGCCGGTTTGCTCGGAGGCAAACCGGCACTTTAGTCCTACGTGCACCCGCCAGCCGCAGCGGCATCCTGCCGCCAATCCGGCCGGTGGCTGCTCAGAACATCACAACCGCGCCCAGAGCAAGCGTGTCGGCGTCTGCGGCGTCAGCACCGGTGGACTTGATCTGCTGCTCAAACATGTTGTACTCCGCCACCAGCTTGAAGTTGCTGTTGATGTCATGGAACACAGCGACCGAGGTGTTCTCGGTTTCGAAATCACCCTGGTCGGAATCCGTCTCACCGTAGGACACCACAAACCGGTTTGCGCCCAAGGTGTAGGAGCCCTGGATCAGGTAGCCGTCGGCGTCTTCTTCGGCAATCGGCGCCGCGGTGTCTGACAGCAGCACCGGCACGTCACCCTCGGAGGTAAAGCCGGAAGCCGTCAGCGACAGGCCTGCCACCGATGCTTTCAGGCCATAGCCAAGACCCTGGCTGTCCACTTCTGTCGTGGCATTCTCCGAGCTCTGGTGACGGCCATTGAGCCAGCCGGTCAGGGCAATGCCGCTGAGGTCGGCACTGTAGGTCACTTCCGCCTCAAAGCGGGGGGCAGACTGCTCGGATTCGGCACCCGGGGTGGTATTGGCAGGCTCGAAGATGCCGGCAGCTACCTTCAGACCGCCCAGGTCCGGCGTGCGATAGGTAATCTGGGCGGACGGATTCGGATAAGGATAACCGGTACGGATGTTGCCAAAGGAAACGCCGGTGGCGGCACCCGGGGAGCCGAAACCCATCAGAATCTCGTCCAGGAAGATATTGGAGCGGGAGAACAGGCCGAAGTCCTTGCCGATCAGCACCTGGCCGAAACTGCCGTCCACCGTCGCATAAAACTGTCGCACATCGATCGCGGTGTCGGTCGGCGACTGCAAGCTGTCGTTGATTGTGGTCCAGAAGGAGGAACGGCCGCCGAGGGTCAGATCACCCATCTCTTTGCTGAAGTTGAAGCCGATGGTGTTGGGCAGGAAACCCATTTTGACGTCGGAGTTGCGGGTATCCGCCACCTTATCGTCACGATTGACGTAAAACGCGTTGAAATAGCCATCTACCGAGAGGCTGGTGCCATCCTCGTTGTAGACATCGATCGCGGCATGAGCTCCGCTACTGGCGCTCATTGCGATGGCAAACGCCGTTGCCAGCCCTGACTTCTGAAATTTTTTGTTGTTCATAGTTCCCCCGTTGTTTTTGGAAATCTGGGATCGGGACTTCGAGTCATCCGATGGTCCCAGGCGCAGCTCTGTCGCCTGAATCTCATCGTCGGCGAAGGTGCGATCGGGGAAAATGCGTCAAGGGAGCAGGTTTGCTGATCTTTTAGGAGGCCTGCGAAACAGGACTTTGGGATTACGACCCGCTGAAGGCCTCCAGCTCTTCGAGGCAGTCCGCAAGGAATTGCGAGGGGGAATCCAGCACGGCTTCATCCGCGACGATGCCGAACTGGACCTGTCCGGCGTAGCTGACAATGCTCACCCCGAGGCCAATATCGCCGGCCTGGGGCACCCAGAACATCTGCTCGGTGATGCGGCAACCAGCCAGATACCGCTCTTCCCGGGACCCGGGCACATTCGACACCACCGCGCTGGCCTTGCGATAGAACACGTCAGCCACTGGCTGCCGCCACGGCTCAGGCACCAGTGATGCGCTGGCGGTCAGACCCCAGGCAATTCCGGGCTGCCAGCTTTTCTTGAGCCGGCGGGTTTCGTGCTTGATCCGGTACAAGCGCTCCAGCGGGCTGGCACCGTCCACCGGCAGGGGCACGAACACGGTGCCGAAACAGTTCCCCAACGCGCCGGGATCGGGCTTGATGCCCGCCGGCAGCTGGCCGCGGATGTCCACCGGCACCGCGGCGTGGAGCACGGCCTCATCCAGGTCGCTCTGACCGGCGGCAAGCTGTTTGCGTACCGCCGCCGCCACGCAACTGAGCAGCACGTCGTTGATGGTGACGCCGGTGGTGGTGGCGATCCGCTGGAACCGGTCCAGGGCCACCGGAGTTGACCAGCAACACTGCCGGCGCCCCAGCAACGGGCGCTTGAGGGCGGAAGGCGAATCCTCCGGCTCGACCAGAAACTGGCTGACCTCATTCACCAGCTTCAAACCGGAGTGGGCCACCCGTTCAAACACCCGGCCGGCACTCTCCAGGCTGCCGGACGCGCCCTCGGTCTCACCGTCGGCGTTACCCGAGCGAGAGCCGGACGCGGCTGCCACCTCCTCACCGATCAGATCTTTCAGCCAACTGCCGGCGGCCATGGTCCAGCGCTGCAGGTCGGCCTGCTCGGGGCACCCATAAATGGCCGGCAACTGGCGTGGTGAGGGCGGGCAGATGCGTTCGAACACACTGAGCAGTGACAGACCATCGGCGTAGCAGTGGTGCATGCGCAGGATCAGCGCCGCGCCCCCCTCGGCGTTGGGAGCAAGCCAGAACTTCCAGAGTGGTCGATAGGGCGGCAACGGCTGGTTCAGGCGGGCAGACACCCACTTCTGAAGCTCGGTGTCGGTAAAGGGTTCAGGGGCGACCTTAAGATGGTGGCGGAGATCGAACACGGTGTCCTGCTGCCACCACCAACCCGGCGCGCGCCGCACCGGCAGATAGCGGAAGCGCGCCCAGGCCAGCCAGTAGCTTTCCAGAAATTCCCGCAGGCGAGATGCCGTTAACCCCTCCACCCGCATCATCACGGTAATGGTCATGGGGTTTTCGGGGCGTTCCAGAGCCAGCCATGCCGAGTCCACAGGTAACAGGAGATGTGAGTCCTCTTGGTTCAAATCTGGCTGTCCCCGGGGTGAATGGATAAAACAAAAGTGTCAGGCGAATCCCGCATTGTGCCAGACAACCGGAGTTGCCTCCATAACACCGGTCACCCCGCCAACTTACAAAAAATTACACGCGTGTAACCCTTCACTTCTATACTGGTTATAAGGATTAGTGAAATGGTTATGACTGAAGGTCAGGGGTTTTTCAGTAAACCAAGCAGACTATTGGCCGTGGACCTTCGTAAATTAGGTAGCCAGTGCCAATAACGCCGGCCGGCGAACGCGATACAACAGTGACTATCAGCGCAGTCCAACACCAATAACAGTCTTTCACGGTGCTGACAGGAGAACGGTTATGAAAGCGAGCCACGTTCGAAAACTGATCAAGCCGATCGAGAGTGCCTATTCCGAAATGTTCTCTGGCCGGGTTTATCGCGTCGGTAAAGGCGCTGTTTCTGTCCGCAACCACAGTGGCAAGGCAGAGCAGACGGTCATCGGTGTTCACGGTTTCCTGGAAAATCATTGTTACTTCACACAGGCATACGAGGCGCCCACCACGGAACTGATTCTGCTGACCTGCAGCAACTATCACATTCCGGTTAACGGCGTGACCCCGGAAACCCCGGACTGGGAAGTGCCGATCAAGCACCTGGAAAGCACCATTGAGTACGATGCCTGCATCCTCAACCAGGCGGTGTCGAACCTGCCGGGCACGGACAACGTCCGCGTTCACGGTCACTCCCGCGGGGGCGCGGTGATTCTCGAAGCCATCCGCCAGTGGCCGGAACTGTATGAGAGCGTGGAAGTGGTGCTGGAGGCTCCGGTACTGCCCCAGGGTCGCCTGCACGCCCTGGTGACCGCGATTCTCGAGCCAGTCAGTCATGGAATGTGGCCCTGGTTGATCCGTCTGATCAACAGCGCGCCCTCATCCGCCTACGGCCAGACCTTCTTCGGGCGGATGAACCCGCGCAAAAAGCAGCTGCTGGGCAAACTGTTCTCGTCCACCAAGGACCATCTGACCATTGTGCGCAATCTCGAAAACCTCATGGACTGGATGCAGCGTACCGACACCAGCGTATACAACAACGTGCGCCATGGCACCTTCCTGATCCCTGCGGTGGACCGGATTCTGGATCGCAACGCGATGCTGGCCAGCGCACGACAGAGCCCGACCACCATGCGCATTGTGGAAACCCAGGCGCCCAGTCACTTCATCACTCTGGACAGCAAGGAATGGGTGCCGGGCTTTGAAACCCTGCCGGCCTCCGCCCAGGCCTGACACTGCCATCTGACCCCATGCTCCGGTAAACTTTCGGGTTTGCCGAACCCGATTTACCGGAGCACCCCCAAAAATGTACCGTGAGCGCCTTGTCGCCACTGACGCCCAGACTGACAGCGCCCGCAAACTGCAGGGACTGCTGCTCGACTACCATGATTTCCGGCAACACAAAGCCGCCCATCCCCGGCTGGCCGACACCTTCCTGGTGGCCGAATGGCAGGCGGAGCGGCTACGCAACACCCACCACGACCTCTACCGGCACCCCGATTACCACACCGGACTGGAATTCCTGCTGACCGATCTCTACGCCCCCGCCAGCATGACGCGACGGGACGACAACATTGATCGCGTGTTCCCGAAAATGGTGAAGTGGCTACCTGACAACCTGCTGGAGACCTTCGCAGGGTTGGTGGAGCTGAACCTGATTACCCAGCAGCTGGACCTGGAAATGGCCGAGCAACTCGTTGTGCGCGGCATTGTCATCGAGCGGATGTCGGACGCCGATTACTGCGCCGCGTTCTGTGCCAGCGCACAACTGGCCCGCCGTGAACGCCAGATCCTGCTGGTTGCCGATGTCGGCCGCCAGTTGGATCGCTACGTTCGCAACCGCACGCTGGGCTGGCTTCTGAGCATGACCCGCGGGCCGGCCGAGATGGCAGACCTCAGCGATCTGCACAGCTTCCTGCACCGGGGTTATTCCGCGTTCCGGCAGATGGATGAGGTGGAGGCACTGATCGAGCGACTGGTCATCCGTGAGCAGCAGGTGATGGAGAACATTCTGCAGGGACACCCGCAGCCGTTCCGGCTCCCCGATCACCTGTGACCGGGCGCGGCCGGCACTGGCCAATCAGGCCGAAATGATCTGATCCAGTTGTGAATGAATTTCCTGCTCAATGCGGGATTTGAACGGCCGCAGCAGCATCCCCAGCTCCAGCCGGATATGCAGGTCGTTGTGGGTGATATTGAGCTGTCCCTTCACGCCACTGCGTTTGAATCGCAGCACGTCGCCCTCCCACTGATAGTTCACATCGAACTGTTTTGACAGGTCTTCGGCCAGTGTTTCAGCCGCCTGGCGAGCGTGTGCCTTATCCATGGAATGGGCGCGATGAACGTCGATGACAGACATGAATCAGCTTTCTCTGAAAAATTGAAAGGTTTTATAGTTTAAGGGGGTAATAAACTTGTAGCTACCCCCCTAACCGTTAGAATACGGGGTTCAGATTCTGACAGGACATCCCCATGAGCGAGCAACCAACGCCGGCCAGCGAGACCATCGCCAGCAGCGATGCCAACACGTCGACCAGCCCGTCGGTCAACAACGCCGCCGGCACCCCGCAGGACGACGTCACTCATTTTGGCTTCCGCAACGTGCCGAAAAGCCAGAAAGCCGGGCAGGTGGCGGAGGTTTTCCACAGCGTCGCCGGCAAGTACGACATGATGAACGACCTCATGTCCATGGGCATTCACCGCCTCTGGAAGCGCTTTACCATCGAGCTCAGTGGCGTGCGACCGGGCCATCAGGTGCTGGATATCGCCGGCGGTACCGGCGACCTGACCATGAAATTCTCCGATCTGGTGGGCGCCAGCGGCAAAGTGGTACTGGCGGACATCAACGCCTCCATGCTGCAGGTTGGCCGGGGCCGGCTGGTCGATCGCGGCTACGCCGGCAATATCGAGTACGTTCAAGCCGACGCCGAACACCTGCCGTTTCCGGACAACACCTTCAATGCCGTCTCCATCGCTTTCGGCCTGCGTAACGTCACCGACAAGGATCAGGCGCTGCGGGACATGGAGCGTGTTCTCAAGCCGGGTGGCAAGCTGATGGTGCTGGAATTCTCCAAGCCGACCAATCCGCTGCTGAACAAGGCCTACGACATGTATTCCTTCAACGCGCTGCCATTGATGGGCCAGTTGATCGCAGGCGACAGCGAGAGCTACAAGTACCTGGCCGAGTCCATCCGCATGCACCCGGACCAGGACACCCTCAAGGGTATGATGGAGCAGGCCGGGCTGGTGAACTGCAAGTACTACAACATGACCGGCGGCATCGTTGCCCTGCACGTGGGAATCAAGCCCTGATGTTTCCGGGCCCTACGCTGCTTTCCGCCACGACAGCGGTGATCGAGGCTGCGCTCAACCGCGCCCTCGAGCTCGACCCGGCTGGCCGGAAAGCACTGCTGGGTGCCCTGACCGGGCCGGTGCAGTTCGTCCTGACAGCACCGCTGCCACTGACGTTCACGCTGTTTCCCTGCGGTGAGCGTGTCCAGGTGAGCAGTCAGCCGGCGGATAGCCCGGCCCTGGCGCTGGCCGGCAAACCCATGGCCTTTGCGGCGTTGGCCAGCGGCGACGACCATGTCTTCAAACTGGGGCGCATTGAGGTCACCGGCGACACCGCCCTCGCCCACCAGTTCCAGCGCGCGCTGAACCAGTTACAACCGGACTGGGAAGCCGCTCTGGCCAACCACCTCGGCGATGTGCCGGCGCACTTCCTCGGCCAGCGTATCCGCGGTGCGGTGAGGTGGAGCCGCCAGGCGTTTGCCGCCCTTAACGCCAACATCGAAGAATACGTGCACGAGGAAAGCCGCGCCCTGCCCGGACGCCGCGAGCTGGAGGCCACCTTCGAAGACATCGACCAGCTGAGCCTGCGCACCGAGCGCCTGGCGGCTCGCCTCGCGCAACTGCAGCACGACACTGCCCCCACCCCTGACACCCGACACGAGCCACCGGAGACACCGTGACCCGCCTGCAACGCCTGTTTCGAATTGCCTGGGTATTCTGTCGCTACCGGCTCGACACATTTTTGCCACTGGCCGAGCTGCCCGTCGCCCTCAAGGTGTTGTTCCTGCTGGCACCCTGGCATCTGTTTCCACAACCGAAACTGAGCCGCGGCGATCGCCTGCGTCTGGCGATGGAAGAGCTGGGGCCGGTGTTTGTAAAGTTCGGCCAGATACTGTCCACCCGCCGCGACCTGCTGCCCGACGACATGGCCGAGTCACTCAAGCACCTGCAGGACCGGGTACCGCCGTTCCCCAGCGAGTCCGCGCGGGAGATCATTGAACGCTCCCTGGGCGCGCCGGTCTCCGAGCTGTTCGCCGAGTTTTCCGCCGACCCGATGGCGTCGGCGTCAGTGGCGCAGGTTCACGCCGCCACCCTGGCCAACGGCCAGAGTGTGGTGGTGAAGGTACTGCGCCCGGGCATTGAGCGGGTGATCAAACAGGATCTCTCGTTGATGTACCTGATGGCGGGACTGCTGGAGAAATACTGGGCCGAGGGCAAGCGCCTGCACCCCCTGGAAGTGGTCGAGGACTACGACGCCACCATTCACGACGAGCTGGACCTGCAACGGGAAGCCGCCAACGCCAGCCAGCTGCGACGAAACTTCGACAACTCATCGCTGATCTACATCCCGTTCATTGACTGGGATTACACCCGCAAGACGGTACTGGTGATGGAGCGCATTCACGGCATTCCCATCGCCGACGTGCCGGCGCTGCAGGCCGCCGGTGTCGACATGAAGGTGCTGGCGGAAAAAGGCGTCGAGATCTTTTTCACCCAGGTGTTCCGTGACAGCTTTTTTCACGCCGACATGCACCCTGGCAACATCTTCGTGGACGTCAGCAATCCGGCGGACCCGAAGTACATTGCGATCGATTTCGGGATTGTCGGCACGCTGGCGCCGGACGACCAGAGTTACCTGGCCCGCAACCTGCTGGCGTTCTTCCGCCGCGACTACCGCCAGGTGGCGCAACTGCACATCCAGTCCGGCTGGGTGCCGCCGGACACCCGGGTCAACGAATTCGAGGCCGCCATTCGAACCGTGTGCGAGCCCATTTTCGAAAAGCCGCTGAAAGACATCTCGTTCGGACACTTCCTGCTGCGTCTGTTCCAGACTGCCCGCCGTTTCAATATGGAAGTGCAGCCGCAGCTGGTGTTGCTGCAGAAAACCCTGCTGAACGTCGAGGGCCTGGGCCGCCAGCTCTACCCGGACCTGGATCTGTGGAGCACCGCCCAGCCGTTCCTCGAGTCCTGGATGCGCAAGCGTATTGGTCCCGCGGGTCTGATCAAGTCATTGCAGACCCACCTGCCGGCCTGGCTGGAGCAGTCGCCGGAAATGCCACAACTGGTGCACGACACCCTGGTCCAGTTGCGCAGTGCCGGCCCCACGGAAGCACAGAATCGCGCTACACTGGAGCTGCTGCGGGAAAACCAGAAACGGGCGGAGAGACGCTGGCGCCGAACCCTGGTCGCCGTGCTTCTGGTGGGCGGAGCCTGGGCCAGCGCCCATTACGAACTTCCGGCCGTGGCGCAATCCATGCCGCCTCTGGGCTGGGCCATGCTCGCGGTCGCCGCCGGGCTGGTCGCCCGGGGCAGCCGGTAACATTTTCAGGATTCACAGAAATGCAAGATTCATCACCTAGAGTCGACAGCCCTGCCTGGTTGAACGCCATCCGCTGGAACGCCGACGGCCTGGTCCCTGCCATTGCCCAGGACGCCACCACCGGCGACATCCTGATGATGGCCTGGATGAACGCCGAATCCCTGCAACTTACTGCGCAGGAAGGCCAGGCGGTGTATTGGTCCCGCTCCCGCGGCCAACTCTGGCGCAAAGGCGAAACCTCCGGCCACCAGCAGGTGGTGTCCGAGATCCGTCTCGACTGCGACGAAGACGTCATCCTGCTGAAGGTGGAGCAAAAAGGCGGCATTGCCTGCCATACCGGCAGGCGCAGCTGCTTTTATCGCAAACTGGAAGACGGGCAGTGGGTGACCACCGCATCGGTGATCAAGGACCCGGACAGCATCTACGGAAAGACCAAAGGGAGCACACAAAGTGAGTAACGTACTCGAGCAGCTTGCGCAGGTACTGGAAGCCAGAAAAGACGCAGACCCCGACAAGTCCTACGTTGCCAGCCTGCACGCCAAGGGTCTGAACAAGATTCTCGAGAAGGTGGGCGAGGAGTGCACCGAGACCCTGCTGGCGGCAAAAGACGCCGAGCACAACGGTGACACCCGGGAAGTGGTTTATGAAACCGCTGACCTGTGGTTCCACACCATGGTGATGCTTTCACGCCTGGGCCTGGGTCCCAAAGACGTCGTGGACGAGCTGGCCCGCCGGTTCGACCTGTCCGGTCTGGAAGAGAAGGCATCCCGGGGCGAGTAATTAACGGCTACCCCTGAGGGGGATTTCCGCTAGACTGACCCGGTAACGTACAATGGCATGTGACAGAAACATTTAAACGAGGACCCCGTCATGGGCATCAGTATCTGGCAACTTCTTATCGTGCTCGGCATTGTCATCCTGTTGTTCGGAACCAAGAAACTCCGCAACATCGGCACGGACCTCGGCGGCGCCATTCGCGGCTTCAAGAAATCCATGAGCGACGACGACAGCAAGCCCGCCGAGCAGGATTCTCTGGAAGGCAAGGACGAGCCCGCGGCCTACAAGGCCGAGGCAGAAGAGAAGCCCCGGGACAAGACCACTGGCTGAGACCAAGCTGAATGTTTGATATCGGCTTTCTCGAGCTCCTGATCTGCGGCGTGATTGCGCTGCTTGTGCTTGGCCCCGAACGTCTGCCTACGGCCGCTCGCGCGGCTGGGCGGTGGATCGGCGGTGCCCGCCGCATGGTCACTCAGTTCACCACGGAACTCGATCGCCAGCTGAAAGCCGAAGAAATCCGGGAAGAGTTGCGCAAGGCCGGAGACGTGGGGCTTGAGGATGTCGAGAAGAGCGTTCGCGGTGCCCTCGACGAGGCCAAGAAATACGAGCACATGATTCTGCCGGACGATCAGACCACCCGGCCAAAACCGGCACCCGCCAGCCGGGCGCCGGCCAACGAAGCTGATAAGGCTGACACCCCGGCCAACGACGCCTCGGATACCCGTTCATGACCCAGAAGACTGACGGCCAGACCCCGGACGCCTCCGCCTCGCAACCGGAAATGCCGCTGATTGAGCATTTGCTGGAACTGCGCAACCGGTTGCTGAAAATGGTGCTGGCGGTCATTGTCTGTTTTGCCGCCATCTATCCGTTTGCCAACGAGCTCTATCTGCTGCTGTCCCAGCCATTGCGGGAGCTGTTGCCGGTGGGCCAGACCATGATCGCCACTGACATCACCTCACCCTTCTTCGCTCCCCTGAAACTGGCCCTGGTGCTGGCCGTGTTCGTCGCTATCCCGGTGATCCTTTACCAGCTCTGGAGCTTTGTGGCACCGGGCCTGTACGCCCATGAAAAACGTCTGGCGTTTCCGCTGCTGTTCACCTCGGTGATCCTGTTCTATCTCGGTGCCGCGTTTGCGTATTTTGTGGTGTTTCCCCTGGTGTTCGGGTTTTTCACGGCCATCGGGCCAGAGGGCATTGTGGAACTGCCGGACATTTCCAGTTACCTGAATTTCGTGCTGAAGATGTTCTTTGCCTTCGGTGTGGCGTTTGAAATACCCATCGCCACCATCCTGCTGGTGCTCACCGGCGCCACGACTCCGGACGATCTCGCCGCCAAGCGCCCCTATATTGTGGTGGGCTGTTTCGTGATTGGCATGCTGCTGACACCGCCGGACATCATTTCCCAGACTCTGCTGGCAGTACCCATGTGGCTGCTGTTCGAGATGGGCATCATCTTCAGCCGGCTGGCGGTTCGCAAACCGGACACCGCAGAATCGAGCGAAGCAGCCGGCGAATGAATCTGGCCTTACTGTTCACCGAAGACTTTGTGGCCGCTGACCGGGCGGTACTGACCGGTCGCCGCCTGACCCACCTCCACCAAGTGCTGAAAGTCGCCGAAGGCGACCTGATCCCCGTAGGCCGGGCCGGCGGCAACATCGGCAGCGGTCGGGTGCTGGAACTGACAGACACCCGTGCCGAGATTCAGGTGGAACTGACGGCAGCACCACCTCCGCCGCTGCCCCTGACCCTGATTCTCGCCATGCCGCGGCCGAAGATGTTTCGCCGCGTCCTGCAGACCTGCGCCACCCTGGGGGTCAAGGACATCTGGCTGATCAACAGCTACAAGGTGGAAAAAAGCTTCTGGCAGACGCCCTGGCTGTCTGCCGAGCACCTGCGCGAAAACCTGACTCTGGGCCTGGAACAGGCGCGGGACACGGTGTTGCCGGAAGTTCACATCCGCAAGCTGTTCAAGCCGTTTGTGGAGGATGAGCTGCCGGCGTTGCTGGCGGGCAAGCGGGCGCTGGTCGCCCATCCCGGCACTGCAGTAGCCTGCCCCGTTCATCTGGATCAGCCAGCCGCACTCTGCGTCGGCCCGGAAGGCGGGTTCACCCCTTATGAGGTTGGCAAACTGGAAGAAGCCGGCTGCCAGGGCGTCCATCTCGGCCCCAGGATTCTGCGGGTGGAAACGGCGGTACCGGTGCTGGTCAGCCGCCTGTTCGATGCCTGTGGATAAATCACGCCGCTGAATTCGATTTGTTCTAATCCAGCCCCATGGCTTCGGCGGCAATGCGGTTCTTTACCGGCCCCAGCTGGTTAAGCCAGCGCATGCCGGTGTTGCGCAGCCAGCGCAGAGGCAGCTCGTCGCGGGCGAAGAGCTGCTTGAAGCCTTCCATGGCCGCCATCATGGTGAGATTCTCACCCTTGCGCCGGCGCTGGTAGCGGGCCAGCACAAACTCATCAGCGGCGCCGAGACCGGCCTTTCGGGCCCGTGACAGCTCGTCCAGCAAAGCCCGCACATCACCGTAACCCAGATTAGCGCCCTGCCCCGCCAGCGGATGAATGGTGTGCGCCGCGTCACCCACCAGCACAAATCCCGGGGCCACGTAATCCTTGGCATGGCGCTGGCGCAGTGGGAAAGCCACGCGCCGGGAGACAGACACGACCGCACCCAGCTCACGCTCGATCGCCCGCTCCAGCTCACCGGCGAAGGCCGAATCATCCAGCGTCATCAGGCGGCGAGCCTCTTCGGTATCCTGAGACCAGACAATGGAGCAGTAATGTTCATCGCCGTTTTCAGGCAGCAGCGGCAGAAACGCCAGAGGACCGGTGGGAGAAAATCGCTGCCAGGCGGTAAAGCGGTGGCTCTGGGTGGTCCGCACCGTACAGACAATGGCCTGCTGATCATAATCCCATTCCCGGGTCGGCAGACCCACCCATTGCCGCAGCCGGGAGTGGGCGCCATCCGCCGCCACGACCAGGTGGGCCGCCAACACGCGGCCGTCCTCCAGGGTAATGCCACGGGGAGCCTGAGCCGCCTCCTCATCCTGCCACCAGCCCGTCACCTTGACACCATCGAACAGCTCGACATCGCTGTCCGCGAGGGCCGCAAACAGCCCCCGCACGATATGGCGGTTCTCGATGATGGTGCCGAGGGAGCGCGCCTGCAGCTCCGCCGCCTCAAACTGAATGCGGCCGGTGCCGTCGCCGTCCCACACCGTCATGGTCTGGTACGGGCAATGGCGCCCCGCGGTGATCTCACCCCATACTCCCAATCGCTCCAGCAGGCGCTGACTGGCGACAGAAATGGCGCTGACCCGGGGCTCGAAATCTTCAACTCCCTGCGCCGGCGCCGGCGCTTGCAACAGCGTCTGGCGCTCACTGCCTTCCACCAGCGCCACCCGCCAGCCTTGTCGCGACAGTCCCAACGCCAGCGCCGAGCCCACCATGCCGCCGCCGACCACGAGAATGTCGAAGCTTTGTGATTCAGTCATGGTTCGCCGGCTCCCGGTGATTGGCGGGCGGATGATCAATCATCGCGCGACGCCCGCCCACGCCCATCGCCTTGCGGGCAAACCAGCGCTTGGCGCCCGGCACCAGATCCAGCCCCACCAGCCCGGCATCACGGGCCAGCGCCAGAGGGGGCAGGGATTGCCCGAATATCCGGATCAGCGAGTCCGAGAATTGCACGGTCTGCTGCCAGTCCTGCTGGTGCAGCGTCTGATAGCGGCGGAGTACGGTCAGGTCGCCAATCGACACACCCTGAGCCACCGCCAGACGGAACTGCTCCACCAAGGTCATCAAACCACGCAAGGCCAGATTGAACCCCTGCCCGGCCACCGGATGCAGGGCATGGGCGGCATTGCCCACCAACGCGACCCCGGTGCGCACCGGCTCGTCGACCGTGGTCAGTTTCAGGGGATAATGATTGCAGGCACCGATGCGGGTAAAGCGCCCAAGCCGCCAGCCAAAGCGCTCCTGCAGCCGCCGGCACTTGTCGGTGTCAGGCAGAGCGAGCAGCTCGTCCAGGGCTTCGTCGCTCAGGGTCCACACCAGGGCCGACTGATGGCCGGGACGGCTCGCCGACCCGTGCGGCAGCAGCGCCATCGGGCCCGCGTCGGTGAAGCGCTCGAACGCGTGGAACCGGTGACTGTCTGCGGTGGACACATTGGCGATCAGCGCATGCTGGCCGTAATCGTGGGTTCGAGTCTGGAAGCCGAGGGTGTCGCGCAGGCCGGAGCGGCCGCCGTCCGCCACCACCAGGCACTGGGCAGTCAGCTCCCGGATTTCCTCGCCGGACCGCACCGACACCCTGACGCCTTCCGCCAGCGGCGTCATATCCACCACCTCGGCAGGGGCTTCCCACTGCACGCCGGTTTCCAGCAGCTCCCGCATCAGGCACAGCCCCATCCAGCGGTTGTCAGCCACATAACCCAGCGCAGGCTGGCCATGTTCCGCTGCGTGCAGACGCGTGGCGCCGAAGCGACCGCGGTCGGATACGTGAATGTGTTCAATCGGTGTGGCGTGCGCCGACAGCCGCGACCAGAGCCCCAGTTCCTCGAATATCAGCCGTGAGCCCCAGGCCAGGGCCGTGGACCGGGCGTCGTAGCTGGGCTGGTAGCTCTCCGGCAGGGCGTCGGGCGATAACGGGAACGCCTCGACCACGGTCACCCGTAAGGAAGGCACCACTTTCGCCAGCGCCAGCGCCAGGGTTGCCCCGGCCAGGCCGCCCCCGGCAATGACAAGATCGGTATCGGTTCGGGTCACCGGGTCAGTCCGCCATCAGGGTTTCGATCTCGGCGATGGTCTTGGGCACGGCCTCGGTCAGAATCCGGCAGCCGTCTTTGGTCACCACCACGTCGTCTTCTATGCGGATGCCGATGCCGCGCCACTTCTCATCCACGCTGGTGTTGTCCGGCGCAATGTAAAGGCCCGGCTCCACCGTGAGCGCCATGCCCGGCTCTAACTGACGCCAGGCGTCGCCCACCTTGTAGTCGCCCACATCGTGGACATCCAGCCCCAGCCAATGGCCGGTGCGGTGCATGAAGAAGGGCTTGTACGCCTCGCTGGCGATGGCGTCGTCCACGGTGCCGGACAGCAGCCCCAGATCAATCAGGCCCTGGGTCAGCACCCGCAGGGCCGCCTCGTGGGGGTGATTCCAGTGGTTGCCGGGGCGCACGGCATCAATGGCCGCATACTGGGCAGACAGCACCACCTCGTACAGCGCTTTCTGCTCTGCGCTGAACCGCCCGCTGACCGGGAAGGTGCGGGTGATGTCCGAGGCATAGCATTCCAGTTCACAGCCGGCATCAATCAGCACCAGGTCGCCCGTTTTCAGCGGCGCGCTGTTTTCGATGTAATGCAGGATACAGCCGTTGGCACCGGCCCCCACGATGGAGGGGTACGCCGTAGTGCGGGCACCGTGCGCCATGAACGTGTGGATCAGTTCAGCTTCCAGGTTGTATTCGTGGCCGCCTTGGCGGGCGCGCTTCATTGCGCGGCAATGGGCTTCGGCACTGATTTCGCCGGCTTTCGCCATCACTTTGACTTCGTTCGCGCTCTTGTAAAGCCGCAGGTCGTGGAGCAGGTGTTCCAGGGCCACAAATTCCCCCGGCGGATGGGCACCCGCCCGGACCTTGCTGCGGATCACCTTGACCCAGTCCATCACCCGGGCGTCAAAATTGTGATCCTTGCCCAGCGGGTAATAGACCCGGCTGCGGCCCTCGATCATGCCCGGCAGGATGTCGTCAATGTCGGCAATTGGAAAGGCATCGTCCAGCCCGAACGTCTCGATGGCACCCTCCGGCCCGGCCAGGAAACCGTCCCAGAGTTCTTTCTCCGGGTTGCGCTCCTTGCAGAACAGCACCGATTCACCGTGTTCGCGGCCGGGGATCAGCACCAGCACGGCCTCCGGTTCACCGAATCCCGACAGGTACTGGAAATCACTGTCCTGGCGAAACGGATGCAACACATCGCGGTTGCGCACAAACTCCGGCGCTGCCGGGACAATGGCAATGCTGTCCGGTGCCATCCGCTCCATCAGTCGGCGACGGCGATCGGCAAATTCTTTAACGGGTATCATTGACGGCATACTATCTCCCGCAGGCAGGTACCTGCTCAGTGCAGTGTCGGAGTATCGGTGGCCGGTTTCTCTGGCGGATTGAATTCGGTAAACACCGCCAGCGCGCCCAGGCGCACGTATTCCACAATCTCGATCAGCTGGTGTTCGCTTTCGTCGTCCGGTTCCTCGTCCTCGGACACCTGGCTGATGGCAACCATATCCTCGATCAGCTCGCGGATCTCATCCGGGGCCTGGCCCAGGGACTCGCCCGCCGACAGCGCCATGCCCTCCAGAAACCCGCGCACCCAGGAGGTCAATGCTTCCAGACGCTGATCGATGGCGTAATCGTCATCAGGCAGCAGCGGGTGGAAACTCATGTCTGCGGCTTTCAGCAACGCCAGGGTCTGGTCGTAGGCGGCCTGCACGAATTCCCTGAGATCGTCGGACTCACCGGTCGCGGTTTCCGGCAGCCCCATGTGCTCGCACACCATGGCGAGCCATTCTGATTCATCTATACGTGCACCGGCGGCAAGCCGCCCACACAAAACACCGTGCAACTCGGACGGGTGGCTGAAGGCTTTGTGGGCGGTGAACATATTGGCCCAACGCTCAAAAGCGGCGGCGCGGGCGGCACCGGTTGTGTCGGTTTCTGACATGAGAAAGGAGCTTACCTGTTTCACTGAATTTAGAAGACTATCGTAGCATCGGGGCGGATCGAAGGCACTCGCCCTCTTGATTCCCGACCCGATCTGATCAATTATGTTATAACATATCAAAAACTCCCGGACGGACTGGCCATGAACACCAAGCATCCCCTGCGCCACACCCTGCCCGCCTGCCTCAGCCTGACGGTGGCTGTACTGGGTGCCAACGCCCTCGCGGCCGAGAACCCCGGTGCCCACCGCCACGGCCATGCACAACTGCAGATGGCGGTAGAGGCCAATCGCGTGGAGCTGATCTTCACCTCACCGGCTCACAACCTCGCCGGTTTCGAGCGCGACGCGCGAACCCCCGAGGAAGAGCAGCGCCTTGAGGACATCGCACAATGGCTGAGCTCACAGCCACTAGTAGACATGAACGCAGGCTCGTGCACGGTGGCCGCGGCCGACGTGCACGCTTCCGGTGCCCACCATGACGGGCACCAGGACAAGCACCAGGACAAGCACCATGAAGACCACGGCCACGATGACCAGCACCACCACGACCATCACGAGCATGACGATCACGAGCAGGAGGGTCATCGGGAGTACGAGGTGACGCAACAACTCGACTGCAGCGACGTAAGCGCAGATCAGACGTTCACGGCCGAGGTGATGGCCAGATTCCCGGAGATCGAGGTGCTGTCAGTACAGTGGGTGAGCGAAACCGCACAGGGCAGCGCGCGACTGGAAGGCGGTCAAACCGGCTTTGGCCTGAAAGACTAAAGCCCGTTTGGGCTGCCTTATTCCTGGTAGCGCTCGACCTTGCTGGCAACCACGGAATAGGAAGACCTGGCGACGTCGTTCTCGGTGTTCTCCACCACCAGTTCGCCCTCAATCCAGACCGGATCGTAGAGTGCCTCGAGGGTGAAGCCCTCCTTGTACTTCACGTGGATAATCTGGTTGGGCGGTGGTGGCGGAACATGGATACAGGCGCCGTAATAAGGCACCAGGAAGAACTCCAGAATGCGCATGTCATCAGTGGTTTTCAGCGGTACCACAAAACCGGGAATCCGGCCGGTAACACCGTCCATTTCCGGCACCACGCGGCCGGTCATGATTTCATCCGGCAGCGTCACCGGACCGTCTCCATCGTGCTCGATTTCTGGCATACTCTCGAGCAAGTTGAGGTCCTCTTCCGGCATCAGTTCCAGCCAGTCTATTTCACGATCGGCCGCATTCGCGACACCCAGGACACCGGCCAGCACTACCGCCAACAGACCCTGCGCGAGACGAACACCACGACCGGAAGAAGAAAGCGTCAACATTGCCAGAAACATAAAAACCGCCTGCCTGTGAATGAGTGGGCAAATCATACACCGAATGAGCGCATGCGCACATGACGTCCGAGACATCCACGCCGCCCGATAGTTCCGCCGCGGTACGCACCCGTGACCTGATCTATCGCTGGCCCAAAAGCAGTACCCGCCTGCACTTTCCCGATCTGGATCTGAGCGCCGGCAGCCACCTGTTCATCAAGGGCGCCAGTGGCAGTGGCAAAAGCACCCTGCTGAGCCTTCTTGGCGGCATGCTTCGTCCGGCATCCGGTTCCATCGCCCTGCTGGGCCAGGATCTTGGCCCGCTGAGCAACGGTCAGCGGGATCGTTTCCGCGCTGACCACATGGGGGTGATCTTCCAGCAGTTCAATCTGGTGCCTTACCTCTCGACCCTGGCCAACGTCACCCTGCCATGCCGGCTATCGGCCCAACGCCAGCAGCGGACCCACCCCAGCGCCCGCGCGCAGACCACCGCCCTGCTGCGGGATCTGGCGATTCCCGAGAGCCACTGGCAACAACCGGTCGGCCGCCTCAGCGTTGGCCAGCAACAACGGGTTGCCGCTGCGCGGGCACTGATCGGCCAACCGGAACTGATTCTGGCGGACGAGCCCACGTCCGCGCTGGACGCAGACAACCGTGACCGGTTTATTGACGTGCTGCTGACCCTGGCGCATCGGTCGGCGTCGTCGGTGATTTTTGTCAGTCACGACCAGAGCCTGGCACGCCATTTTGATCAGGAACTGGTACTGGAGGTGCGCCCATGAGAATTCGCCTCGCCCTGTCACTGGCGTGGGCCAGCCTGTGGCATCGTCGGCGGGTGCTGGCGCTGGTGACCCTCACCCTCACCCTCAGCGTTACCCTGCTGCTCGGCGTGCAATACCTGCGCACCGAAGTGCGGCAATCCTTCACCAACACCATTTCCGGAACCGACCTGATTGTCGGCGCCCGCAGTGGCCAACTGAATCTGCTGCTGTACACCGTGTTCCACATCGGCGACGCCACCAACAACATTCGCTGGTCAACCTATCAGGGCCTGACCGACGATGCGCGGATTGACTGGGTGGTGCCGCTGTCTCTCGGGGACAGCTACCGCGGGCACCGGGTGGTGGGCACCGACCGGGGCTTTGTCGAGCATTTCCGCTTTGGCCGGGACGAAGCCCTGAGCCTGAGCCAGGGTGCATGGTTCGCGGACGTGTTCGACGTGGTGCTCGGCGCCGACGTCGCCCGCCAGCACCAACACGCACTGGGGGACGATCTCATCCTGTCCCATGGCGGCGGCCGCACCAGCTTCTCCAACCACAAGGACACCCCGTTCACGGTAACGGGCATACTGGCGCCCACCGGCACACCGGTGGACCAGGCGGTGCACATCAGCCTGGAAGGCATGGAAGCCATGCACATTGGCTGGGAATCCGGCGTCGCCATCCCGGGTCGCACCGTGACCCCGGAGCAGGCGCGGAAACGGGATCTGACCCCCTCTTCCATCACCGCCGCGCTGGTGGGCATCGAGCGCAAAGTGATGACCTTCCAGGTTCAGCGCCAGATCAACGAGTTCCGCGACGAGCCGCTGTCTGCGGTGTTGCCGGGTGTCGCCCTCAGTGAGCTCTGGCGCATCATGGGACAGTTCGAGCGGGCTCTGCTGGGGATAACCGGATTCGTCGTGGTGACCAGCCTGATCGGCTTGATCGCGGTGCTGCTCACCCTGCAGGCCCAACGCCGGCGGGAAATTGCCATCCTCCGGGCCACCGGGGCATCACCCTCACTGGTGACGGCACTGCACGTGATTGAATGCATCACCCTGGCGGTGATCGCCTGCCTGCTGGCACTGGCGCTCAGCGCCGGCGGCCTGGCTCTGATCAGCCCCTGGCTGCTGCAAAACCATGGCATTCAGATCGGTTTGCGCCCACTCGCATCCGCCGAGTGGCTGATCCTTGCCAGCGTACCTGCCACGGCGGCGCTGGTGGGGCTGATTCCGGCGCTGCAGGCCTGGCGGCAGAGCCGCCATCACGGGCTCAGCCATGGCACCGACGAATGATCGCCGCCCGAAGTGACATCGGTCACGCATCCGGGGCCATGACATCCCTGTAAATTGACCGACTTGCAGTCCACACTTATAGTTGATGGCACCAATCACAACAGGCGTTGACCTAATCATGGAACAGTCCGAACTACAGGCATTGGCGGACAAACTGGACAAGCTCATCGAGCGCTGTCGCAAACTGGAACGCGATAACGCCGCACTCAGAGAGCTGCAGGATGACTGGAACCGGGAACGAGCCCAACTGATGCACAAGAACGATCTGGCGAAAAACAAGATCGAAGCCATGATAGGTCGCCTGCGGGCCCTGGAGCACCACTGATGGCCAAACAGCAGCCCACCACCGTTGAAGTGAAAATCCTCGACAAGGAATACCTGGTCGCCTGTCCGGACGAAGCGCGGGACGCCCTGCTGCAGTCCGCCCGCCACCTGGACAGCAAGATGCGGGAAATCCGTGCCAGCGGGAAAGTCTTCGGAACCGAGCGGATTGCCGTGATGGCCGCCCTGAACATTACCCATGATCTGCTTGAGCAGGACACCATGTCAGGCGCCGCCAGCGCTATCCTCGAGGCCATGGATAACAAGCTTGATGACGCCCTCGGAGAGAGCTCCGGCCAATAATTCGTTACATTCCGACAGGATTCAGGTGTTGCAATGGGCCCCGTTCGTACCCGTATAATGGGACCAACTTCCTGGGCTGTTCGCTGGTCGGATACGTCCTCGAGCCGATGCGCACTACCCAGGTGGCTACTCTAGGGCATTGTGAGCACGTCCCCCTCGGGGGAAAGCCTAATATGTCACAGCGGCCACCGACCTTGAACTTTGGGTTCAAGGGCCACATCCGATAACGGCAGCCCGGGAAGCTTTATTTTGAGCCAGTTTATCGCCCCCGATCCCTTCGATGCAGATCCAGACAAACCTTCTCGCACCCGCCTTCGCAGGCAACTCAGGCAGCAACGCCAGTCGCTGACTGCGGAACAGCAACAACGTGCCGCCGAAAATCTTGCCCTGAATCTGCTGAGCAATCCGGATCTACATCGCGCCCGACATGTTGCCGTGTATCTTCCCAACGATGGCGAAATCGACCCGCACACCTACCTGACGGTGGCCCGACGTAAGGGCGTTCAGTTCTATCTGCCGGTGCTCCACCCGATTCATCCGGGCCGGCTGGTGTTCAGTCCTTACCACGATGGTATGGCACTGTTCAGCAACCGCTTTGGCATCCCCGAACCTGCATTTCAGCACGGCCTGCGACGACCGCCCTGGGCGCTGGATGCGGTGTTGTTTCCGCTGGTGGGGTTCGACGAATCTGGAGGAAGGCTGGGCATGGGGGGCGGTTTCTACGACCGGACGTTTGCCTTTACCCGCGTTCGGCAAAGGCTGGCGCCCAAGCTGATCGGCATTGCCCATGATTTTCAGAAGGTATCCGCGCTGCCCGTTGAGCCCTGGGATGTGCCTCTGCACAGCGTGGTCACGGACCGTTGCTGCTATCGGGTTCGCTAGCGGTTTTCCGCACGGACCACAGGAACAAGCTCGGTTTCACTGACCAGGACACCCGCCGTGGACGTCGCGCTGCGCTTCTCTTCAGAGGCCTGCAACGACGTAAATCCGGTTATCGCCAAACCAATCGCGAAAACCAGCAAGATGGCCCGAATGCTGTCAGGCTTGTGTTCCATGGCGCACTTCTCCAAATCCCGGCAGGGTAAAGACTCGACAAATCAGTGAGCTATTGTTGTTATTTAACAATTCGACGAAAGATTAACACGCATCCTGATATTTACAATTTTTGACAGATTAAAATTTTGTAAGGCAATCCGCCAATTGGCCTTCGGCAAACCGGGCAGCCACCAGGTCTCGCGGCGGATAGCTTTTCGCGGAGCCTTCCGGGTCTTGCGGGGGACGCCTCCCGAAACACGCTCAAGCACATCCATGTGACGCTTGGGCTCCGCCATCCATGGCTCCGCACAGTTTCGGGAGGCGTCCCCCGCAAAACCCTTACTCAGACGTTACCTCTGGCCGTTGCCGGCGCCCAGAAACAGCTGATACGCCTCATTGTCGGTCATGTTCTCGTAACGGAAGCCCACTTTGTCGAGCATCGCCTCGAAATCCGGCAGGTCCTCATCGTCCACCTGGGCGCCCAGCAACACCCGGCTGTAGGCCGCGCCGTGGTTGCGGTAGTGGAACATGGAGATGTTCCAGCGGGTGCCCAGAGACATCAGGAACTTCAGCAACGCCCCCGGGCGTTCCGGGAATTCGAACTGGAACACTTTCTCATTGGAAATGGATGGCGCGTGGCCACCCACCATGTGACGGACGTGTTGCTTGGCAAACTCACTGTCCGTAAGGTCCACCACCGAATAACCGGACTCACGCAGATCCTGAACCAGCTCGTCGCGGCCCAGGCCGCCCGCCTGGATCTGGATGCCCACAAAGATGGTGGCTTTCTTGCTGTCGGCGTAGCGGTAATTGAATTCGGTGATGCTGCGCTTGTGCAGGGCGTTGATGAAGGTCTTGAACGCGCCCGGCTTCTCCGGAATGGTCACGGCCAGAATCGCCTCACGCTTCTCGCCGATTTCCGTGCGCTCTGAGATATAGCGCAAGCGGTCGAAGTTCATGTTGGCGCCGCTCAGGGTGACCGCGAGATTCTCGCCTTCAATCTGTTCCCGTTCGATGTACTTTTTCACACCCGCCACGCCGAGCGCGCCCGCCGGTTCGGCGATGGAGCGGGTGTCCTCGAAGATGTCCTTGATGGCGGCACAGATCTCGTCAGTGGAGACGGTGATCACCTCGTCCACGTAATCCTTGCAGATCTCCCAGGGATGCTCACCGATCTGTTTGACCGCCACGCCGTCGGCAAAAATGCCTACTTCATCCAGCACCACACGCTCACCGGCTTTCAGGGCCGCCTGCAGGCAGTTGGAATCGTCCGGCTCCACGCCGATCACCTTGATCTCCGGACGCAGATACTTGATGTAAGCGGCCATGCCGGCGATCAGACCGCCACCGCCGACACAGATAAACACCGCGTGCAGTGGCTTGGTGAACTGCCACATCAGCTCCATGGCCACCGTGCCCTGGCCGGCGATCACGTCCGGGTCGTCGTAGGGCGGAATGTAGGTGTAACCATGTTTCCGGATCAGCTCCTGGGCGTGTGCCGCGGCCTCATCGAAGGCATCACCTTTGAGCACAACCTTGGCACCGTGGTCCCGTACCGAGCGCACCTTGATATCCGGCGTGGTTTGCGGCATCACAATCACTGCCTTGATACCGAGATTCTTGGCCGCCAGCGCTACGCCCTGGGCGTGGTTGCCGGCCGACGCACAGATCACGCCTTTCGCTTTCTGTTCTTCCGAGAGCTGCACAATCCGGTTGTAGGCGCCGCGAATCTTGAAAGAAAATACCGGCTGAAGGTCCTCACGCTTGAGAAAAATCTGATTATTGAAGCGTTTGGAGAGGCTGCGGGCCTCGGTCAGCGGTGTTTCGATGGCCACGTCGTAAACCCGGGCATCGAGTATTTTCTTGATATAGCGTTGCGGCATGGGTCCGTCCGGAAATTGAATTGAATGTGAGTCGGGTTTAAACCGGGAAATTCGCTGGAAAAACGCACAGTGTAGAAACTTAAGCGGTGCTTCGTCTATAAGCAGCTGTGCGGGAAAGGCTATAATGCCGACAAACCTGATTATTTCCCCAACCGGAGCTCCCCATGACCCAGGACGAACTGAAAAACGCCGTTGCCAAGGCTGCGCTGGACTACATTGCCCCTCACCTTGAACGCAGCAGCATCGTTGGTGTGGGCACCGGCAGCACCGCGAACTTTTTCATCGACCTGCTCGGGGGCATCCGTAACGAATTTGACGGCGCCGTCGCCAGCTCCGACGCCACCGCGGAACGCCTGAAAAGCCACGGCATTCCGGTGTATGACCTGAACAGCGTGGGCGAAATCGAGTTCTACGTGGACGGCGCCGACGAAACCAACGAACACCTGGAACTGATCAAGGGTGGCGGCGGCGCACTGACCCGCGAGAAAATCGTGGCTGCCGTGGCCAAAACCTTTATCTGCATTGCCGACGAGTCCAAGCTGGTAGGCACCCTGGGTGACTTCCCGCTGCCGGTCGAGGTGATTCCCATGGCCCGCAGCCACGTGGGCCGCGAGATCGTTCGCCTGGGCGGCGACCCGGTCTACCGCGACGGCTTCACCACCGACAATGGCAACATCATTCTGGACATTCACAACATGGATATCTCGCGCCCGATTCAGATTGAGGAAAAACTCAACCAGATCGTCGGCGTGGTCACCAACGGCCTGTTCGCGCGCCGCCCGGCGGATCTGCTCCTGCTGGGCACGGCCGAGGGTGTGAAAAGCATTTCCCGCAAGGGCAGTTAAGCAGGCACAAGGGCGCCTGCTGGCAGATCGGGCCAGTGGGCGTCGTTTGACAAACAGCCAAAACCAAGCGCTTGCTTGGTGTCAGAATTTGCGCGACACTGCTGCCCATGCCTTTCGACCCAGGGAGAACCGCCGTGTCCGACTATTTCAACGACATCCACGATCAGGCCCGCCTGAGTGCCCGCAAGTTCGTGGCCACCCACGTGCTGCCCTTTATCGACGACTGGGAAGAGGCCGGCGAGTTTCCCCGCGACCTCTACCGCAAAGCCGGTGATGCCGGCCTGCTCGGTATCGGCTTCCCGGAGGCGCTGGGCGGTACCGGCGAAGGTGACATCTTCCTCAAGGTCGCCGTCTCCGAGGAGCTGATGCGCTCCACCTCCGGCGGCCTCGTCGCCAGCCTGGGCTCCCTCGATATCGGCCTGCCCCCCGTCGCCAAATGGGCGAAACCGGAGATTCGTAACCAGATTGTTCCACCCGTGCTGCGGGGTGAGAAAATAGCCGCTCTCGCCATCACCGAACCCGGCGGCGGCTCGGACGTGGCGAACCTGAGGACCCGGGCGGTGCGGGACGGGGATCACTTCATCGTCAATGGCAGCAAGACCTTCATCACCAGCGGCATCCGCGCCGACCACTACACCGTCGCCGTGCGCACCGGCGGCGAGGGGCATGGCGGCATCAGCCTGTTGCTGATCGACCGCGACATGCCGGGGTTTGCCACCGGCAAGAAGCTGCGCAAGATGGGCTGGTGGGCCAGCGATACCGCCGAGCTGTTCTTTGAGGATTGCCGCGTGCCCGCCGACCGCCTGATCGGTGCAGAAAATGCCGGTTTCATCGCCATCATGAGCAATTTCCTGGTCGAACGCCTGATGCTGGCCATCATGGCCTACATGACCGCCGAGATCGCGCTCGAGGCCTCCCTCGCCTATGCCAACGAACGCAAGGCCTTCGGCCGCAATATTGCCGGCTTCCAGGTCACCCGCCACAAGCTGGTGGACATGGCGACCCAGGTTGACGTAGCGCGGGAATACACCTACCGCTGCGCCGCCCTGATGCAGGCGGGCAAAAACCCCGTCAAGCAAGTGGCCATGGCCAAGAATTTCGCGGTGGACGTGTGTGAGCAGGTCACCCGGGAAGCGGTTCAGATTCATGGCGGTATGGGCTACATGCGGGAATCGGTGGTTGAGCGGCTGTACCGTGACGCCAAGATCCTGTCCATCGGCGGGGGCACCACCGAGATCATGAAAGAGCTGATTGCCAAGCAGATCAAACTGTAAATGCGGGGCCGACCAAGGTTTAGTTTCGAACTGCACGAGACTTCCGTATAATCGCGCCCACTTTTTAACCGCAGTTAAACGCACTCTCAGGAAGGATCGCTCATGCACTTCGATAACATCCCCTCAGGCAAGAATCCGCCGGAAGACATTTACGTGGCCATCGAAATCCCGGCCAACAGCTCACCGGTCAAGTACGAACTGGACAAGGACATGGGCGCGCTGCTGGTGGACCGTTTCATGGCAACCCCGATGTTCTACCCTGCCAACTACGGCTTCATCCCCCACACCCTGGCGGATGACGGCGACCCCATCGACGTGCTGGTGGTCACCCCTTACCCGATCCAGGCCGGCTCGGTGATTCGCTGTCGCCCGGTGGGTGTTCTGAACATGGAAGATGAGGCCGGCGGCGATGCCAAACTGGTTGCCGTTCCCCACGACAAGCTGACCCAGTCCTATCACAACGTCAAGGAAGTGGATGATCTGCCCGAGCTGCTGCGCGACCAGATCCGCCACTTCTTCGAGAACTACAAGACGCTGGAGCCCGGCAAGTGGGTCAAGGTGCAGGGCTGGGGTAACGCTGCCGAAGCCAAACAGGCCATCCAGGACGCGGTAAACGCCTACAAGGGCTGAACCCTGCGCTTCTGGTACAAAAAAACCGGGCCACCCCAGCCCGGTTTTTTTGTGTCTCGAAAAAGCCGTTGCCCGGCTTGCGATCAACCCCGCGACAGCAGGTCCCGCATGTCACTGATGGCAGCATTCGCCCGTGACAGATAGGCGGCCATGGTCAGGGAGTGGTTGGCCAGTACCCCAAAACCGCTGCCGTTGAGAATCACCGGGCTCCACATTTCGCCCTGGGCGCCCTCCAGTTCGATGATGATCTGTTTGACGCTGGCCATGGCATTCTTGTCCGTCAGCACCTTGCGGAAATCCACCTCAATGGCCCTGAAGATGTGCAGCAGCGCCCAGGAACTGCCCCGCGCTTCATAGAACGCATCGTCAATCTTGGTCCAGGACGTTTTCACTTCTTCCCCGGACCGCTCCTCCGCCAGTGGATCCTCCGGATTGATCATGGACACCGCATCCGACACCGAAGCCTTGCCGACACTCTCTCCGAGGGTACGCGACAGGCTGCCGAGCCGGGTTTCCAGATCCGCCAGCCAGTTATTCAGGTTGTCGGCACGGGCAAAAAACTGGGCCGAGGGCTGGTCACGGCGTGACAGCCGATCGAGGTAACGATGCAGCGCGTTGATGCCGTTGCGGTACTCGGCTTCGGTGGACGGGATGGCCCAGCTGTCGCTGTCAAAATGAAACTGCGGTTCCGCCACGATCAGGTCGGGATCTTCCGCCGACTGACTCTGGGACCGGCTGATGTCTTTGCGCATGGCACGGGACAAATCCCGCAACTGCACCAGCACACCGTATTCCCAGTTCGGCATGTTATCCAGCCAGAGCCCGGGCGGGAAAATATCATTGGTGATGTAGCCGCCCGGCTTGTCCAGCAGGGTTTCGGCGATGCGAATCATGGTCGACGTGGTGGCAAAACCGGCCACCGGCTCGCGATCCATGCTGGTGGACACGGTGCGGGTATGTTCACGCACCGAGAAGGTATCCGGCTCACTGCTCCAGATCATGCCCAGGATCACCGTTACCAGCAGATAGAGGCCAAGCACGATCAGAATGAATTTACCGACCACACCGCTACCGCCGGCGTAATCCTGTACATCGTCTTTACGATCTCTGAAATATTGCTTGAGTCTGCCTGGCATCGGTTATTGATCCCCCTGTCCGTTTTCGTTGTCAGCCTTGAACGGCCGTCCCAGATGGTAGCCCATTGCACCGTCAACACCCAACTTGCGCAACACGTCGTGCTCCGCGGCGGTTTCCACGCCGGTGGCGAACACCTTCACGCCACGACTGTGGGCGATGGCCACCACGGACTCCAGATAGAACCGGTTTTCCTGATGGGTATCAATGTCATGTATAAAGCTATTATCGATACGAAGCCCCTGGAACCTCAGATTCCTCAGGTAACTGAAGGGAACACCGCCAACCCCGAAACGGTCGACCAGTACCGCCACACCGAGCCGATTCAGCGCCCGCACCAGCAGCCCGACAGCGGTGCGGTGGTGGTGCACGGTCTGCTCGGAGATCCCGATCCACAATCGCTCACGCACATCGGCCGCGGCCTCCAGTCGCTGAAGCAGATCGCTGCGGAATGCGTCACTGGCCACCGATGACGCACTCAGCGTCAGCGCCAGGTGAGTTCCCGGCCTGCGACGCAGCAACTCGAGTGCATCCCGGGATACCCGCCGGTCAATGTCCTCGATCAACCCGAAGCGCTCCGCCATGGGCACAAACACACTGGCCTTGAGTTCACCCTCATCACTGGTGATGCGGGAAAACACTTGGTGATAGAGCAGAGCTCCACCGCCGTTAAGCACCATCGGCTGCAGCCACAGCGAGACCCGATCGTCGCGGATGGCTTCGGTGATGATGGCTCGCCAGGTCTCGCGGTTGTGATGGCCATCCCGGTCCGGGTCTGCGGCATGGCATCCGGTATGAGGGCTGGCCTGAGCCTGCCGCAGGGCTTCATCGGCCGCCGCCATCAGCTCCCGGGCGTTGCGATCACCCAGCGCCTGGGCCACACCGCCATGCACCTTCACCTCCACTGGCGCGGCAAGATCGGAATAGATGCCGTCCAGCTCCTCCACCAGCTGCTGGCACCAGACGATGCCGTCCGCCTGGGTAACACCGGGCAGGAACAGGGCAAACTCGGCTCCGGTCCGGCGGCCGGCGAAGGCGTCCGTGTGAGCGCGCACGAACACGGTAATGGCACCGGCGATCCGCAGCAGCAGGCGGTCCGCCTCACTGCGGCCGTAGGTCTGGTTGTACACCGAGAACCCTTCCAGCTGGATCAGAAACACCACACCCGGTGCGGCGCGCTCTTCCGACTCCACCTCCACTTTCAGGCGCTGATCGAAAGCGCTGCGACTGGCCAGCCCGGTCACCGGATCCTCATTGCTGACCCGCCGCAGATGCTGGATCAGCTTCGCCTGCCCCTCGAACAGCGCACCAAGGTCATCCGCCATCTGGTTCATCGCCCGGGTGACCTGGTTCAGATCGCGGGTGGAATTGACCTCAATGCGCTTACGGAAATCCCGCCGGCCAAGGGCTTCAGCCTGCTTTTCCATAGCTTTCAGCGGCTGCAGGGTGCGGCGTACGATCCAGAACAACACACCCAGCCCGAGGCCGCCAATGAACAGCGTCCCCACGATCATGCCCACCGCGACCCGCCAGAGGTCGTGGTACGCGCGCCCGGGGTGGCTGATCACTTCCACACTGCCAAGCCGTGACCAGCCACGCACCACCTCCGCGCGGCCCACCGGCAGGGACAGGTCCGCCAATGACACAAACCAGGCGGGCACATCGCCGGCGGTGACCACCGTTTCTCGTCCCGCTACCTGCTGGCCCTGATGATCCAGGTAGACCACCGACAGATAGCGACCGCTGTCGAACACCGAATCGATGAGTGATGCCGACGCCACCGGATCGCGGCCATCAATGGCATTGGAGAGTGACAGACCCACCGCGATTGCGCCATCACGGGCATGGCCGGCGAGCTGGTCCGACACATAATCGCGGAAACGGTCAAAACTGAAGGCAAGACTGGCCAGCAGTAGCAAGAGCACCAGGCTGCCGGTGTACAGCAACAACAGGGATCGAAGGGAGATCACCCCCTTCTGGCGAAACGGCAATGTGTGAGACTGCATCCGTGCCATCACTGGCGGCCTCCGGGCCCCTCTGGCCCCTGAAAATTTGGCTCGCTCCCCGGCGCCTGTGTGATCTGCCCCGCAGAGTTGACAAACATTTACATAGCGTCACCTACGCCGACAACATTAAACACTATAGACTCTGCATAAGGACTAAGGTTGAAAAATCTGCCTGTAGCGGAGACGGGCGGACCATAACGAAGAAAAAAAGGCAGGCCGGAGCACGATGAACGACGAAAGCCAGAAAGAGAAGCTCAGACAGCACTTTGCCCGTCGCGTCACGACCCAGGCCCGGGTTGTGCTTGACACCTGGCAGAAGATTCATGAGACCCCTCAGCAGTCGGCCGCTTTTCGTGACGATTTTGCCACCGCCACTGACAAACTGGTTCGCTACGCCCAGCGCTTCGACATGGCCAGTCACGCCGATGCCGGCAAGAAAACCCTCGACCTGCTGCATCAGTGGGCGCCCGGTGAGGACCTGCCCGATGGCCTCGAACGGCAACTGCAGGACACCATTGAACTGCTCTCCCGCAGTACTTTGCGGCGCACCGACCAGGACACCCACGAAGCGCCACAGCAATTCCGCCGCACCCCGGTCTACATCGCTCTTGCCAACGCCGAGATGGCGGGGCGGCTGATCCGGCAACTTGAGTTTTTCGGGTTTCGCGCATCCGCGTTCAGCGCCGCAGAGCAACTGATTGAAGCCTGCGCCCTGCACAAGCCGGAAACCATTCTGATGGACGTCAATTTCGGTGGCGACACCAACACCGGCATCGGTACCATCGAACGCCTGCAGGAGCGCCACGACACCCCCATCCCGATCATCTTCATGAGCGACGAGGACGGCACCATCGAGACACGTCTGCGGGCATCCCGCTGCGGGGGTGAGGAATTTTTCTATCCAGCAGTGGATCCGGGACAACTGATCGAGAAGATCGAAAGCTACACCCACGGCAACACGGTCGAACCCTACAAGGTGCTGGTACTGGACGACTCCCGCGCCCAGGCGAAGTTCATGGAAACGGTGCTGAAAAAGGCCGGCATGAACGCCCACATCATCACCGATCCGATGCAGATTATTCACGCCCTGGAAGAATTCTCTCCGGAAATCATCATTCTCGATATGTACATGCCCGGTTGCACCGGCATGGAGATCGCCCGGGTGATCCGCCAGCAGGACCGTTTCCACAGCGTGCCGATCATCTACCTGTCTGCGGAAGAGGATGTCAGCAAACAACTGCACGCCATGAGTCTGGGCGGCGACGACTTCCTCACCAAACCGATCGACCCCAAGCACCTGATCGCCACTATCCACAACCGCGGCCGGCGCGCCCGCTCACTGCTGGCGCTGATGATCCGCGACAGCCTGACCGGGCTGTTCAATCACACTCACACCCTGCATCTGCTGGATCAGGAAATCGTTCGCGCCCGACAGAAAGAACACCCGCTGTGCTTCGCGATGATCGACATTGATTACTTCAAGAAGGTCAACGACACCTTCGGGCACCCCATTGGCGACCGGGTGCTGCGCAGCCTGTCGATGTTCCTGAAGCAGCGCCTGCGCAAGACCGATCACATCGGCCGTTACGGCGGCGAGGAGTTCGCCATCATCCTGCCGGATACCCGGGAAAGTGATGCCCGCAACGTGCTCAACGAAATCCGCGAGCGGTTTTCAGAACTCCTGCAGCCCGCCGGCGACCGGGAGTTCAACGTCACCTTCAGCTGCGGCGTGGCCGCCTGGAACGGCGATAATTCCCAGTCCCTGTGCGAACGCGCCGACCGCGCGCTGTACCGCTCCAAGGAACACGGCCGCAACTGCGTTACCGCCGCCAGCGACTGATTCGGCTGCCCCCTGCCCGGTCCGCCAGCGACCGGGCCTATGAAACCAACGTCTTATAGAAGTAGCCTCCCGGCTTAACGACAATGTCCCTCAGTGACTGGCGCCCTCGTGATAGGCCCGGATCGTGCTTTTTTACGACCAATTGACGACCGTCCGCATTGTCAAAAAGTGTTGATCTCAGGCCAATTAGCACGCACCATTATTGGAAAATGTCGGTAATTTCGGCGATCCTGTAAAAAAACGTTAAGGCAGAGAAGCAATCATGTCGACAATTCTGGTCCTCCATGGCCCCAACCTGAACATGCTCGGCACCCGTGAGCCCGAGGTGTACGGTTACGAGACCCTGGCGGACATCGACAAACGGCTGCACAGCAAGGCCGCCGAACAGGGCCACCACCTGCTGCACCTGCAATCGAACGCCGAATACGAGTTGATTGAACGCATCCATGAAGCACGAACCGAAGGCGTTGACTACATCATTATCAACCCCGCGGCCTTCACGCACACCAGCGTGGCGCTGCGCGATGCCATGCTGGCATCAGGCATACCGTTCATCGAAGTGCATCTTTCCAACGTGCACGCGCGGGAAGCCTTCCGCCATCATTCCTATTTTTCCGATATCGCCGAAGGCGTTATCTGCGGGTTGGGCAGTCAGGGCTACGACTTGGCCTTGACGGCTGCCCTGCAACGAATTCACCGATAGACCAGATCAAAACGGGACCGGACCTACTATGGATATTCGCAAAATCAAGAAACTGATCGAACTGCTCGAGGAATCCGACGTCGAGGAACTGGAGATCCACGAAGGTGATGACTCTGTTCGCATCTCCCGCCGTCGGGAACAGGTCGCCGGCACCCAGTACATGGCCCATTACCCGGCGCCGGCACCCCAACCGGCACCGGCCGCTGACAACCCCGGCACCGACCCGGGCGAGAGCGCAGCACCGGCAGCGCCCACCGGGCACACGCTCAATTCCCCCATGGTCGGCACCTTCTACCGTTCACCGTCACCCACGGCAAAAGCGTTTGTGGAAGTCGGCCAGAAGGTCAATGTGGGCGATGTTGTCTGCATCGTTGAAGCCATGAAGATGATGAACCAGATCGAGGCGGACAAGAGCGGTACCGTCACCGAGATCCTGGTTGAAAATGGCCAGCCGGTAGAATTTGACCAGCCCCTGGTCGTCATTTCCTGAACTCGGTGATCGCACATCATGGCTATGTTAGAAAAAGTTCTGATCGCAAACCGGGGCGAAATTGCACTCCGCATACTGCGAGCCTGTAAAGAGCTCGGCATTAAAACGGTGGCGGTCCACTCCCAGGTCGATCGTGATCTGATGCACGTGCGCCTGGCGGATGAATCCGTCTGCATCGGGCCGAACAGCCCGACTGAGAGCTACCTGAACATCCCCACCATCATCAGCGCCGCGGAAGTCACCGACTCGGTGGCCATCCACCCCGGTTACGGCTTCCTGGCGGAGAACGCCGACTTCGCGGAGCAGGTCGAGAAGAGCGGCTTCCGCTTTATCGGTCCGCGAGCCGAAACCATTCGCCTGATGGGCAACAAGGTGTCTGCCATCAACGCCATGATCAAGGCCGGCGTTCCTACTGTACCCGGCTCCGATGGCCCATTGACCGACGACGACGAGCGCACACTGCGCATCGCGCGGGAAATCGGCTATCCGGTGATGATCAAGGCCGCGTCCGGCGGTGGTGGCCGGGGTATGCAGGTGATTCATTCCGAGGCCTCGTTGCTCAAGGGCGTACAGATCACCCAGAGCGAGGCGCGCAACGCCTTTGGCGACCCCACGGTGTACCTGGAAAAGTTCCTGGAAAAACCGCGCCACGTGGAAGTTCAGGTGCTGGCCGACATGCACGGCAACTGCATTCATCTGGGCGACCGCGACTGCTCCATGCAGCGCCGCAACCAGAAAGTCATCGAGGAAGCGCCCGCGCCGAACATCAACCCCGAATCCCGCGCCCGCACCCTGAAAGCCTGTACCGATGCCTGCAAGGAAATCGGCTACGTGGGCGCCGGCACCTTCGAGTTCCTGTATCAGGACGGCGAGTTCTATTTCATCGAAATGAACACCCGGGTTCAGGTTGAGCATCCGGTGTCCGAGATGGTCACCGGTGTCGACATCGTTCGGGAACAGCTGCGGATCGCCAGCGGCCTGCCGCTGCAGTACACCCAGGACGACATCCGCATTTCTGGCCACGCCCTTGAGTGCCGTATAAACGCGGAAGATCCGAAAACGTTCGTACCCAGCCCCGGCAAGGTCAAGCACTTCCATGCCCCCGGCGGTAACGGCATCCGTGTGGATTCGCACCTGTACAGCGGTTACACGGTTCCGCCCTACTACGATTCCCTGGTGGCCAAGCTGATCACCTGGGGCGATGATCGCGAAATCGCCCGGCGCCGCATGAAGAATGCCCTCGACGAGCTGCTCGTTGAAGGCATCAAGACCAATCAATCCCTGCATCGAAAACTGGTACGCGATGGTGGCTTCAAACAGGTAGACTTCACCATCCATTACCTGGAAAAACTGATACGGGATTGAAACAACCATGCCCTGGATACAACTACAGATCCCGGCTGATCCGGACAACGCGGACCAGCTGGAGGATCTGCTCATGGAGATGGGCGCCGAGGCCGTCTCCATGGAGGACGCCGCCGACCAGCCGCTCTACGAGCCGGATCCCGGCACCACCCCCTTGTGGCACCACACCAGCGTGACCGGCCTGTTCGACTCCGAGCGCGACATCGACCAGCTCTGTTCTGCGATCACCGATGCCTGGCATCAACAGACCCAGCAGTCCCTGCCAGGCATCGAGGTTACCCTGGTTGAGGACAAGGACTGGGAACGGGCCTGGATGGACGATTTCAAACCCCTGCAGTTCGGCGAGCGACTGTGGATCGTACCCAGCTGGCACGACGCACCCGACCCCGAGGCCGCCAATCTTATGCTGGATCCGGGCCTGGCGTTCGGCACCGGCACCCACCCCACGACCGCGCTGTGTCTGCAGTGGCTGGACGGTCAACAGGTGCAGGGCAAACAGGTGATCGATTACGGTTGTGGCTCGGGCATTCTCGGCCTGGCGGCCCTGCTGCTGGGCGCCGAGCACGTGATCGGTGTGGACACCGACCCGCAGGCACTGGAGGCCAGCCGCGACAACGCCCAGCGCAACGGCGTTGACCCCGCCCGCCTGGATCTTTATCTGCCTGACAACGAACCGGACACCCGCGCAGACATCATGCTCGCCAACATCCTGGCCCAGCCGCTCATCGGTCTGGCGCAGCACCTGGCGGCCAGGGTCAAACCCGGGGGCGATCTGGTGCTGTCCGGCATTCTGTCCAACCAGGCCCGGGATGTGATGGCGGCCTACGAGCCCTGGTTCGTAATGGACGAGCCAGAGCAGAAAGAAGAGTGGATACGCCTCACAGGACGGCGCAACGACAGGTGACGAATCCTCGGTGACCGACTAAACTCCGTGACTCGTAGCGAAGTCGCTTACAGGAACGAAGCATGACCCAGAGCAGCCTGCAGACACGATGTCCCAAATGCGATACCCGTTTCCGGGTAACGGATGAGCAACTCAGTATTGCCAAAGGCAAGGTGCGCTGCGGGAACTGCATGGAGGTGTTCAACGCCATCGATCATCAGGTGGCCCCGCCCGGCCAGCCAAAGCCGGCGGCACCGGAATCGACCAGATTCGTGGAGGCGGGAGAAGCCGCCAGCGGATTTTCCGCCGATGACGATTTTGTATTTGCCGACAATCCGGAAGAGGACGCCGCTGAAGGCAAGTACGCCGGTACCAACCTGACCTTTTCCGACGAAGAGCTCAGTGACAGCTTTCGCTCCTTTGACGAGAAGTCACCGGCCGGCGACCATCAAGATGACGACCGCCCAACCAGGGAGCCCGATGAGAGCTGGGCCGAGGCCATGCTGTCGGATGACGATTCCGGCAAGGACAACAGCCGCCCTGCAACGCCCCGGGCCAGCGCACCGCCTGCACCTGCCACGCAGGAACCCGACACGGCGCCGGAGCCCAGACCGGCGATTGCACCTTCGGTAACACCCGCCACCAGAACGCAATCTGCCGAGCCTGCAACGCAGCCTGCCGAGACCAACGCCGACACCCGGCAGGAGTCGCCCCTGTCCCTGGAGCCAACAGGCGAGCAAACCACGGCCCCGGCTTCCACCGAGGCCCCTGCAGCACCACCTGAGCCCGAACCGGATGAACCCCTGAGCGCCCGCTTCCCTTACCACGATCTGCGGCGGGAACCGGTATCGGTGGGCGGCGGTTCCGGCGGCACCGTGCGCCGTGTTCTCTGGACGCTGGTGGTTCTGGCGCTGGCAGGCTTGCTGGTGGCCCAGGTGACCTGGTTCCAGTTTGACCGACTCTCGGCCATTCCGGAGCTGCGCCCGTTTTATGAGCAGGGCTGTGAGCTGGCCGGTTGCGAACTCAAGCCGCTGCTTGATGTGGATGCCATCCAGAGCCGTAAACTGGTGGTGCGCACCGATCCCGAGAACCGCAGCCAGTTGCTGGTGGAGGCGGTGATCATCAACCGCGCCGCCTTCGAGCAGCCGTTCCCGGCCATTGCCCTGACCTTCTCGAACCTCAATGGCGATGTGGTGGCCCAAAGCGTGTTCACGCCGGACGAGTACATCGCCGGAGACGGCCGCGATCTGGCCGCCATGCCCACTGAAACGCCGGTCAGGATCGCCATCGGCATTCGCGACCCCGGCCGTGATGCGGTCAACTACAATATTGCGTTCCGGGCCCACAGCCAGTAAGCGAGTCTTTACTCGTGGATCACGGCGTGCCGCCATCGAACAGACTAAAAGTCAACCAGAAAGAACGAAAAATAATCAATTTTTTCACTGCTTTGCCCCTTCAATCGCCGGGCCCCCGACGGTATCATTAGCGCCCTTCGGATCTGAATCGGTTACTTATTGAGCAACCGTTCCAGTCCGGCCCTTGCTGATTCTGCTGTAACACGGACTGAAACCATGCTGCCGACGGCGAAGATCGGGCCCTATACCCTGCCCAACCCGCTGATTGTCGCACCCATGGCGGGCGTGACGGACCGACCCTTCCGGCTGCTGTGCCGGGACATGGGCGCGGGCCTGGCGGTGTCAGAAATGGTTATCGCAGACAGCAAGCTCTGGCACACACGCAAATCCCGGTTCCGCATGAACCACACCGGCGAGCCGGAACCCAGATCGGTGCAGATTGCCGGTGGTGATCCGGACATGCTGGCCCAGGCAGCGCGGCTGAACGCCGAATTCGGCGCCCAGATCATCGACATCAACATGGGTTGCCCGGCCAAGAAAGTGTGCAACAAGGCCGCGGGTTCGGCGTTAATGAAAGATGAGGGGCTGGTTCGCGACATCCTCAAGGCCGTGGTGGCCGCGGTGGACATTCCGGTGACCCTGAAAATGCGCACCGGCTGGGATCGCGAGCATCGCAACGCCCCGCTGATTGCCCGTATGGCCGAAGATGCCGGTATCCAGGCGCTGGCCATCCACGGCCGCACGCGGGCCGATGCGTATAAGGGCGACGCAGAATACGACACCATTGCGGAGGTCAAATCCCGGGTGGGTATCCCTGTGTTTGCCAACGGTGACATCACCTCACCGGAAAAAGCAAAACGGGTGCTCGAGCACACTGGGGCGGATGGCTTGCTGATCGGCCGCGCCGCCCAAGGCAGGCCCTGGATCTTCCGGGAGATCCTGCACTACCTCGAAACCGGCAAACGGCTGTGTGCCCCGCCGCTGAACGAGGTGGAGCGTATTCTGATCGGGCATCTAGACGCATTGCACGCTTTCTATGGCGAACCCATGGGCGTGCGTATCGCCAGAAAACACGTGGGGTGGTATCTGCAATCCCACGATGAGAGCAAACAGTTTCGCAAATGCTTCAACGCCCTGGACGAGGCGATGGCGCAGAGAGACAGCATTCAACAGTACTTTGCAGGCTTACGAAATGGAGAGGTATTCGCAGCATGACCGCTGAGACTTTGGCAAATGAGAACATCAACACGTCGGCCAACGATGACACCCATCAGTTGCAAACGGTGAACAGCAGCGGCAACAGCGTCACCCTGCGTGACAGCGTGGAAGTTGCCCTGAAGAACTACTTTGCGCAGCTCGATGGCGCACCGGTCACCGAGGTCTATCAGCTGGTGCTCTCCGAGGTGGAAGCCCCCCTGCTTGAACAGGTGATGAAGTACACCCGCAACAACCAGACCAAGGCGTCCACCATGCTTGGACTGAATCGCGGTACGCTTCGCAAGAAGCTCAAGCAGTACGGTCTGCTATAATTCAGACACCCCGAATAAACGAGGGCCTCCCGGACACCATTCGCGAGGCCCTTATTCGTTCATCTCCAGCAGAAATTATGTGACCCATGGCAAATCAGGCTAATACCCCCGTCCGTCGCGCGCTGATCAGCGTGTCCGATAAAACCGGCATTGTCGACTTCGGCCGTGCCCTGACCGAGCGCGGTGTCGAACTGCTCTCCACCGGCGGCACCTTCCGTCTGCTCAAGGAAAACAACGTTCCGGTGACGGAAGTCAGTGATTACACCGGCTTCCCGGAAATGATGGATGGCCGGGTCAAAACCCTGCACCCGAAAATCCACGGCGGCATTCTCGGCCGTCGCGGCACCGACGACGCCATCATGGGCCAGCACGGCATCCACCCCATCGACATGGTCGTGGTCAATCTGTACCCCTTCGAAGACACTGTCGCCAACCCGGATTGTGATCTGGCGACCGCCATCGAGAACATCGACATCGGGGGCCCGACCATGGTTCGTGCCGCCGCCAAAAACCACAACGACGTGGCCATCGTGGTCAACGCCGTGGATTACAGTCGCATTCTCAAGGAGCTCGACACCAACGATGGCGAGTTGAGCTACCACACCCGTTTCGATCTGGCGGTCAAAGCGTTCGAACACACCGCCGGCTACGACGGCGCCATCGCCAACTACCTGGGCGGCCGCACGCCGGACAACGACAACGCCGACTTCCCGCGCACCTTCAACGCCCAATTTGTGAAAGTGCAAGACATGCGATACGGCGAAAACCCCCATCAACGGGCCGCTTTCTACGCTGAACGCAACCCGAAAGAAGCCTGCGTCGCCACCGCCAGGCAGCTGCAGGGCAAAGAGCTGTCCTACAACAACGTGGCTGACACCGATGCCGCCCTGGAGTGCGTCAAGCCCTTCGCCGATCCGGCTTGCGTGATCGTCAAGCACGCCAATCCCTGCGGCGTGGCCATCGGCGCAGACATCCGCCAGGCCTATGATCTGGCTTTCGCCACCGACCCCACGTCGGCGTTCGGCGGCATCATTGCCTTCAACCGTGAGCTGGACGCCGAGACCGCAAAAGCCATCATTGACCGTCAGTTCGTGGAAGTGATTATCGCGCCCACGATAGCGTCGGAAGCGGTGGAACTGGTGGCTGCCAAGAAGAACGTGCGCCTGCTGGCCTGCGGCGAATTCAACGGCGAGCGCGCGAAATCGCTGGATTACAAGCGCGTGACCGGCGGACTGCTGGTACAGGATCGCGACCTGGGCATGGTGGCCATGGAAGACGTGAAAGTCGTCACCGAGCGCCAACCCTCCGAGGCCGAACTGAATGATCTACTGTTCGCCTGGGAAGTGGCCAAGTATGTGAAGTCCAACGCCATCGTCTACGCCAAGGCGGGACGCACCATCGGTGTCGGCGCCGGCCAGATGAGCCGCGTCTACAGCGCCAAAATTGCCGGCATCAAGGCCGCCGATGAAGGCCTGGAAGTGAAAGGCTCGGTGATGGCATCGGATGCCTTCTTCCCGTTCCGTGACGGCATCGACGCCGCCGCCCAGGCCGGGATTACCGCAGTGATCCAGCCCGGCGGCTCCATGCGCGATCAGGAAGTGATCGATGCCGCCAACGAGCATGGCATTGCCATGGTGTTCACCGGCATGCGCCACTTCCGGCATTAACAGGAGACAACCATGAATATTCTCGTCATTGGCTCGGGTGGTCGTGAACACGCGCTGGCGTGGAAGGCTGCCCAGTCTCCGGATGCGGACCGGGTGTTTGTCGCGCCCGGCAATGCCGGCACCGCAAGAGAGCCCGGCCTGGAAAACATCAACATCGACGTGATGGATCTGAACGGTCTGGCGGACTTTGCCGCCGCGAACAACGTGGGCCTGACCATCGTCGGTCCGGAAGCGCCGCTGGTGGCCGGCATTTGCGACCTGTTCGCAGAACGTGGCCTGCGGGTGTTCGGCCCCAGCGCCGGCGCGGCGCAACTGGAAGGCTCCAAAGCCTTTACCAAGGACTTCCTGGCCCGCCAGAACATCCCCACCGCCGGGTATGGCAATTTCACCGAGGTGGACGAAGCCCTCGCCTATGTGCGTGAGCAGGGTGCGCCGATTGTGGTCAAGGCCGACGGCCTGGCGGCCGGTAAGGGCGTGATTGTGGCGATGACCCTGGCGGAAGCCGAAGAGGCCATCCGCGACATGCTCGCCGGTAATGCCTTCGGGGAAGCCGGCAGCCGCGTGGTGATCGAGGAGTTCCTCGACGGCGAGGAAGCCAGCTTTATTGTCATGGTCGACGGCGAACACGTGCTGCCGATGGCCACGTCCCAGGACCACAAGCGGGTTGGCGACGGCGATACCGGCCCCAACACTGGCGGTATGGGCGCCTACTCGCCCGCGCCGGTGGTTACCGCGGATGTGCACCAGCGCATCATGGACGAAGTGATCTATCCCACCGTGCGCGGCATGGCAGCCGAGGGCCACCCCTACAAAGGCTTCCTGTACGCCGGCCTGATGATCGACGGCAACGGTGCGCCCAAAGTGATTGAGTTCAACTGCCGCTTCGGCGATCCCGAAACCCAGCCGATCATGTTGCGGATGAAATCCGACCTGGTCGAGCTGTGTGGCGCCGCCATCGACGGCAAGCTGGACCAGTGCACCTCGGACTGGGACGAGCGCGCGTCCGTGGGCATCGTGTTGGCCGCCGGGGGTTACCCCGGCAGCTATAACAAGGGTGATGTGATTGCCGGCCTGCCGGCATCGGAGACCGAAGGCGAGAAGGTGTTCCACGCCGGCACCCGCCTCGACGGGGACCAGGTGGTCACCAATGGCGGCCGCGTACTGTGCGCGACGGCCCTGGGGCACACGGTCACCGAGGCCCAGCAACGGGCCTACGACGTCGCCGCCCGCATCTGCTGGGACGGTGTGTTTTATCGCATGGACATCGCCTATCGGGCGATTGCGCGGGAAAACGACTGACGCCCCTTCTCCGCGAGAAAAGCCCGGCTCTGCCGGGCTCAGATTGCTGACGAACCCCGGTTTTTCCGGGGTTCGTTGCGTTTGGGCGTTTTAAATTCAGTTGGCGATGGATCTAGCCCAATATTCCCGACCGGGTTGCCAATACTCCGGATAAGCCAGTTTCCG
>UEXM01000040.1_pt1 | contig 149449 bp, 137 predicted proteins | sample 1796661 | NCBI WGS metagenome assembly UEXM01 (sample SAMEA4772469, study PRJEB27181) | metagenome | reverse complement strand
ATGCAGGAAATCCCCGGAACCGAGTTCACGCTGAAAGCCGACTTGATCCTCCTCGCAATGGGCTTTGTCGGACCGCGCAAAATGGGGCTGGTCGAACAGTCGGAAGTGGAACTCGATGCACGCGGCAATGTGGCTGCCAATGTCGTGGATTATAGCACCAGCAAAGAAGGTGTTTTTGCCTGCGGAGACATGCGGCGGGGCCAAAGTCTGGTCGTATGGGCGATCCGCGAAGGTCGGCAATGCGCCCGCGCCGTCGACCTGCAACTCATGGGGAAAAGCTCGCTGCCTCGCTGATAGCGAAGTTGCGGCGACAGCAGGTGCGTAGCGACTGACAAGTCAAAGCTCACCTGTTTTCGCCCCACAGCGTCAGACTTGAACAATTGTCTGGTCCGTTGCGTCGATGAACAATGGGCTGGCATCGCCGCGGCCGCTCATAGGGACACGGTCGCGCGGCATTCGTCAGCACTCAGTTTTATTTGCAGATACAGCCATTCGCGGCCGATATCAGTTTCTCTCTATCCAGACCGACACTGGCACTTCCCCTGATTTCCGGCTCACATCCATCATTGTTGCGTCTCATGATCATCATCACCTATCCACAGAGTGTGACTGTCAATCCGGAGATTGGTAATTGCCAGCAATGCGTCTTTTCTCGCCTGAACTTCAGAACGAAACGCATCGTGGGTCATCCGCTCGACCAGCAACAGGTCAGACAGATCGAATGCGCCCAGGTCATGACCGCGCCGCATTTTTGTCACTCCATCCACCTGTGCCTTCATACCCTCGCGACTCCGCTTCCACGAACGCCAGGCGGCGTTAGCGGATGCCAAGCCCGTGTCAGCCATTTCCCGAAGATCGAAACGCACCGCGCCCGCTTCGGCATTTACGGCTTGCGCTTCCCGTTCGGCTCGGTCGGCGAGCGCGCTGCGATGGGCGCCGCCCAGGGGAATGGACGCGATAAGGCCGACCCCTTTTTCCAACCCGTCCCGCTCGCTGAAAACGCGAATGCCCAGTGATGGATCGGCAATGCGGTCACGCCGGGTCCGCTCTGCCAATGTCTTGACCCGAGCGGCCTCTGCATCAGCTGCGGCAATTTCATGGCTGCGCACGATAACCAGATCGCGCAGTGCCGCAAAGCCGCCAGCAGGAACGGTTGGAAGCGGCAGTTCAGGTGCTTCAACTGGCAAGGGCAGGCTCGGATATTGCGCGGCAAGGCGCACGCGGGACAGCTCTGTTTTCCCCCTGGATTGTTCCGCTGCCAGTCTTGCGGCTCCCAAAGCTGCTTCGGCCTGATCCACGTCGAGCTGAGCAGCGTCGCGTAATTGCATTCGGCGCTTTACAGATGCGAGCATCGCTTCATAATTCTTGACCGCCTGCGCATCAACACGGGCCTCTTCCGCATTGCCCAGCCAGCCCCACCACAATTCCGCCAGCAGGGTGGCAGCTTGATGCTTTACATCTTCAGCCCGATTTTCGGCAGCGACGAGGCCATATTCTCCCGCCTGCCTGTCGAGGCGTTTCTTTCCCGGAAGACGAAATGGTCGCATGACTGTTGCGTCATATTCGTTGAATCGACCCTCGTTATCCACGTCGCGGCGAGAATAAGAGCCTGATATTGTCACTTCATGGGGACCGGCTTTGAGGGCCCGGGCGTCTGCTCCGGCCGCCTCGACACGCGCGCGCGCTGCCATCACGCTCGGGTGCTCGTCCAACGCCGTCTGGACCGCCGCCTCATCAGGTAGTCCGGAGTCATTTTGCGCAGCGACGGAGGCGGGAGCCATCATCACCAGCCAGAACGCAAGGGTGTATAAGGCGTTTCTCATGATGGCACCTCTTCGCCGAAGTTCCGGTCACTGGCCTCTTGCTCGTTCTTATTCTCGCCAAACCTCTCGTAGAGCATGGGCAACAGCACGAGCGTCAGCATTGTCGCGGTCACAAGGCCACCGATTACGACGATCGCGAGCGGTTTCTGGATTTCCGATCCGGGGCCGGTCGCGAAGAGCAAGGGCACCAGTCCAAAGGCAGCAATGGAAGCTGTCATGAGCACAGGACGCAGCCTTCTGGCAGCGCCGAGGCGTACAGACTCTGCCATTGGCAGGCCTTGTTCGCGCAGCTGCCGGAAATAGCTGACCATGACCAGACCATTGAGCACCGCAATACCGAGCAGCGCAATAAATCCGACCGATGCCGGAACCGACAGATACTCGCCTGAGACCGCCAGTGCTACCATTCCGCCGACCATCGCAAAGGGAATGTTGACCAAAATCAGCAGGGAGGCGCGCACCGAACTCAAGGTAGCGTAGAGAACGACAAAGATAAGGATCAGAGATATCGGAAGCACGATCATCAACCGCGCCGATGCGCGTTGCTGGTTTTCGAACTGACCGCCCCAGACGATCCGATAGCCGGATGGCAGTTTCACATTCGTGCTAATGTCGGCTTTCGCTTCTTCAACATAGCCGACCAGATCGCGGCCTGACACAAAGGCCTGGACCATGGCAAAACGCGAACCGTTTTCATGTTCAAGTTTCACCGGTCCGGCAATCTGCTTAACAGTGGCGATATCGCTGGCGCGCACCAGTTGGCCGGTGGGCGAGCGATACAGCTGGTCGGCAAAGCTTTGCGGGCTCATGCCGCGACTGCCTTCGCCCTTTATCAGGATGGGCACGCGCCGGTTGCCATCGGCAACGACGCCGGAGTGCACGCCTTCTATCTGAGCGCGCATCATGTCCTGCATCATGTCGACTGGCATACCGCTCCGTCCCGCCGCCATCCGGTCAATATCAAGCTGCAGATAGTCAACCGTGTCATTGGCAACAGTCATCGCCTCAGTTGCGCCCTCAATTTTTTCCAGACGGGCCTGAATATCACCAGCAATCCTGGAGAGCTCGTTGAGGTCCGAGCCGAACAGCTTGATTACAAGATCACCGCGCGCACCGGTGAGCATTTCGGAAATACGCATTTCAATGGGTTGGGTGAAACTGGGTTCGATGCCGGGCAAATCATCAAATACTTCGCGAATTTTCTCGGTCAGTTCTTCCTTGTCAGCCACTTGCCATTCACTACGCGGCCGGATTTTCAGGAAACTGTCGGTTTCATTCGGACTCATCGGATCAAGCCCGAGCTCGTCGCTACCAACCCGTGCGATCACATCGGTGACTTCCGGAACTTCAGCAAGGATGGCTTTCTGGACCTTCAGGTCGCCAGCAACGCTATGATCAATCGAGATGCTCGGTAATTTGGTCAGCTGAACGATCATCGAGCCTTCATCCATGGTCGGCAGGAAGGTCTTTCCGGTCACATTATAGGCAAGTCCCGCGATCAGCAGAGAGAAGGCCGCAATAGCATATACAACGGATTTCCGGTTAAAAGCACTGTTCAACACCCGCTCGTAGAAGGGTGACAATTTGCGCATCAACCAGGGCTCGTGATGCCCATCCGGTATTTTCAGAACAAAATAGGCCAGAACAGGAACCAGCGTCAGTGACAGGATCAACGCTGCGAACAGCGCGAGCACGATCGTCAATGCAACGGGCGCGAATAATTTGCCTTCAAGCCCTTCCAGTGTGAGCAGCGGCAGAAAGACCAGCGCGATAATGGCAAGGCCCGATGCAACAGGTTTTGCCACTTCAGCCGAGGCAACGAAGATATTGTGGAGCTTACCGGCGCCGCGGTGTTTTTCGTCGGATAACCGTTCGACAACATTCTCGACCACGACCACGGCCCCGTCGACAAGAATGCCAACTGCGATGGCCAGCCCGCCAAGGCTCATGAGATTGGCTGTCAAACCGAGAAAACGCATGGCGATGAATGTGAACAATGCTGCCATTGGGAGAGCGAGCGCAACGATGACCGACGCCCTTATGTCGCCGAGAAAAAGGAGCAACAGAATGACAACCAGTACTGTTGCTTCGAGCAGTGCTGATTCGACCGTGCCGACGGCGCGTTCAATCAGATTTGACCGATCATAGAACGGATCGATCTTTAACGAAGATGGCAGGCTGGGTTCGATTTCCCTGAGCCGTTCCTTGACACCATCGACCACTTTGCTGGCATCTGCTCCGCGCAGGCCAATGACCAGCCCTTGTACGGCTTCGCCCTCGCCATTTTTGGTAACGGCACCATAGCGGGTGAGGCTGCCGGTTCGGACCTGCGCTACATCGCCAACACGGACAACCATTCCGCTTTCGGATTTGACAATGATGTCCGACAGATCGCCGAGGTTCCGGATAGCGCCAACCGCGCGAACGATGAGCGATTCCTCTCCGGTTGTCAGCCGTCCTGCACCGTCATTTCGATTGCTGCTTTCAATAGCGCTGCGCAAATCTTCAATAGTGAGATTGGTTGCGGCGAGCGCAGCATTGTCGGGCACGACTTCATAAGTTTGAACATAGCCGCCAAGCGCGTTGACATCAGCAACGCCGGGCACCGTGCGGAGCGCCGGTCGAATGACCCAATCCAGAATATTCCGTTTTTCAGCCAGCGATTGTGGCCCTTCAAGCGTGAACATATACATGTCTGACAATGGTGTTGAAATAGGCGCCATGCCGCCGGTTACCGTCGCCGGAATATCTCCCATCACTCCGTTCAACCGCTCCGCCACCTGGCTACGCGCCCAGTAGATATCGGTCGTATCCTTGAAGTCGATCGTGATATCCGCGATCGCATATTTCGCCACCGAACGCAGCACCACTTGATCGGGGATGCCGAGCATTTCCATCTCGATCGGGGTGATAACCCTGCTTTCGACCTCTTCGGGCGTCATGCCTGGCGCTTTCAGGATGATTTTCACCTGCGTCGAGCTGATATCGGGGAAAGCATCGATCGGTAGATTCACAAACGCATAGGCACCAAAGCCGGCCAGACCGGTCGCTATGGCTAATACAGCCATACGAAAGGCGAGCGCTTTTTGAACAAGTTGCCGCAGCATAGGATCAGTCCCCGGCCAGCATGACTTTAAGCTCGGCGATGCCGCTCGCGGCGACCTTCTCGTCCGGCTTCAGTCCGTCGCTCAAGATAGCATTGTCACCCGATTGAGCGACCAGTGTCACTTCACGCCTGGTAAAGCGATTGGCTGAAAGAACGAACACATAGTCCCTGTCGCCGATACGCGTAACCGACATCGCCGGAACCGACACTCCGGTCTCGCTGCCATCTCCCTTGATCGTCACCATGACGCTTTTACCCGCGACCATGCCGGGCGCAGCGCCAATGCGGGCTTTTGCCATGACCGAGCGGGTCATCGGGTCGAGCGAGGGCGAAACCGAAATGATCGTGCCGCTAACAGGGACAGGACCACCATCCCCGGCTGACCCGGGCAATTGCAGCTCCACGGTCAGTCCCGGAACAACTTCCTTCGCAAGCCGCTCGGGCAATTGAATGTCGAGCATGTAAGACGATGTATTCTCTATCACAAAAGGTGCCGTCATCGTGTCAACCGGCCCGCCGGTCTGGACGTTGATCGCTGACACACGGCCCCCGATCGGTGCGCGCAGGGTCATCTGGCCGCTGCCCCCGGCACCGGCTTGCGACAATATTCTTTGGTTCTCGGATATGTTGATCTGCGCTTCGTGCAGCGCTGCATTGGCCTCGTCGGCCCGGGCGTCTGCGATAATTCCTTCGCGGGCGAGCTGGTTCAATCGCCGGGCATTCGCTTGAGCCAGACCCAATTGCGCACGGGCCCGAGCAAGATCGGCGCCGATCTGCAACGGTTCACGCGCTTTTACCGATGCAAGAGCAGCCCCTTTGGCGACGGCTTGCCCTTCAACCACAAACAGCCGGATTATCGCTCCATCAAACGGCGCGGCTACCGCGACCCTTGCCTCGGGCGGTAGGTTGACCATTGCCGGGACCGTACCCAGCGGAACCGCGTCAGCAGCCCTTGCCGCGACAATCCGGATGCCGAGCTTTTTGATTTGCGCTGCCGAAATGGTTCCGGGCTTGGCGGTCGTTGCTGCCGCCGATGGATCGGAATCTGTCGCCGTGTCTCCGGAAAATGCAAAATATATGCCTGCTGCAACAAGAAACGTCGCCAGGGCGAGAACCAGAATTCTATTTCTACTTTTCATGTGGTCTCTCACTGAATTCGAGGTTTATCGCCCGGTTTCGACAAAGCCTCGACCACGAGATATCAGGGTACTGAGCGCTTGGTTCGCGAATCCTTGTTTATGATTCTGGCTGGCAAATTGATCTCTTGTTTTTCTATGTCGCTGCCTTTCCCCACTTGGGGATATTCAGATCATGCTCTGACTAGGGCCATCAGCCATGCTGTCCAAATACGTAATGTTACCGATAATGCGGAACCCGATATCGGTTCATAGTCTGCAAAATTAACGAACAAGACGAACGGGAGACTTGATATATGACCGATCCATTGATGATCATTTGCCCCTCCTGCAGCACAACCAACCGGATTCCGGCGCAAAAGCTGACGGGGAGCGGTAAGTGCGGCAAATGCGGCAAGCCCCTGTTTGAGGGAAAGCCGGTCATTCTGAATTCCGGGAACTTCCAAAAGCACGCCAGCATTAGCGACATTCCGCTGCTTGTCGATTTCTGGGCCAGCTGGTGTGGCCCGTGCCGTCAGATGGCGCCGGCGATTGACGCGGCAGCTGGGCAGCTTGAACCGAATGTGCGTGTCGCAAAACTGGATACCGAAGCAGAACAGCAGATTGCCGCGCGTTTCAACATACGATCAATTCCTTCATTGATATTGATATCAAAAGGCAAAGAGATGGCACGAACGGCCGGAGCCATGCCTGCGGGATCGATTGTTCAATGGACCAATCAAGCTCTTATGAAATAGATTTGCTTTCAAGATACGGCTGTTTTCTAGAAATCTTCAGACTGGCGAATTTGCCCAGATATTCAATGTGGTCGAAATTAATTCGGGAAGTTGCTTTGAGAGGCGTTACAAAACCAAATGATTTCCCAAATTCCACGTTCCATAGTTATCGTCGGCCTGTTCTTTACGGGTTGCACGCAAGGACCGGATTATCGTCCCTATTCGGCATCCGACCTCGCGCTGCCCGGACAATATATCGACGGAAGTGATGAGGTTTCTAGCGATGATATAGCTGAATGGTGGTCTCAATTTGACGATCCTGTGCTTGCCGAATTAATCGACATCGCACTGTCGGAAAATCTCGATATTGCACAATCAGCGGCACTGGTGGTCCGGGCCAGAGAGTCTCTGATCCAATCCGGTGCCGATCAACTGCCCGCTATTGGCTTCTCGAGCAGCAGTGGCAGAAATTTCTATTCCGAAGCATCTGACAGCTGGTCTTTTTCGCGCTCGATCGACGCCAGCTGGAGCGCGGATATATTCGGCGGCCTGAAACGATCGAAACAGGCGGCACTGGCCTCCTATCAGGCAGCTGGATATAGTCTCGCCAACATCCGGACACTGATCGCTGCAGAATTGGCGCGCAATTATGTGACAGTCCGGTCCTTGCAGAACCGCCTCCTGATTGCCGAAGACAGTCTGCGGAACCAGGACAGCAATTTGCAGATCGCCAAATGGCGCGCTCAGGCCGGACTGGTATCATCGGTCGATGTCGAGCAAGCCAAGGCCCAAAGGGCGCAAACTGCCGCCATAATCCCGTTATTGGAGCAGTCCGAAGCCGCTGCGCGATACCGCCTGGCGGTGCTCACCGGACAGGCACCCGGGGCGGTTGATGGCTTATTGGGCGATGATGGTCGCCTTCCGGCCATTCCGGATTTTATCGCCAGAGGCGCGCCGGCCAACATATTGCGCCAACGCCCGGACATCCTGTCTTCCGAGCGCGACCTTGCATCAGCAACAGCGCTGATCGGTGTGGCCCAGGCGCAGCTATATCCGGCGCTGACGCTCACAGGGAATATTGCATCCACATCCAGTGAATTTGGCAATATCACCGATATCCTGACCGGCGGGCTGTTTGCATCAATCGCGCAAAACATTTTTGACGCGGGCAGCCGGAGGTCCGTTGTACGGTCACAGAAGGCGGCTGCAGATGGCGCGTTCGCCGCCTATCGTTCGACGATATTGAAAGCGCTCGAAGAAGTGGAAAATGCCACCATATCCCGGCGCACGGCAGAGGCGCGCATCTCGGCATTCTCGGATCAGAGCATGGCGGCCAGCAACGCTGCAATTCTGGCACGCGCCAATTATCGCGCGGGATTGACCGACTTTCAACGGTTGTTGGAGTCCGAGCGCAGCTTGCTGTCGGCCAATGACAGCCTTGCCGTTGCACAAGCCGATCGGCTGACTTCCGCGATCCAATTATATCTTGCCTTGGGTGGCGGGTGGCAGCCCGTACCGCAAAATGGCAATAATGAAGAGGCCTCGAAATGACCGCATCTGGCGAAACCACAAATCTGGATGAATTTCTGCAAACTCCGGAACCCTCGCCAATATGGCGTTACGGCAAGTGGGTTCTGCTGGCGGTCGCAATCGGTCTTGTCGCCCTGTTTGTCAGCCAATTGTTCTTCAGCGATACTGGCACCGAATATGTAACCGATACAGTCAAGCGCGGCGATATAACGGTGGATGTAACCGCAACCGGCAATCTTGCGCCGACAGAGCAAGTTGAAATCGGTTCGGAGATATCCGGAATCGTCAGGACGGTCCTGGTTGATGTCAATGACCGGGTATCAAAAGGACAGGTTATTGCGACAATCGACACCGACCGGCTTATTGATATCGTCAAGCAATCACAAGCAAGCCTGGCTGCCAGTCAGGCATCGGTTGTCAGCGCTCAGGCGTCGCTGGATGAGGCCCAGGCACAGATGCGACGATTGCAGGAAGTCTATCGCTTGTCCGATGGCCAGGTTCCGTCGGACACGGAAATGACCGCGCAGAAAGCGGCAGTGGCCAGAGCAGCAGCGTCTTTAAATTCGGCAAGGGCCAATGTTGCGGCCGTGCAAGCCGAGCTGTCCTCTAACAAAACCCAGCTCTCGCGTGCCTCTATCCGTGCGCCGACGTCAGGAGTGGTGCTGAAACGGCTAATTGATCCGGGACAAACGGTACAGGCATCTTTCAACACGCCGTCCCTTTTCATCATTGCCGAAGATCTGTCCCGCATGCAGCTTGAAGTTGCCGTCGACGAGGCAGACGTCGGACAAGTGGAGGCAGGACAGAGCGGCAGCTTTACCGTTGACGCCTATCCCGGCAAGAAATTTCCGGCGAAGATTCTGAGAGTGAATCTGGGGTCAACCAATCTTTCCGGCAGCTCGAGTAGCAGCTCCACCTCTACGTCGGACGTCGTTTCCTATACGGCTCTTCTCAATTTCAACAATGATGACCTGAAATTGAGGCCGGGAATGACCGCGACCGCGACCATCCGGACCAATGGTGAAAAAAATGTGCTGATGGTCCCCAATGCAGCGCTCCGCTATATCCCCCCGAAGGACGAGGAAGCCGAGGAAAGCGGTGGCTTTGAATTCGGCCCGCCCCGCTCGGATGGAACCCAGGTCACCCAAGAAACCGAAATCGGCGTCGGCAGCCGCCAGACAATCTATGTCTTGGGCAATGATGACAAATTGCGAAAAATCACCGTCGTGACGGGGCAAAGCAATGGCCGCCAGACGGCTGTCACCGGAAAAAATATCAAGGTCGGACAGCGTGTTGTGACCGGGCAAAAGGCAAAAGCGGCAGAATGAACGAGCCGATCATCAAGCTGATCGATATCACCAAGACATTCGGTGAGGGAGAGGCTGCTTTTCAAGCGCTCAAAGGCGTGAATCTGGCGGTAAATGAAGGTGATTTTATCGCCATCATGGGAGCCAGCGGATCAGGCAAGTCCACGATGATGAATATCGTGGGTTGCCTTGATGTGCAAACCACCGGCTCCTATCTGTTCAAGGGCGTGCCGATTGAATCGCTCAATGTTGATCAAAGAGCCTTGCTGCGCAGACGCTATCTCGGCTTTGTGTTTCAGGGGTTCAACCTTTTGCCCCGCACCTCCGCCCTTGAAAATGTCGAACTGCCCCTGCTCTACAGGGGTGAAAGTCCAGCGAATAGACGAAAACTGGCATTGGCGGCGCTAGACAGCGTGGGCCTTGTTCCATGGGCTCATCATACGCCGAACGAACTGTCCGGCGGCCAACAACAGCGCGTCGCCATCGCCCGCGCCATCGTTACGGAGCCGGCTGTGCTGCTGGCGGATGAACCGACCGGAAACCTCGACAGTGAACGATCGGAAGAAATCATGGAACTATTGACACAGTTCAACAAGGAACGGGGTATCACCATCATGATGGTCACCCACGAACCCGAGCTCGCGGCTTTTGCCCATAAAATCGTTATCTTCAAGGATGGCCTGGTCGAACGCGTGGAGCAACACTGATGCTGTCGACCACATTTCTATTGGCATTCCGTGCGATCCGGCGTCACCTGCTGCGCTCCTTTCTGACATTATTGGGTATCATGATCGGCGTGCTGTCCGTGATTACCATGGTGACTCTGGGCAACGGGGCCACGGAGGCTATCAAGACATCGATAAGCGCGCTCGGGTCTGACCTGCTGCAAGTATATCCCGGACAGCGAGCCGGCCCTGGCGGCGGCGCTGGTGAAGCACCGCCCTTGTTCAAGCAAGCCGACGTCAATGCCATTGCCGAGCAGATTGGCGGCGTCACGGTGGTAACCGGTCAGGTGCAAACCAGCGGAGCCGCAATCAGAAATGCGCAGAACTGGACAACCACGGTCAATGGCACCACCAATAATTATTTTATCGCCCGGAAATGGGAGCTGGCGGAGGGACGAAATTTCTCCGCAGAGGAGGAGCAGGCTGGCAAAAGTGTCTGCATGATCGGCTCGACCATCGTTAACAATCTGTTCCAGGATACCGACCCCATCGGACAGAATTTCCGTATCAAGGGCGTCAGCTGTCAGGTCATCGGTATCCTCGAAGAACGCGGTCAAAGCGGTTTTGGCGGAGATCAGGATGATACGGTGATCATGCCGCTGAAGGCCGTCCAGAGACAGATGACCGGCAATCAGGATATCAACTCGATCATGATTGGCCTCGATCCTGCCTACGAGACCAGCGCGGTAAAGGAATCGATGATCGCTCTGCTGCGGGAGCGCCGGAATCTGGGGCCGGACGAAGAAGACGATTTCAATGTCCTCGATGCCAAGCAGATTTCCGACACGGTGTCCGGAACAGTCGGCATCCTGACCACATTATTGGGAGCGGTTGCCGGTGTCAGCCTGCTGGTAGGCGGGATCGGCATCATGAATATCATGCTGGTGAGCGTCACCGAAAGAACGCGTGAAATTGGCATAAGGCTCGCCATTGGCGCGCTCGGTCGAGAAGTGATGATGCAGTTCCTGGTGGAATCGATCGTGTTGTCCAGTCTCGGAGGACTGATCGGCATTTTTCTGGCACTGATAGTCGGGATTGTTGCCGCGCCTCTAATGGGCCTGGAATTCCAGTTCGATATCCAGATAAATGTTATCAGCTTCCTGTTCTCCGCAATAATCGGAGTTATATTTGGATATTTTCCCGCAAGGCGCGCGGCAAAGCTCAATCCGATCGATGCCTTACGATCGGAATAAGGTTTGCCCACCGGCATCTGGCCGGTTTTCGGGGACGTAATATGTGGGCTCGCTGCTTCGAACTACAGCGCTTGATATCAACAAATGAAAAGCGGGCGTCCACCAAGCGCAACTGATCACCCATTCATTCAATAATACACTTAGTGTAAATGAGTAATTGAATTGGATGCAGGGCGATTTGCGAGCTATCGTTTCCGAACAATCAGAAAGGAAAGATTATGACATTACATATTGGAGACACCGCCCCCGACTTTACCGTCGACACCCAGAATGGGGAAATCAGCCTGCACAAATGGGCCGGTGACAGCTGGGTATTCTTTTTCAGTCATCCGGCTGATTTCACCCCGGTCTGCACCACCGAAATGGGTCGCACCGCGCAGCTCGCCGGCGAATTTGCCAAGCGGAATACCAAACCACTCGGCCTGTCGACCGATACGGCGGAGGAGCATCGGAAATGGATCGAAGATGTGAACGATACGCAGCACACCAGTCTTACATTTCCGATCGTTGCCGATGCAGACCTAGCAATCGCCAAGATGTACGACATGATCCACCCCGACGAGAGTCAGACCGCTGCGGTCCGGTCGGTGTTCATCATCGATCCTGACAAGAAAATTCGCCTGACCATGACCTATCCGATGAGCGTTGGCCGGAACTTCGACGAAATTTTGCGGGTGATTGATGCGCTGCAGCTTAGCGACGAAAAGCGCATTGCCACCCCTGCGGACTGGCAGGTAGGCAAGGATGTGATCATTCCGCCATCGATCAGCAACGAAGAGGCGGAAGGCCTTTTCCCACAAGGCTGGACGGAGCATCGGCCGTATCTGCGCACAACCGACGTAAGCTAGATTAGTCAACTTCGACCCAAGCTCGGCGGGACATTTCCAATCTGGATCCAAAGTGTCTCGCCGATTAGCTGGGTCTGAATTTTTCCGCGTTTTGGAACAATCAATGAAAGACTTCATAATGCCGTTAGTTGAGAATAAGGACGAAAAATGCAGGGCAATCCAGAAGCTCATCGCGTCGGGAATGGGCGTTTGCGAAAGCTGTCGAGAGATCGGGGTTTCTGAGAAGACCTTTTATCGATGGCGTCTTGCCAATGCCGACAAGTCCAAAACCTAGCTTACCCCCTGTTCACCAACAGTGGCGTCCAAATCTCATACTCTCAAAGTGGGGCGATGGGAGATCACCCAGACGTTGCAATTTCGTCAATCCTGATGGACAGTCTCACCATGGCAATTGGAAGCAGAACCCTACACAATAAGTTAACCGGCGCCTTCGCTGGCTTGCCCCTTGGGGACGAAGCACAGTCCAAGCTGCTTATTTGCGAAGGCGGCCCCTTGTTACCCGGCTTCGCACGAAGCGACTGATGTTATTGGGCTGGATCATCGTCTTCAGTATATTGGGCAGCCTCGGCGCGATCGCCGGTGCCGCATTGATGCTGCTATTTCCGGCAAATGCCCGAAAATCAATTTTGCCCTATCTTATCAGCTATGCAACCGGCACTTTGCTTGGTGCCGCATTTCTCGGGATGATACCCAAGGCACTGGGTCACGCCTCGCCGATAGCGGTATGCGGAACCGTTCTGGCCGGTATTCTGCTTTTCTTTGCACTCGAAAAAATACTGCTCTGGCGCCATTGTCATGACGAAGACTGCGAAGTCCATTCGAGTTCGGGCCCATTGTTGCTGATCGGCGATGCCTTCCATAATTTTGTCGATGGTTTTGTCATCGCGGCAGCTTTTTTGACTTCGATCCCGTTTGGCATTGCAGCCTCTCTGGCCGTCATCGCCCATGAAATCCCGCAAGAGGTTGGAGATTTTGCGATTCTTTTGGAAAATGGCTACTCTAGACTGAAGGCTCTCATCCTTAACTCCCTGTCGTCCATCACAACCCTGCCAGGAGCAATTATTGCCTATTATTTTCTCGGAGAAACGCAGCAGGCCATTCCCTATATCCTCGCGCTCTCCGCAGCCAGCTTCATATATATCGCCCTTGCCGATCTAATACCGGGCCTACACCACAAGACAAAGACCGGATCGGCGCTGCTCCAGTTCATCCTCATAGCAGCCGGAATTGGAACGATAGGGCTTATCCAGTTTGCGCACTAGGGATTACGGCAATGACATCAGTTTCACCGACTGGCGAGGAATTCAATCAAGGGTCTTTTACAATCGCAGCTTGCCGGTTGGAAAGACTTCGAAACAAGCTGCCAATGAGTAAGGACCCGATAGCAACAGCGATTGCGGTCGGGATGAGGACCGCATCAAAATTTCCATAGGCATCGTACACCCGACCAAATGTAAGCGGCCCGAAGGCAGCCCCGAGATATAACACAGCCATCGCTGCGCCAAATGTCTTGTTGTAGAGCGCGGGTCCGAAGATTTTGTTGATCAGGTAAGACAGAACGTCGAATTCCACCCCTGTTCCGAAACCTGCTAGCGCTATCGCCAGAATGATCATGCTCGTGCTCAGACCTTGGCCAGACAGGACCACGAAAGCGAGCGAGAGAGAAAGAATGAGCGTTGCACCCACAAGACTTGGATTGAACTTGTCCAGCAGATAGCCACCGACAATGCGACCGATGATTACAAAGACACCGAATAAGGTTGCGGCGATGACAACGACACTGGCGCTGCCGCCGGAACTTCCCAGGACCAGTTCCATATTTGTGATGAGACCAGGCACTGCAAAGCCAATTGGCAAATAGGCGATCGCAATGACCCAGAAACGCCAATCGGCCAGCACCTGTGCGAATGAACCAGCTGCTATTTTAGACCGATCTTCCATTGTCGGGGCCTCGCCTGCTTCGGGTGTGCGAAACCACATCAACACAAGCGGCAAGACAAGTACAAGCGGGAGAATTGCAAGGCCAATATAGGCGCCGCGCCAACCGAATTCTGCAATCAATCCGGCGGTGATCGGTTTCAATAATGCCGCGCCCAGTCCCGTTCCAAGCAGGGTAAGCCCGAGGGCAAGACCCAGTCTTTCATGGAACCAGTTCGTGACCATCTTTGTCCATGTCAGGGGCAATGTTCCGGCGCAACTGGCCGCTGTGATCCCGACCAGCAAATATAGAAAGAATATCTGGTCCGGTAGAAACGCGTGAAGAAACAGAGAGATCGAGGCCAATATGATTGAACAAAGAGTAACAATCCGTACGCCAAATTTGTCAGACAATATGCTGACGATCGGCAAACTTACCAAAGTGACAATGATCGATATCAATGAACCAAGCTGGATAGCACCATGCGACCACCCAAAAGTCTCGGATAGTTCGGGCGCCAGTGTTCCAACAGAATAGAGAAGGATATTGGTTCCGCTGAAAGCGACTCCCAGCATCGCAGTCAGAACGATCTTCCAGCCAGCCGAGAATTCATGCATCGCGCTTATATTCCCTCAAAAAATTCCGGCGCCATCGGTGCCAGCATAGCCTTGGCCTCATCAGACAGGTCACCGCAAATCGTGCGCCTTTTTACAACGCGGAGTTCGTCCAGCTTCAAGCGGAAAGTTGCGTAGTTCGAACCATGAAAAATGGCCGACTGCATGGAATCATATTCCTCGACCAAGCGAAGCGAACTGGCGTCAGAGTTGATAAACCAGTCATAGCGCAGCGTTCCAGGCTCGGTGGCTGCAACATGTTGCTTCAGATCAGCTACGACCTGCCGGAGTTCATCTTCCTTTCCCGGAAGGATGTCAGATTCAACTAAGAACAAAATTTTGGATGACATCAAAGTTTCTTTCGCATGAGGGGATTCAGGTTCGACGTGAGGTTCTTGTCATTGAGCCATCAGCCCGCCATCGATCACGATTTCCGTGCCGGTGATGTAGCTCGATTCATCTGACGCGAGGAACAGCATGGCGTTGGCGACGTCAGCCGGCGTTCCCATGCGGCCAAGCGGTGTCCTGTCAGCAAACTGAGCCCGCATTTTCAGAATCATCTCGTCCTGAGCGCCGCCTGCAGTCATCGGTTGCATGACTCCCGGATGGATAGAATTGGCGCGAATGCCTTTGGGTCCAAATTCCACTGCGGTCGCTTTTGTAAAAGCGCGAACTGCGCCTTTTGAGGCATGATATCCAGGGTGCCCTCGTGAACCGAGAATGCCGTAAACAGATGAGACATTTATGATGGAACCGCTGCCCTTCTCAACCATTTTCGGGATGGCTGCGCGCGTACCGTAGAATACACTACTGGCATTCACATCCATGAGCTGTTTCCAATTGTCCAGGCTATTTGTGTCCATCATTCCCAGATTGCTGATGCCGGCATTATTGATAAGCACGTCCAGTTTATCGAATCTTTTACAGGTGAACTCGACCAGCGCGCTCCAGTCATCCGGCGAAGTCACATCGGCTTTGAAATATTCGACGGCTCCTCCTTTGGCATTGATGTCCTGAGCGACCTGTTGCCCGCTTGCTTCAGAGACATCGGCGATTACAACTGCCGCCCCTTCTTGCGCAAAAATGCGCGCTGCTTCCGCACCAAAGCCGCTACTGCCACCGCTGATGACGGCTACTTTATTTTTCAATCGCATAACAGAATCCCTAATTTAAAATCTTCGCATAGGCCGCGAGTTGCTCCCGCGAAAAACCTCTTGTCGCGGCGCTAGCCAAGCGCAAAACCAACGATCAATTTAGCGGCTTCGATGACCATTTCGCGCTGCTCTTTCGGATCCATATAATGGGTCGCATCGAAATAATGATGTCCGGTGAAACGGTCGCCCATGGCATCCTCCCACTGACGCAAATAATCAGGATGCGCCCGATGGTCGCCCTTCTGGACGATACTGAGGACGGGAATGGTGGTGCGCGCCATATCCTTTGGTCCATCAGCCTGACTGATGTCGGTTGCCCATTGGCTAAGCCATGAACGCAGGCTGCTGAAACGACCCAGACCATTGCCAGCCAGATCCATCGAGCGAATTGCCTCCACATCGCCTTTGAAATCAGAGGTTTCGGCAAACATGAAAGGATCGGCATTGGTCCGGTGCACGATAAAGGCTTCGTCAGCTTCGGGTCCGTATTCAGCTTCCAGCTTGGCGAGACGCATCTTCACCCAGTCTGTAATCCGCTGCATACGGGCGGCTTGCCCGGCTCGAATGCGGGCAACAAACTCATCGGAAAATGGCGGCCCGTTCTCAGGATTGAACACATCCAGGGCCGGATCGGTTTTGCTGAGATCATTCTCGTCAAGCACTGACGCATCAAGGACATTGCGCAGCGTTTGTGATCTGCCCAGATGATGGCCGAATAAAACTAGCTTGTCCGCGGGCGGTAGATGCTCGGGCAGCAAGCCGCTCGGCCGCCCGTCGGGCAGGTGTGTTGCGGTCAGATTTTCTGCCTGCGCCTGATAAAAGCAAAGCAGCGATGCCCCGCCTGAAAAGCCGAGCAGGATGATTTTTTCATAGCCGCGCTCTTTCAGGAAACGCACCGCAGTGCCAACATCCTGCACACAACGTTCCATATTCAAGGTCGCATCGCTACCTAAAAAACGCGTGGCTATTGCGAGACTGGGCAGACCCATCGCTTTCATGGGCTCGAACATATAAAAGCCCGCCACAGGGACTGTCGGATGCGAAAAAATGGCTATTGTCTTATGCGCCGGCACGCCATCATCCGGCTCATATAGATCGACCCTGACGGCAGGATTATTGTTCACCGCTGGCGGGTATACCTCGAACGGCAGACCCTTTTCTCCCGCAAGCAGGAATGATTGCATGGGGAGCGCCTTGACCGCTTTCATAGCCCTATCCCCGCAGACGGTTTTTTCTTGATATGCTCGACCAGTGCATCTGAAGGCTTGAGCGGCGAACAAGTATCGACGCTTACTGCTGTCAGTTGTCGCCTTGCCTCAGGCTTGCGCATCGCGTTGAACATTTTCCGGATGTCTGCAGACGGCCCATGCAGCAACCCTTGGGGAGCATGAGAGAATATGCCCGGCGGCAGCATCGGATGATGGTGAATGAATACCGTCTCATCATAGTCAATATTACGATGATCTGAGGGCAATTCTTCGCTTGTCAGGTCTGCGACAGCGATTTGCGGCAAGAAGGTAACGACCATCATCCTTGGCGTTTCAAACGTTGCCCATGAAGACGGGGCCAAGTGTATGCGGTCAGATCCGACCGGGATGATATCACGAATGTTGATTTTGAGCGGAAAGAGATCGCCTTTCCAACCGATCAGATCGATCGGATTATTGGGATAAAAGGCAGAGGAATATTCGCCACCATGCTTGATCCGCAATTCCCATTCGTCCTGTTCAGGCCAGCCATAATCGACAACATCGGGAACGGTAATAAGCGTTGGATCGAACGGCACATGCCGGCCGACTTGTTCATGCTCCGCAAAATCAATCGGCAGCACAGATTCGGTGACGTAAAACAAACCATCATCCGTGCCCGGCAAATGGCGGAAGGTTGTGCCCTTAGGCAACAAAACATAGTCTCCGGGCTCGTATTCAATGGGGCCAAATTCGGTTGCAAATACGCCCTCGCCGCGGTGAACGAAGTAAAGAAGGTCTCCGTCCGTGTTACGATAGGCGAACGGCATATTTTCGGCACGTCGGCTTAGGCCCACCTTCACGTCCTGATTGGACGCCAGGGTGGTAAAATCTGCCCTTGCATCGGTCAGATCGTCCGTCACAAACTCGGTCGTCAGCGCGCTGCGAACGCCCAGATTGCCTTCAATCCTGATCAGCGCATTGGGCGGGTCCTTGTGATAAAGCATCGCAGCGGGACCGGAAAAGCCCTGCCTGCCAAAAAGCTCCTCATACATCGTTCCTACGGTGCCTACGCGGGCCTGACGCGTCGTTTTGCCGCGCACATGCTGTATCCAGCTCTTCTTCACCTGACCTCAACTCCTAAAACTGATTCGGGATATCGAGCGCCAAGTATGCCATAATGGCATGAGTGTCAATTTATCTGATCTGGACCTGAGTCACCTGTTACTATAAAATTCCAGCTGTTTCAAAAGTGCCTCCAGCCCTTCCTTGCCCGGCACATTGATGACGCCAAGCGCGTCGACCAAGTCTTCAACTGCAGCCTTGATACGGTCGCGCAGATCGCTGTGCGGATCTTGCTGCCAGGCGGATGAGGCGCAGTCGAAAATAGCCGAAGTCAGCCAGGCTATGGCCTTGGCGCGTCGAGCAGGACCCTCTGCCTTGATATGCGGGGTCAACAGTTCCTCCAGCATCTCACGTTGCATAGACCGCCAAGCAGCCCGGCGGTCGGTAAAATTCGGCGATGTCAGCCCCCGCTCCAGACGCTTGCGGTTGACCTTGTCTGCAGAAAAGACAAGTGCCTGCTCGATTGTTCCCATAAGAGCTGCATTTTCGGGAGACAGCCCCTCTTCCAGCCTTCGCTCGATGAAGTGGCGCTGGTCCTCGACAGCGCGCCGGACATCGAGATAAATCACATCATCCTTGGTCTCGAAATAGCGGAAAAATGTCCTGACCGAGATATCGGAATTTTCTGCAACTTGCTCGATCGTCGTGGCTGCATAGCCGCCACCTTCCTCACCGCCATTTGCCTCAAACAGATCGGTCGCTGCCTTGATAATAAGCCGTCGTTGCCGTTCGCGACGGCGCTCGGCTGGCGACATTTTTTCTTCTACAGGTGTCATATCGGTCCTGTCATGGCTCCATGTGTTTGGCGCTGATAAGTGGTTCGAGTCGGAGATATAGGCGTAAGCCATTCTGGCACGAATGCCAAATATGCACGGCTTTTGCTTCGACACACCGGAGCTGTTTTCCGCTAGTTGTTTTCGTCAAAACCACAAAACCGAGTGCCCGCTTTCGGGATATAGCAGCCGTTAGAAATAGGATTTCTCTACGTCCGCAAGCCAACCGATTATGGTCGTTTGAAGTGATCAGGCGGAAAATCAAGGCAGCCGGACGGCAATCTCTCCGAAAGTGGACACCAGCCCGTAAATGACTGGTGTACGAGCATAATCATACCCCTGTTTTTACGACCAAACGAACAAAAGCCCCGGTCTTTCGACCGAGGCTTTGTGTTGGCTGTTATATTTGATGTTTTAAGTTGGTTGCGGGAGTAGGATTTGAACCTACGACCTTCAGGTTATGAGACGGATATCTGTAGAGTTATAGTATTGATATTTATGGATTTTTATTCATTATTTTGGATAACGTGCTAGAAAGTGTGTTAGGAATTTGGGTTCTTTAAGCTGAACAGTTCATTTTTGTGTTAGATTGCTAACACAAATCCTCTGAAGCGCAAGGAAACGAGAAGCTTTTTCGATTTTCCCGTATCACAGCCAGACAAGCTCCAACAGCATAGCTCGAGACATCCATGACATTGGCGCTTGCATATGCATTTCGCCAAATGTGACATTCATCTATGATCGAAATTGGGCCTATTCTGTTGAGAAGCTCCAGCGGCCGTTTTTGTGTGCAATATCCATATCGAAAGCGATTGGTTGACGTAACAATGATTCACCCAAGGCGAAGCGAATGAAGCATTGTTACGTGATAGCTCCGCTTCAGGCGTAATCCTCGAGTTTTTCAACAGAATAGGGCCGTTAGCGGACCGTCTGCTTTCAGGTAGTCAGTCTGGATAGCGGACCTTTAGACGCAGCGGGGTCAGTGATTTCCAGGCTATCCATCCGACAGAATGGCCGCAAGCTTTGGCAAAAAGACTGTTTTGATTTCATAATAGAGCTCAATGCCTTCGGGACCACCTTCGCGGCCAACCCCCGATTTTTTGAAACCGCCAAAAGGATTGGTAAGGTCGAATTCGCGCCCGTTTTGCGTGAAGTGGCCGGTGCGCACCGATCGCCCAATGGCGTAGGCCCGGTCCGTGTCGTTGGTATAGACGCCGCCACTCAGTCCAAAATCGCTGTCATTGGCCATTGCGATCGCCTCCGCTTCGCTGTCATAGGGAATGACCGCGGTGACCGGACCGAAAATTTCTTCGCGGGCAATCACCATGTCGTTGGTCGCGTCAGCGAATACCGTCGGTTCGATGTAGAAACCCCGGTGGCTGTCCGCCGCCGGTTGCGATCCTAGCGCCCTCGCTAACGCCTTTCCGGATATAGCCCTGGACCCGTTCCAGCTGACGATCCATGGCGAGCGGCCCCATTTGGGTTCCCGCATCCATCGGGTCCCCGACAGTGACCGCTTCCATCGCCGCAACGAGACTCTCGACATGGTCGGAATATCGCGAGCGGGGCACCAGCAAGCAGCTGTAATTGATGCAAACCTGTCCGCACATCAGTGTGATCTGAGGCGCCAAGGAGGAACCTGTGAGCGCGGGGTCGAAATCGTTCGGCACGATGGCCGCCGATTTTCCGCCCAGTTCCACGGTAAGCCGCGCCATGCGCGAAGCGCAGACTGTGGCGAGATGCACACCGGCAGCCGTGGATCCGGTGAAGGCGACCTTGTCGACACCGGCATGGCTGATCAGCAAATCGGATATTTCCCGCTCAGCAGGCAGAAGATTGACGACGCCGACCGGAAGCCCCGCCGCTTTAGCCGCTTCCGCGATGAGAAAAGCCTCCAGCGGCGATTCCGGTGACGGCTTCATGATTATGCCATATTCACGCGGTTGCCGCACGGCTTTTCATCATTGTTTTCACATTGTCTGGGCACCAAAATATCGCTTCAAGGTGCTGTATGGGGAGGTGCGACTGCGGGTACGAGAAATCATCAAGCAGTGTTTGCAGCGAACTGGTTGTGACCATCATCCATGGCGCTCTGTCGCGCGATCATGTCCATATGTTCGTCGAGATCGCGCCCCATAACTGTCGCTGCGGCAGTGATTTCATGCTCGCTATATTTGACGTTGCCAGAGCCGAACCAGCCATCTTTTTCAGTTCTTACAGCAATGCCCACGTTCGACGAAAAGCTGAGAAAAAGTTGGAAGCTAACAGAAATCCAAAGATTTCTGCACCTGAATGCATTGGCCAGATAGAATCGAGTGAAGCGCTAGGCAATTACATCTGTAATGATCCTAGGCGTCATCTACTGCCAGCTTGCCCCAGGAACCTGATGGCCCCATTGCTACGAAAATCGATAAACGCAGGAGATCGAAATCGTGAGCGACGTACGGGAACGAGCGACACTTTGGCCCAAGGGAAGGCTTTTTGAAGATTTTCGTGTCGGGCAGAAATTCGACCATCACTGGGGCAGAACCATTTTAGATAGCGACACTATTCTGTTCTCGACCCTCACGCTCTCCTTCAATCCACTCTATTTCAACAGAGTGTTTGCGCTGGCGCATGGTCACCCGGATATTGTGGTTAATCCACAGCTGGTCTTCAACATCATATTGGGGCTGAGCGTCGAAGATTGCAGCGAAATCGGAGGCCCGTTCCTTGGCGTTTACGATCTCGACTATCATCGCGCGATTTATCCCGGCGAGACATTGCGGGCACGGAGTGAAACCATCGAAAGCCGAGTGTCCGGCAGCAACCCTGCTAACGGTATTGTGACCTGGGCGACCGAAGGGATCGACGAGGAAGGAAAATGCGTGGTTTCGTTCCGTCGTTCTAATCTGGTTGCGCGCCGCCATCAGGAAGGATGATATGACAGACGAGTTTTCCACCCTCACGGGCTCCGCGAATTATTTTGAGGATTTTGCTGTCGGTGACGCGATCCGTCATCAGCGCGGCAAGACGATTACGCCGCTAGAAAATGTGCTGATCACGAATATGGTGATGAATACGGCGCAGGGTCATTTTAACGAACATCTCATGGGCGTTTCGAGCTATGGTCACATTCTTTCTTATGGCGGCGTCAACTTCTCCATCGTCCTTGGGCTCGCCTCGCAGGATTGCTGCGAGAATGCGCTTGCCGAACTGCGATTGGACAATATCCGGCTCACGAAGTCCGTTACGCACGGTGACACGCTCTATGCTTATTCTGAGGTGCTCGAGAAAAAAGACGCCGACCGCGACGACGCCGGCATCGTCATATTTAAGCATTATGGTTACAATCAGCACGACGAGCTGGTCGCGGAAGTCGAGCGAACCGTTCTGCTGAAGCGTAAAAGTCATTGGGGTAAGAAATGAGCGATTCCGGATCGTTTGGCGCCCTTTCGGACCTGAAGATAATTGATCTGACCCAAATGCTGGCAGGTCCCTATGGGACAATGATGCTGGCTGATCACGGCGCGAAAGTGATCAAGATCGAGAGCGTGGAAGGCGACATGAGCCGAACCGCGACGGCTGAAGCGGCAGACTCGAAATCAGACAGGCTGCTGTCGGGATATTTCCAGAGTATCGGCCGCAACAAAGAGAGCGTCGTTCTCGATCTGAAAACGGAAGGTGGGGTGCGGGCGTTCAAGGCGCTGGTCCGTGACGCGGATGCCGTCGTCGAGAATTTCCGTGCCGGCGTGATGGACCGTCTGGGGATTGGCTGGGAGGTATTGCAAAAGATTAATCCGAGCCTCGTTTATGGTTCCTTGCGCGGATTTGGCGATCCCAGAACCGGCGCGTCGCCATATCAGAACTGGCCCGCATTCGACGTCGTCGCTCAGGCGATGGGAGGTATCATGGCGATGACCGGACCCGATGCGGTCACTCCGACCAAGGTGGGGCCGGGCGTGGGTGACATTATTCCCGGTATGATGTTGGGCTTTGGTCTCCTAGCGGCGCTGCATCATGCCCGTCGCACGGGTGAGGGGCAGATGGTAGATATTGCAATGACTGATGCGGTGCTCGCCGTTTGCGAGCGCACCGTCTGGCAACATTCCTTTCACAATTTAGTTCCCGGACCCGAGGGCAATCATCATCCATTTCTGTGTCCGTTCGGGATGTATCCGACGTCGGATGGGTTTGTGACGCTCGCGGCGCATATTGATGGTTTCTTTGTGACCCTTTGCGATGCGCTTGATGCGCATGACCTGGCACTAGACCCGGCTTTTGCCAAACGGGAGGACCGTTCCGCCAATCGGCTGCGCCTGATCGATATATTAAGCGACCTCACGCGCGGCTTCACGAAGGCGGATCTAATGGACCGGCTCGGCGGTCGGATGCCCTTTGGCCCCGTGATGAACATCTCGGAAATCGAGAAAGACCCGCACTTCATTGCGCGCGAAATGATTATTCCGGTCGATGAGCCCGGGCATCAGACCGCCCATGTTGCGGGCGTTCCGGTGAAAATGACCGCTACTCCGGGCGGGGTGCGGCGGCGCGCCCCTTTCCTGGGAGAACAGACACGAAGCCGCCTGCTCGAAGCAGGATTGAGCGAGGCAGAAGTAAACGACCTCATCGCCCGGCGAGAGGCAGTAAGTTTTGAAACAACCGAAAGGATTTCCAGATGACCCAGCGACCCCCACGCGCCCGCCGTTCTCAACTTTCCGTGCCCGGGAGCAGCGAAAAGATGCTTGCAAAAGCCGCGGCATCGGCTGCCGATCACGTCTTCTGTGACCTGGAGGACGCCGTGGCACCTTCGGCCAAGGTCGAAGCGCGGCAAAAAATCGTATACGCCCTCAACAACCTTGATTGGGGCAAAAAGACGCGTTGCGTGCGCATCAACGATGTGACAACGCGCTGGTGTCACGACGACATCATTGAGATTGTCGAAGGCGCAGGGGCGAACGTCGATACGATCATGTTGACTAAACCATATTGCGCGGCCGACGTCATTTTTCTCGACAGGATGTTAGGCCAGCTTGAGCAGAAACTTTCGCTCGAGAAACGCATTGGGATCGAAGTGCTGATCGAGGAAGTTGAAGCGCTTCAGAACGTCGAAGAAATAGCGACTTGTTCCGACCGTCTCGAGGCGCTGATTTTCGGGATGGGTGACTATTCGGGTTCGCAAGGAATTGAAACTGCCGATATCGGATCGACTGATGGATATCCGGGCGACATATTCCATTATGCCAGATTTCGTATTACGATGGCGGCTCGCGCGGCACGGATCGATGCAGTGGACGGACCTTTCGCTAATTTTAATGACGACGAGGGGTATCGGCGCGAAGCCGAGCGAGCCAAGTCACTGGGCATGGTTGGAAAATGGGCGATTCATCCCGCTCAGATTGAGCCAGCACTAGCCGTGTTCAGCCCATCGCAGGCTGACGTTGATCGCGCGCGCAGGATCGAAAAAGCCTATCACGATGCCGAGCAGGCTGGATTGGGAGCTGTCCAAGTGGACGGTGTTATGATTGACGTTGCAGTTTTGCGCTTAACGCGCAATACTCTTCGGAAAGCTGAACTGATCGGAATGTAGGTTTGCCATGACGCGCTCAGTCAAATCGGCGGAGCGTACGCTTTCGTTGTTCGAACTCTTCTCAAGACGCCAGCAACCGCTGACGGTGGGCAGGATTTCCCAGGAACTCAGCATACCTCAACCAAGTGCGAGTATGCTGCTAGCGAACCTGCGCGAACTGGGCTATATCAGCTATGATCCGCACAATCGAACCTATGCACCGACGATCCGCGTCGCGCTGCTTGGTAGTTGGATCAACCGCGAGTTCGATCGGGCGGGATCGCTGACTGCAATCCTTTCGGAATTGCAGAATGAGGTCAAGGAAACGGTTTTTATCGGAATCCAGAATGGCCCTTATGCGCAATATATTTTCACGATCCTACGCAAAAAACCACGTGGCATGCGCGCGGAATCGGGGCAACACCGGCTGTTGACGGCCTGTGCTGTTGGCCGGTTGCTGTTGTCGCTGAAACCCGATGCAGAGATTCAGAGTTGGTTGCATCGTTGTAACGCGGAGGCCAACGAAGATCACCACCGCTTCAGCAGTAGCGCGTTCAAGGCGATCATTGACGACGTGCGGCGTTTGGGCTTTGCGCAGACGAGTGGAGATGTCACGCCAACGTTCGGTGCGATCGCGGTGTCGGTGCCTGCACCTCGCGGGTTCACCGCGATGTCGTTGGGTGTCGGCATCCCGGTCGACCGGATTGATGGCAAGCGCGACTTTGCTGTCGAGGCCCTACGGCAGGCGAGCGAGCGGTTAAAAGTGATTACCGTGGCACCGTCTGATGCAACCGAACTGGATAGACGTTCCAACGCGGAGGATTAAACCGCGCCGGATCATCCATCTGTTCGGTCGGCTACGCTGCTTTGTCTTGTTTCGATTTCCTCGAGTATTGGACGTAGATAACCAAGGAAGCGTTCGGGATCCTCGCTCATCGGAAAATGACCAAGGCCGGGCATCAGTTGATATTTTGCGCCATTGACGTGACGCGCAACTTCCTCGGCCGCTTCGGGCGGTGCCGAATAATCATATTCTCCGCTCAGCAGGTATAGCGGACAGATATTGTTATCAATGTTCGCAACTAGGCCATTGCGCAGGTCTCCGTCGTCGAAATAATAATGTAGATCGCCTGCGAAAACGCCAGGACCACCTTGCATATAGTGCCAAATCGTTTCCCAGCGATCGCGATGCGGTGCTTCCGGGCCGATCAGGCCAGAGATGAGCATAGAGCACATCTCCCCACCGTGCGCTTCGGGGCGGTTCATTATGCCTTCGGATGCGTATTCTGCGCCGAAAACACTTTCGGCGTGCAGCCCTGATTGCAACCCGATTGCAGCACGAAACTGTGGCCCATGGCGCAAAGCAAGATGCAGGACCACGCGCCCGCCAATGGAACAACCCATCACAATGGGCTGGTCGATCTGGAGTGCTTCGATGACTGCCATGACAGTAGCGACATAGCTATCCGCGGTCAGGATATATTCGTCGCGGTCCCAGCCTTCTGGCGGAGACGACTTGCCGTGATAGGGAAGGTCGAACGCCACGACCCGATATTTGGCCAGAAGCGCCTCGTCATTCATAAGTCCGCGATATTGCCGACTGTCGGATCCGGCGGTGTGAAGACAGAGCAACGGAATTCCGTCGCCGGCCTCTTCGACATAAATACGGTTGCGACGACCGTGGAGCTCAAGATTGAGGTAGCGGCCTACTGCAGGTTCATAACCAGATGCCACTTTTGTCATCCGAACATCCTTCCCGTTGCTAATTGTTGGACAATGTCTTTGAGGACGTAGGAATATCGAAAGAGAGCGAGGAAATCCCCCTTGACCGTCGCGCGCCCTGTTTCAGCCATTGCGTAGATATCGTGGCAACCCGGGGGGGGAACTGGTTGCTGAAAGGCCTGCCATGCCTCGGTTGAAATCGTGATCGTGACGTCGGCGTCTTCACCATCGGAGGCGATCGATAACTTACCATCGCGCAATGCGACAGCCCACCGATCTTCGCCCACCTCGATTTGGACAATCGCATCCGCGAAACGAACTCGCCTTTGGATCGTCGGATCGTTGTTCAATGCCTCTAGCTTAATAGGCAGGTCCGCTATATTCATGACTTCACTCTCCCTCGCGTGTTGTGACCCATAGTCACATCAGTTCCTCTGTCTTTGATGTCGCGCATTTTTTTTGCCCTGTCGAGTTAGCAACCTCTGCGCAGCACGTTTCATTACAAGTGTAATAGAAATGACTGCCCATTGCGCGGTGTGGCGACGTTAAGCATATATGGCTTCCGACCAGGCGCTAAGCTCAAGGTGGGCAATGAAGGAGTTGATATCCATGGGATATATGACCGAAGAACGTAAAATGATCCGGGAGAGTGCGCGAGATTTTGCCATGAATGAGGTTCTCCCGCTCGCAAACAAGCTGGACCCTGTGCAAGGCATAATACCTGACAATCTTATCAGCATGATGGGTGAGCTAGGCTATTTCGGCATCGTTGTCCCTGAGCAATATGGCGGCCTTGGATTGGGTGCATTCGAATATTGCCTCGTTGCCGAAGAATTGTCGCGCGCCTGGATGAGTGTCGGTAGCCTTATTGCCCGCGGCAACAGTATGATCGGCATGGAGAGCATGAGCGAGGAATGGCGCGCCGACGTCATGCCCCGCGTCGCTCGCGGCGAATATCTTGGTGCCTTTGCAATGTCTGAACCCAATGCGGGGTCCGACGTTGCGAATATCAGCACGCGTGCTGTCCGAGACGGTGACGATTATCTGATCACCGGCAGTAAATATTGGTGCACATTTGCCGACGGGGCGGACTTTGTGACGGTTATCGCACGGACGTCGACCGACCCCGATGCAACGCGCCGTCACAGAGGGTTAACGGCTTTCATTTTGGAGAAGCCGCGCGGCGAACTTCCCGCCGGAGTCCAAGGGTCCCCGATACCTAAGATAGGCTATTTCGGCTGGAAGACGTGGGAGCTCGCGTTTGACGGCGTGCGTGTCCCGGCTTCTGCGATGCTCGGGGAAGAGGGCATGGCCTTTTACATGATCGCGCACGGCCTAGAGCGAGCGCGTGCACATACGGCTGCGCGCTCGATTGGTCTGGCTCGCGGCGCTTTCGAAGATGCAAAAGCTTACGCGTTGGAGCGACAGCAGTTCGGGCGTCCTATTGCTGAATTTCAGGACATAAGGTTCAAGCTTGCCAAGATGGCAACCGAGATAGAGGCCTGTCGCCAGCTTATGTACTTTGTGTGCGACCAGATCGATACTGGCAAGCGGTGCGATACCGAGGCGTCGATGGTCAAATATCTCGCTTCAGAAATGGCGGAGCGGGTCACCAGCGAAGCGATGCAGATACTTGGCGGTGCGGGTTACACGACCCATCATGCGGTTGAGCGATACTGGCGCGATGCGCGGCTGACAAAGATTTTCGAAGGAACATCGGAGATTCAGCTGCGGATTATCTCCGACCAGCTGCTGGGACGCTAATGCCAGTGACAAACTCCGACCGCGCCATCGCGAATATAATAAATCCTGCGGTGGGCTTGCCTGAAAATGAGACTGGTCGATCATCGAGGCTATCGTAAACGGGCGGGCCTTTGGCGACGCCCCATAAGGAATATTTATGCAGCAGTTCGACTATATTATCGTCGGTGCAGGTTCTGCGGGGTGCGTGCTTGCGAACCGGTTGAGTGAAAGCGGCAAACATAAAGTGCTGTTGCTTGAGGCTGGCCCGGACAAGGAAAGCTTCTGGGTTCGAACGCCGGCAGGAGTGCCGTTCCTATACGCAAACCCCGAACTCAACTGGATGTATCATTCGGAAGAAGAGCCTACGCTTGATGGTCGTCGCGTTTACCATCCACGGGGCATGCTGATGGGAGGATCGAGCGCCATCAACGGCATGGTCTATATTCGTGGAAATCGCTGGGACTATGACCGGTGGGCAGCGGAGGGAAATAGCGGCTGGTCGGCTGCCGAGGTTCTTCCCTATTTCCGTCGGGCCGAAACGAATCTCGATTTCGTCGATCAATATCATGGCGCGACCGGGCCACTGCGGGTCGGTCGAGCGCGCTTTCGAATTCCCGTTGTCGACGCGTTTGTTGCGTCGGGAGCTGAGGCGGGTCTACCGCCGACCGAAGATTTTAACGGTGCCGATCAAGAGGGTGCCCAGCACTATCAATTCACAATCAGTGAAGGAATTCGGAACTCGACTGCGCGATCTTATCTCAGGCCCGCGCGCGGGCGACCCAATCTAACACTATGTGACCGGGCCACGGTTAGTCGTCTGATCGTCGAGGGCACACAGGTGACGGGCGTGGTTTACGTCCGAAATGGTGAAGAGGTGCATGTGCATGCCAAGGAAACCGTGTTGAGCGGCGGAGCGATAAACTCGCCAAAAATACTGATGCTTTCTGGTATCGGGCCTGCAGACCATCTCACGGCAAATGGCATTAAAGTCGTGAAAGATCTCGCGGGTGTAGGTCAGAATCTCCAGGACCATATATCTGCGCAGCTCAATTACGAAACGCGACCGGGCATGTCGCTGAACAAATCGCTGGCCGGGTGGCGCAAATATGTGAACGGTGCCCGCTATTTGATTACCAAGTCAGGTCCGCTTTCGCTGGGTAGCTCGCAGGCTGCGGCGTTCATCCGGACCGACCCAAACGTTCCGTCGCCTGATATTCAGATCAGCTTTCGCGCTTGGAGTTTCGATTTCAACGGAAATGGAAAGCTCCAAATGCATCCTTATCCCGGGGTGCAAGCGGTAGCTATCCTCCTGCGTCCGGAGTCACGCGGCGCTTTGACGCTGACCCCTTCAGACATCCAAGGTCCGCCTGCCTTGCGCTTTAACTATTTGAGCGAGGATGCGGATCAAGCCACATTACTTCGCGGGATGCGCTGGATGCGACGTATCGCCTCAACAGGCCCATTCGGCGACGCGGTGCTGCGCGAGCATGCTCCCGGCGAGCAGGTGGAGAGCGACGCGGACTTGCTCGCTTATGTTCGCCAGAATGCCCAGAGCGTGATGCATCCGGTGGGAACTTGTAAAATGGGTGTGGATGCTAAGGCAGTGGTGGACCCATCCCTGTGTGTTCACGGTATGAGCGGTCTGCGCGTCGTCGATGCTTCGATAATGCCCTATGTTGTAAGCGGCAACACCAACGCGCCGACTATCATGATCGCGGAACGGGCGGCGGAAATGATCCTCGCCAGTGCGGCCTAACTATTAAGAGGAAATGTTATGCGCTTGCCATTCAGACCCCGCCGTACGGCTCTCTATCTCCCCGCGAACAACCAGAGGGCTCTAGCGAAAGCCAGGACCCTGTCCGTTGACATCGTCATCCTCGACCTCGAGGACGCAGTCGCACCGGAGCAGAAAGCCGAGGCGCGTGCTGCAGCTACCGCCGCCGTTCGTGAAGGAGGCTTTTGTGATAAGGACGTCATCATTCGGGCGAACGCGCTAGATTCGCCTTGGGGCCTCGATGACATTGCCGAAATAGGAGCGTCGGGTGCCGATGGAATATTAATGCCTAAAGTCAATGGCGTCGCTGATATCGCGCGCTGTGAGAACCTCCTGCATGACGCGCCATCGGGACTGGCGCTCTGGGCGATGGTCGAGACATGCGCGTCGGTCTTCGCACTCCCCGATATTGGTGCTGCGGCGGTCAGGTCGCGGCTCGCGGGACTGGTGATGGGCACCAATGATCTCGCAAAAGAGATGAGAGCCCGGTTGACTGAAGATCGGACCGCCTTCCTGCCCATTTTGACAACTTCCATCGTGGCTGCACGCGCAAACAACCTGATCATTCTTGATGGCGTGTGCAACGATTTTCAAGACGTCGACCGGTTTGAACGCGAGTGTCGGCAAGGGCTGGTGCTGGGCTTCGACGGCAAGACCATCATCCATCCGCGCCAGATAGATGTTTGCAACGCGGTCTATTCACCAACTCGCGAGGAGATTGATTGGTCGGAGCGGGTCATCGAGGCATTCGAGCAGCCAGAGAATGGGGGAAAGGGAGCATTGCAGATCGAAGGACGGATGGTCGAGTTACTTCATCTTGCAGATGCACGCAGGATGAAAGCTACGGCAGCAGCGATAGCGACGCGCGACAACGGTCGCGCCGCCAGTCAGATCGCGGCATCGGGATCTATTGCATGTGTAATGAAGTCGACGTGATACCTACAAATATCTCCACATTACATCGATTGTGCTTACCTTCAATGAAGTTTCAAGAGCAGTTGGTAAACTAGTTAAACTATATTTTCACTTTTGAAATATTAAAGTGATCTATATTCCTATAAATTGCAGATATAGGAAGAATTTTAATAAGTAGCAGTTAAAAGATAATTAAAGCAATAAATTACTTAAAATCGCATTAGCGCTGAAATTGGGAGGAAATTAGCAATGGTAAAAATGGATGCTGCTTAACACAACGTTTATCAGCCTTCACCTCGGCATATGCAGGCTGCTGGAGATGTTGATGATGCGACCCAGGTGACACCAACCGCGGGCGAGATCGTTGTGACGGCGCAGCGACGAGCAGTCATTGCTGGTACAATCGCGATACCGCTGTAACTGGAGATGCCTTGTCCAGTGCCGGCGTCAGCGACAGCAGCCAGCTCGCGGTTGTTCCAAATCTCCAGATCAATAGCGCTTATGGCAAGACGCAGCCTACTTCTCGTTGCGCGGCATTGGTGTCGGTAATGAATATTCCGCCAACCAAGCTTCGCCGATCGGCGTTTACATCGACGACGCCTATATAGCGTCGCGAACGAGTCAGGGTGCCCAACTATACGACTTGGAACGGGTTGAAGTTCTGCGCGGACCGCAGGGCACTTTGTTCGGTCGCAACACCACCGGCGGTGCGATCAATATGATCACACGAAAACCTGATCTGTCGGGCAGCAGCGGCTATATAGAAGCGAGCTACGGAAATTTTGATTCTTTTCATGCGCAGGCGGCCCTTGAAACGACGCTGGTCGAGGACGGGCTCGGCGTACGTGTTTCCGCGAACTATGATCGCAACGACCCGACATTCAAGAACCTCGTTGCGGGCATTCCAAGCCCCAACGGCGGGAAAAGTTATTCGGGGCGTATCCAGATGCTTGCCAAACCAACTGACCGACTTGAAATCCTGCTTAAGGCCTATGGCTCGAAAGACAAGCTCACGCAGGGCGCCTTGCACTCAATTGGGTCGACCCCAAATGGCGTCAATCCCATCACCGGCTATTCGCGCGCCGGTCTCGATTTCTATGAAGTTGAATATGGCTATGCTGGTCGGCGCGAGACCAATGCTTATGGGTTTCTCGGCAAGATTTCCTATGAAGCAAGCGATAGCGTCACGCTCTATTCGCTGACGAGCTACGACGGCGGCTATTTCCTTGTCGACAATGACGCAGATGCCCAGCCCCTCAGCCTGCTCGATTACACCCCAAGCTCGAAAACGCACCAGTTCAACCAAGAACTGCGTGCGAATATTTCGACCGACCGCCTCAATCTAGTTTTGGGCGCCTATTATGGTACCGATACTACGCGCACAGACAACGATCTGGGGCTCTACTTGTTTCTTCGAGATCTTGGCGCGCCAGCGGACGTGACGGGTGCAACCGGAGGATTTACGATCAATCAGCGCTATACCCAAGACCGGCAATCGACCGCCATCTTCGCGCAGGCTGACTACGATCTGACCGATCAACTGACGGTGACGGCAGGCCTGCGCTACACTTGGGACAAGTCGAAGCTGCGCGATGCGCTCTCTTACTTCGGCGATTATGATTACAATCCTATTGTGTACACGGTGACGGACCCGGCCAATCCCGGGCAGCCGGTACCGACGAAAGTTGGTCGCGACGGCGCATTTACCGGGCGCTTCGCGCTCAATTACGAACTCGACAGCGGCGCGATTGTCTATGCCAGCTATAATCGGGGCTATCGCGCGGGGACATTCAATGGTGGCGCATATGCGAGCGTGGCGCAGCTCGATTATATCCGTCCGGAAACGGTCAACGCCTATGAGGTTGGAAGCAAAGGGCGACTGTTCGATGGCGCGCTTAGCTACGCTCTCGCGGCCTTCTATTATGATTATAACAATCAGCAAACCAATGAGGTGATCAACTTCACCGGTTTTCTGCGAAATGCGGGGTCCGCAGAGATCTACGGCGCGGAACTCGAGCTCAACGGGAGAATATCGTCGACGCTTTCGTTCAACGGGTCGGTCGGCCTGCTGCACAGCAAATATAATCAACTCATTCTGGGTCGCGACGTCGCAAGCGGAACAACTGGCGTTGACCTTGCCGGCAACGAGCTCCCCTTCGCGCCTTCATTCACGGCGCAGTTCGGGATTGACTGGGAAGTTGCACAACTGGGTGATGGCGACATCCGGTTCCTGCCGCGCGTTTCCTATACTGGTCATCAGTGGTTTTCGCCGTTCAATGATCGCGAGTCCTTTGCTGGGGATCCGATCGGCAATGGGCGCCTCAAGCAAGACGGCATGGCGAAGGTCGATGCGCAACTGCTTTGGAGCAATGATAAGATTACAGCCGGATTCTTCGTGAAGAATTTGTTCGAAAAGAAATATTATCTTTACGGGCTCGATCTCAGAACCTTCTTCGGGCTCGATTTCCTCACACCTGCCGATCCGCGCACCTACGGCGCTTCGGTTCGCTTCAATTTCTGACGACGGAGGGACTTCGGATGAAACATTACGAATGCGACGTACTGGTTGTCGGATGCGGTGCTGCAGGCTTGACCGCAGCACTCGCAGCCGTCGAGGGAGGGGCATCGGTAATCGTTCTGGAACGCTCGGGGATTGAGGACCGGGGTGGAAACACCCGATGGACAGAGGCGCTTCTCCGCCTGCGCGGACGCATTCAGGAGGACGAGCCATTTTCCGTCACCGATGACTTCGTTGCAGGATATGCGATGCAGCATGGCTATCATATCGAACCCGAGTATATCAAAGATAGTACGCGCCCCTATTCCGAATGGAGCCCTATTCTGCGGACCTTACCCATTCTTGACCCCGAGATACTGGATACGTTTGTTTCTGGCATTCCTGATGCCATTAAGTGGCTGCAGGGACATGGTCTGCGCTTCGAGCGCGCCGAGTACCCCTTCATTTTCCCGGCCCCGCTCTATCAGATCTATGGCGGTGGCGAGGCGCTCGTCGAAACACTGGCTCCAATCGTGGAAGCGAAGGGCGGAAAGATTATCTATGATATGACGGCGATCGACTTCATTCGGGACGAAGATCTAGGCGTGGCGGGTGTGTGCGCGGCTCATTCGATCAGTGGCATCGCTGAAATCCGCGCATGTTCGACGATTCTGGCGTGCGGCGGCTTTGAAGGAAATTCGGCGATGAAGGCTCAATATTTGGGGCCGAACGCGCGGTACACGCGGCCGGTGGCGTCGGGCGGCTGGCACAACAAGGGGGAAGGCATACGGCTGGCGCTTGATCTTGGTGCGGCGCCCGCAGGCGATTTCGCCGAGTGCCATCGCCAGCCAATCGATCCCCGATCGAGCGCGTCCGAAGCGTTGGTGGGTGCATATCCGTTCGGAATTGTCGTGAATAGCGCGGGTAAGCGCTTCATGGACGAAGCACCCGCCGACCCGCTGCTCTACCTTGAGCAGCATTGTCGAGATATCAATGCGCAGCCCAATGGCATCGGTTATTTCATCGGCGATGCGCGACTCAACGAAATCCCTGCTTGGCGCAGAATGATCCGTTCGGACCAGCCTGCCATCGTAGCAAACACGATCGCGGAGATGGCAGGAAAGATCGGCATACCCGCTGATGCACTCGCAGCTACGATTGAGGCATTCAATTCGGCTTGTGTCAATGACGACGGCATTTCCTACGCGCGCGACGACGATGCGGCGGCTTCGGCATTCGTGAACGGAGAACCTTTCGATTGGAGCGCCGTATTCGACAAGCATGCGACTCGCGGCATCGATCCGCCCAAGTCCAATTGGGCGCGCCCAATTAGCCAGGCGCCCTTTTTGTGCTATCCCATCATCTCGACCAATACTTTCACTTGCGGCGGTCTTAAGACGACAAAAAATGCCGAAGTCGTTCGAACAAGCGGAGCAACGATCTCCGGTCTTTATGCTGCGGGCGAGACGATGGGCATCATATATGGTAACTATATCGGCGCCACGTCCGTCCTTAGGGGTATCACGTTTGGCCGGCAGGCGGGTAGGCACGCTGCAGCAAGTCTAATCGACGCCGATTGACTGGCGTTTTCAGGGCGGAGCGAGACGGGTCACCCGTCCATTCCATGCTACTATGCGGGGCAATTTGTTTACGATAGCCTTGAACTCTATTGCGCCCATTAGGGCATTTATCTGGGACACGACGGCAATATCGGCGAGGCTGATCGCCGCACCGACAAGCCACTCGCGTTCTAGCAACATGTAGTCCAGCGCGATCATGTGACGTCGCGCGTCGACGACGATCTCGTCGTGCGATTTTCGCCCCAACCCTTGAGGTCGCGTTATCGCACCCACACCGGCAACAAGGCGCTCGACGACTTGACCATCTGATAGCCCTGGCATCGTTGGGGCGAAAGCGGCCGCGGCTTGAGCAGCATTATGTTCCCAACCTAGGCGCATCACAAGCTCGTAAAAGTACAGACTTTCATCCGCCCAATCCTCCAGAACATGCGCTAACGCGGCATCTCGCGGATTTGCTGGCATCAGAGCGGGCGCGGGAAACGTGCGCTCCAGATAATAGGCGATGTCAGTGGAATCATGCACTCCCTGCCCGTTATGGTCGATCGCCGGGAACTTTCCTACCGGACTGACTTGCGTGAACTTGCCGACGTCCGCGCGCGGCACATCGAAAGTTTCGAAGTCCAACTGCTTGAAGTTCAGGATGCGCCGCACCTTCTCGCAAAAGGGTGAAGTGGGAAACTGATAGAGCTTGATTGCTGGCGTGATCATCCTCCAGCGACGGTCGGTTCAAACACTAGCCGAAAGGTTTCTCCGTCTTCAACAACCTGCCCACAGCCAGCGCCGGTCCAATGGGTCCCAAATATCAGAGAACCGCTCGCCACCGCATCGCCAAATAGCTTCCAACGCGTCTCGCGGCTCATTTCGGAATCCGTATCGACGTTCGTTCCCCAGTCGGGGTGGGCCAGTTGGCAAGGGTGATGGACGCAATCGCCCGTAATGATGGCGCTCTCGCCAGCGGAGCGAATGACGATCGACACATGTCCGGGTGTGTGCCCGGCCGTGTGCATCAGCGACACCTCGTCGGTGATGTGGTGATCGACCTCCACCAGGTCTACGAGACCGGCGTCTATAACCGGCTGTACTGATTCCCGATCGACCGATGCATTGCACTCTTGCCATGCTTTGTCAGCGTCCGCATCGACATGGGTTGCTTGCATGAAATCATATTCGATGCGACCGAACAGATAGCGGGCGTTCGGAAAAGTCGGAACCCAGTGGCCGTCAACTTTCATGGTGTTCCATCCCACATGGTCTAGGTGGAGGTGCGTGCAGACGACAACGTCGATCGATTCGACCGGAAAGCCGGCTTTCTCCAATTTTTCTAGAAAGTCGGTTTGCATATGATCCCAAATGGGTGCGATTTTCAGTTCCTTCTCATTTCCGATGCATGTATCGACCATGATCCGCTTGGTCGGTGTATCAAGAATAAACGCATGAAGGCTGAAACTTGGCTCTCCTTTGTCGGTGATGAATTCGGGGTAGAGCCAAGGTATCGCAAGTAGAGCTTCGGGCGTCGCGTCCGGAATAAGACCCGGCAAGCCTTCAGGTATGAGTTGCTCCACAATCTGACTGATCTTGACGTTACCAATTGTCCAGCTTTGCATTTTTCCATCCTCACTTGACCGGCATGTTAACTGCCATTCTCTTCTATAGCGCGGTTTAACGCGGAATGCCTCGCATTCGCAAAGTAAGTGGAAGCAATTACATATGCAATGAAGCCCGCCCGTCGCTTTGCCTTGCGTGGGAAAGTGCTAAGGTTGCTGTCGGAAGGATCGAACCATGGATTGCCATCACTATATCAACGGTCAAAAGCTCGTCGGGGTCGATGAACAATATACGGAGAATCGGGCTCCTGCAACCGGCGTACTGATCGGACGGGTTGCGCGCGGGGATCGCGCTATTGTCGATGAGGCAGCCCAGTCAGCATGGGCTGCCTTTCCAGCTTGGCGGGACATGCGGCCAATTAAGCGCGGTCGTATCCTGACTGATATAGGCCGCATGATAAGGACGAATTGCGAACGCCTTGCAGCCATGGAAGCGATAGAGACGGGTAAAGTTCTTGCCCAAGCAGCGGCTGAGATAGAAATTTCGGCGCAATATTTCGAATATTATGGCGGTCTCGCAAATATTTTCTATGGCGAGGTGATCAATATTGGGGCGCCTTATCACAGCTATACTCGGCGTGAGCCCTTCGGCGTTGTTGCGACTATCCTACCTTGGAACGCGCCTCTAAACCAGGCCGCCCGAGCGATTGCACCGGCGCTTGCGGTGGGCAATTGCGTCGTCGCAAAACCATCCGAGGAAACGCCGTCGACTCTCGTGGAGGTCGCTCGCCTCGCAGTTGAGGAGTGCGGTCTGCCACCCGGGGTGATTAATGTCATTTTGGGAACCGCTCAAGACGTCGGCGAGCCGCTAGTTTCTCATCCGCGCATCCGAAAAGTCATGTTCACGGGAAGTGTCCGCGCTGGCAGGGAAATCGGCCGCGTTGCCGCTGAACGGATCATTCCCTTAACGTTAGAACTGGGCGGAAAGTCGCCCAACATCGTATTCGATGACGCTGACATGGATGCCGCCGTTGCGGGCTCGATACAGGCGTTCACAATGAATGCCGGGCAAGTCTGCATCGCAGGAACGAGGTTGCTTTTGCAATCGAGCATATATGACGCCTTTCTAGACCGGCTCGTGCCTGCCGTCGAAGCCTTGAATTTTGGGGACCAAGATGGCGCCGTTTTCGGTGCGACCACTACCGCAGCGCAATTCGATCGCATTCAGCAGTTTCATGAGTTGGCCGCAGCAGAAGGAGCCGTGAAACTAACGCAAGATCTGCCATCGTCCTCGGCAGGTGACGGATTCTTCACACCGCCAACAGTCTATGCGGAAGTAACGCCCGACATGCGTATTGCGCGCGAAGAAGCTTTTGCGCCCATCCTCACGGTTTTTAGATTTGATCAAGAGGAAGACGCGATAGCGATTGCCAACGACAGCGAGTTCGGATTGGGTGCGGGTGTCTGGACGCGTGATATCGGTCGCGCTTTGCGAATGGCAGCCGCACTGGAAGCCGGGCAGATTTTCGTCAACGAATATATGGCTGGAGGGATAGAAACCCCCTTCGGCGGATATAAAAACAGCGGTTACGGCCGCGAGAAAGGCGTAGAGGCGCTCACGCATTATACCCAGCTCAAATGCGTGACGATCCGAATCTGATGCTTGATCGGTCGAAACTTGAAGAACCGCCGTACACAGCAATGCTCGTTGAGAGCATTGCGACGGCGGGGAAGACGATTCCGACGGCGGAGCAATTCGGATCGGCGCGCCGTATTTTCATCGACTGGCTCGGTGTCACACTTGCGGGAACGGAAGAACCCGTCGCAAAAATAATGCGCGAAGAATTCGGTCAAAACGTCGGCGATGCCTCCATTTTGGGGACGCAGCTGCGTGCTTCGGTTGCCGATGCCGCATTGACCAATGGAACCACCAGCCATGCGTTGGACTATGACGACGTCCAGGAATTTATCGGTCACCCCGGTGCGGTCATTGTCGCCGCGGCGCTTGCGGTAGCGGAGGAGTGCAATGCTGCCGGGGAAGAATTATACCGCGCGATCATTACTGGCTTTGATGCCGCACGCTTTGTTGGGACACTGGTAATGCCCGGTCATTATGATCATGGTTTTCACTCGACGGCGACGGTTTGTGCATTCGGGGCAACTGCCGCCGCTGCCCAATTGATCGACCTTGACGGGCAGCAGCTATCAAATGCGATCGGCTTGGTCGCCACGCAGGCAGCAGGGCTGAAGTCAATGTTCGGGACGATGGCGAAACCCTTTCACGCTGGTCATGCAGCGTCAGCCGGTGTTATGGCGGCGCGGTTAGCAAAGCGAGGCTTGACCGCCAATCCCTGCGTGCTCGAAGCCAACCAAGGCTTCCTCGCCACGCAGGCCCATCAGAATGTCCCAGCGGACTGGGTACAGCCCGCTTACGGTGAAAGCCTCAAGCATCTTCTCTTCAAATATCATGCGTCATGCTATCTGACACATTCGAGTATCGAAGCGCTGCGGAGCCTGACGCGCTATACCCCGATCAATACTGCCGATGTGGCACGCGTTATTTTACGTGTTCCATTTGGTCATCTCAACGTCTGCGATATCGATCATCCCCAAACTGGACTGGAAACAAAGTTCAGTCTGCGTCATATCGCTGCCCTGATATTGGCGGGCTATAATACGGCCGAACTCGATGTATTCAGCGATCGCTTCGCGCAAAACTCGGAACTGCAGGAATTGCGGCAACGAGTGGAAGTTCGCGGAGATCGGGAAGGGCTCTTCGAAGCCGAAGCAACATTGGAATTTGTCGATGGGCGCCGCCTTGTAGCCATAGCGGACGTTTCCAACGCCGACATTTCACCGCAGGTTGCGGACGAAAAGCTGGATAGCAAATTTCGTGCGCTGGTGGTACCTTTGCTCGGCGCGCAGGGTGCGCAACAATTGCTCGATTTAAGCCATTCACTTCCAAGTCTTCGTGTAAATGCCGTTGTTGCGGATATAAATACGGCGACATTGTAACCTTAACTACGAGCGGGACGTCTTTTAGAATGGCCTGCTGTTCATATGGCATTGGTGGTCGAATTGATTGTAGACGGCGGCATGAACGCTGGGTAAATTTAGGTGATTTGAACCTCTGCATTTTTCGTTCGCGTCTTCGCGACGGGTATTTGCCGCCTTAGAAATTGAACGCGCCAACTTCATTATGGAGGTTCAACCAAAGGATGGCCCTGCTGGAATTTTTACAGAGAAAAATCGTATTGGTCGTGGCGTGACCCCCAATGTTCAACCATTTGCGATGAGGGTCCGGGCGTCATTATTGGACGACTGCGTACGTGAAGCAAGGGACTGCGTAACGTAGCCTCCGGCTATGCGGAGCCGACGACGCTCCTGTGCCAAGGCCCGCAGCTTCTCGCGAAGTTCTACATCATCACCGCGACGCGACTGGTAGCGCATGCTCTTGCAATCGGCTGCACGCCCGCCGCTCGCTGACATCAAGTAGTGCCTAAAGATACAGCACCGCTTCACGCCTTGGAGCAGGCGCCACCACTTTTTTGACAGCAGGACCTTAAGGCCTGCATTGTCCAACATCGCATCGGCCAGCGACTTCTTGAGCTGCGTGTTCTCCATTTCCAGCCCGCCATACTTGGACTTCCAGTTGTAAAGTGTCACTTCCGACACACCATGTTTGCACGCTAAATTAGATGTCTTCGCGCCCGCCTCTACCTCACACAAAACCCCGATAATCTGTTCATCTGCAAATCGTATCCGCTTCATTAGCCCGTCCGTTCATAGGCCAGACTCTAATCAATTCTAGAGGAGTTTTAAGGGGGCACGTCATGGGAAGTGAAGGCCAAAGTAACGTTTATGGTTCGATAAAAAAATCAAAACGCCTTTGTGGCCTTTCGGAACTTATAGCCTATTGCCTTCCTTTACAGGTAGGTTGCAACCAATAGGCACAGATAGTTTAACTGACAATATGATAGCGAGCAACGCTAAGGCGCTAGCTTCATATGGATATCCCGACATGCCATATCGCGGAACGCACAAAAGCCCCGATCTTTCGACCGAGGCTTTGTGTTAAGTCACTCTAATTAAGAGCCGTTGTTGGTTGCGGGAGTAGGATTTGAACCTACGACCTTCAGGTTATGAGACGGATATCTGTAGAGTTATAGTATTGATATTTATGGATTTTTATCCGTTATTTTGGAAAACGTGCTAGAAGCCGTGTTAGAAATTTCGCTATTTTAGGCTGAGCAATCGTTCTTTGTGTTAGGTTTCTAACACAAAGCCTCTGATGTGCGAGGAAACCAGAAGCTTTTTCAATTTTTCCCTATCACCGCCAGACAAGCTGAGACGGCATAGCTTGAGACGTTCACAACATTGGCTTTTGCATATGCAATTCGCCAAATGCGACATTCATCTACGACTGCTATTGGGCCTATGCGCGCGAAATATCCTGATGATCCGGTAAAAGCATTAAAGGAAGCTGAAGCGAAACGTCAGGATGGTGCGCGACACGCCGGTGTGACAAAAGCTTCCATAAGCACGTTCTCGTAAATTATATAATTTCCAATTCACGCAGATGGGCAATGTCCTCTGTACCAAAACCAAGCTCGGCCAATATCGCATCAGTATGCTCGCCAAGCAGCGGCGCGCGGTTAAAATCACCCACTGGCGTTTTGGAATATCGCACCGGATGCTGGGCCAACGGAGCCGGTGATGGCAGACCCGGATAGTCAACAGGCTGAAAAGCCATGCTTTCAACCACATGCGCATTTTCAAGCACTTCTTGCGGACTTAATAATTCCCCGCAGGGAATACCCGCCCCGGCCAGTGTAACGAGGGCCTGCTCGTTGGTCCTATCCTCGCACCATTCACGCATCCGGGCGCCGATAATTTCACCGTGATCGCCACGCGACTGGTCGGTCGCAAATCGTTCGTCCGACAACCAGTGATCTTCCCCGATCATATCGGCCCAGCGCTTGAACAAACCGCCACCAACGATCTGGACCATGATCCAGCCGTTCCTCGTCTGAAAGGAATCGGTCGGAGCATTATATTGCCCCCTTGTCCCCGTACCCTCACGGCCTAGCTGCAATTCGGATTGCTCGATCAATGCAGCATTGTTGAAGGTTAGGGCGGTATTGAGCAGCGATGCCTCGACTATTTGCCCTTCTCCGGTTTTCATCTTGTGGATGATCGCAGCCAGCGTGCCAAAGGCGCTGAGCGAAGCGGTACCGAAATCACAATAAGGCGCGAAGGATTTCGACGGCTTGTCCGGCGTGCCGCTGAGATACATGGCGCCCGACATAGCCTGCGCCACCGTATCAAAACCGCCGCGCGACGCATAAGGCCCGGTGGAACCAAAGGCCGAACCCATGGTCAGAATGATATCCGGTTTGATCGCCCGCAAGGAATCATAATCCAGCCCGAGTTTCTTGAGCGCCGGTGGCGGCAAATTGACGATGACGACATCGGCGGTTGCGACCAGACGCCGGACCACCTCCTGACCCTCGGGCTTCGCCGGGTTAAGCGTCATGCCCTTCTTGTTGCGACCAATCTGCATATGATAGGCACCTTCGCCGTCCGCAGTGACCGGCACGGTGTAACGGTCCTCTCCCCCCGCCGGCCTTTCGACGCGGATCACATCCGCGCCCAGGTCGGCGAGCAGCGTCGCACAAAATGGGCCGGCGATATAGCGGCCGAAATCAAGGGCCCGGATGCCTTCTAGCATGGCGCTCATCAGATCGATTCTTTCGGGATATACGCTGCTCCGGCCATCAAAATCACGCCGCCATCGCAGCGACAGATGATGCTGGCTGGCGATATTGCACAATGCGGAACCGACTGGCGACGAACGCGAGATCCGCCAGACAGGCATTGCCGGCAGGGTTCAGCCCGGTGACATGATAATCGCTATAGGCAGCGGCAAAGTTGATCCACATTGTTCCGTGCATGTTGATCGTCAGATTCATCCCGCTGCGAACATATTCATCGACCGCCCAGTCAACAAAGGCCCCGTCGGTTGAGTAAAGAAAGGATGATATCGCTCCATGTTTGCGCGCCAGACGGGTCGCATCATTCACGGCGCCGTTCCCATCTTCAGTGGCAATGATGAACAGCACAGGGCCAAAATGCTCTTCGCTGTAAATTTTTTCATGGCCCGCTCCAACTGTCACTATCAGCGGCGTCAAGGTGCGCGCATCCGGGAAATCGGGATGTTCATAGGGCGATGCTCTGCGAATGACTCGCGCGCCCTCATAGCCGTCCAGGCGCTTCATCAGATCAAAGACGAGATCGACGCTGTTCTGAGCCTGCACTGTCCCCATCACACCGGCCGCAACCGCAGGGGCGTTGGCGATATCGTCGACCGCCGAAACCAGTGCCACAGCGACATCGTCAAAGCTGGCATGCCCATCGGCCGTCATGATACCGGATTTTGGGATATGGATATTTTGCGGGCTGGTACACATTTGCGCCGAGAACAGGCAGGTTCCGCGCGCGATCGCTTTCGCGGTTTCTGCGAGATTTTCGGTGGATTCGATCACTACCGAATTCAGCCCCGCCGTTTCGGTATAAAGCAGTTTTTCGGTGACGGTCTTTTCCAGATAGCCGCCATAACGCGGACTGCCGGTGAAATCGATGATCTGGACATCCGGATTGTCGATATATTTCTGCGCCACAGGCTCCTCAATCGTGTCCGCCGCCATCGTTACCAGATTGGGATCAAAGCCGTAATCGGCGAGAACCTTGCGGCATTCTTCCACAGCAATCGCAATCGGCAAAATTGCAATCGGATGCGGTTTTACGATCACCGGATTTCCGGTGGCAAGACTAGCAAACATTGCGGGATAGGCGTTCCATGTCGGGAATGATGCACAGCAAATGACCAATCCTATACCGCGCGGAACCATCCGATATGTTTTTTCCAGCAGCACTTTTTCCGGGCCAAAGCGCCGTTCCCAGGTCGCGGACGGAGCTACGTCCTTCATCGCCTTTGCCGCATAAGCCAGTGCTTCTATGCCACGATCCAGCGCATTGGGTCCGCTGCCGCTATACGCTTGGGTAAAACTTTGCCCTGCCACGTGCATGATGCTGTGTGCCATTTCAAAGCCGCGATCGTAAATCCGCAGCGCCATCTCCATACACAGGGCAACACGCTCGTCAGCGGTGGTCTTGCCCCAGCCGGCCATCGCGGTCTTGGCGCTGTCCACCAGTATATCGGGATCGCTCAGGGGATAGGTGATGCCGAGTTGTTTGCCGGTATAGGGTGACACTTCTGCCCCGGTCCAACCGGTGATGCCAGGTTGGTCAATTTCGTATTTCTGTCCGATCCTTGCTTCAAAGGCAGCCTTGCCCTCTTCGGGCCTGCCTTCGGGATAAAATTTCCGGCTGGGAGAATCCTTGAACGGACTCCAGTTACGGCGCGTGTTGACGGCATCCACTGCACTTTCAATCAGCTCTTGATGCTGTGTCACCAGCTCTGACAGCGATTTGCTCATTTCTAATTCCTATTCCCGTTTCAGTATCACGTGAAGCTATCGGTTAGCCAAGGCGCTCGACAATCATTGCTCCGCCCGAACCTGATGCTCCGCTGACCACTACCATCCCGATGTTCTGATCCGCCTCATCAAGGCAATCCAGCAGCGACGAAATCAATATCGCTCCGCTGGCTCCGAGAGGATGGCCTTTGGCAATATGGCCACCGCTGACGTTGACCTTGTCTGGATCGACCGGATAATCCCGCAGAAATTTTGCTATGGTGACGCCAAATGCTTCCATGAATTCGATCCGGTCTATCTGTTGCAGCGACAGACCCGCGCGTTCCAGCGCCCGTTCCATCGATGCGAAGCCGGCCGTGAGTGCCGCCGCCGGATCGGCACCGCAATCAGCAAAAGCCAGAATCCGTGCGCGCGGTTCACCGCCTCCCAGTCCAGCACCTCCGACCAGTGCAAGGCCGGCGCCGTCACAGATAGGCGGTGCGTGTGATATGGTGTGGATGGGGTCAAATCTTTCGTCCCCCAGTGCACCGGCATAATGTTTCGCCAGTTCACCGAAACCGGGCGCCATGGATGCAAGCGATTCCGCAGTGGTCTTGCCGCGAACGCATTCGTCCTGATCGAGCGCAACCGATCCGTCGGAATTTTTAATCGCTATTCTGGATTTCTGGAATGATCCCGAGATTTGTGCAGCGGTAGCTTTCTGTTGTGAAGCCAGCGCGGTTTCGTCCAGTTGCTGTCTTGTAATCCCCTCCTGCTGGGCCAATCGATCAGCGGCCAGTACAACGGGGATATAACGCGTTCTGGCTGGGAAACTATCGTCATCATAATAGCTGGCCTTGTCTGCCATGAAGGGGACCTGAGACATCATTTCAACGCCTCCAGCCAGAACAGCCGTAGCATTGCCAGAGGCAACGGACTCGAAAGCCTGACCGATCGCCGTCAGTCCCGAGGCGCAATAATTATTCAGACTGCTGGCCGATGCACTATCGGGCATTCCCGCGTGCAATTTCGACACGAGCGCAATGTTTCCGCCCTGGCTACCGAATTGACCGACACAACCCAGAAGAAGGGAGTCGGGATTGTCCAGTGCGCCTTCGTTGCGCTCTTTCAATGCCGAGTGGAGTTGACCGACCAACTCCTGAGGAGAGAGTTGAGCCAGTGCCGCATCGGCCTTTGCTTTGCCGCGCGGCGTGCGCACCGCATCATAAATATAAGTAGAATTGCTCATGCTATTGCTCAATCTCCTGAAGCCTTGGGTGGGACGCTGATCTTGTGACGCTATGTGCCGATGACAAAGCTGACCGACGTGGTTGCGCTGCCGCCAACGTTGAATGTCGCAAAATTCTGCGCGCCTTCCACCTGATAATCGCCAGCATCTCCAGTGACCTGTCGGGCGCTGTCCAGCGCCATGCGGATGCCGGTTGCACCAACCGGATGTCCCAGGCCGATCAGCCCGCCGGACGGATTGACCGGCAGCTTGCCGCCCAGCTTTATCGTACCATCCTCGATCGCACGCCAGCTTTCACCCGGCGGGGTAATGCCGAAATGGTCAATGATCATATATTCGGTAATCGAAAAGCAATCATGCACTTCGAGCCCATCGACCTGATAGATATCGGACATTCCTGCGCGTTTCAGCGAATCCATCATCGCGCTACGGACATGCGGAAAGACATAGGCGCTGTTCCGGCTTTCCTCGATTTTTGTGCGGTATAGCATCGGTGCAGTGCTATGCCCCCAGCCCTTGATCCGCGGAATGCTGTCGAGCGATATCCCGCGACGACGGGCATAAGCTTCCGCATAATCGCGCGACGCCAGGAAAATCGCCGCCGCTCCGTCGGTTACCTGCCCGCAATCTGATTTGCGGAGGCATCCTTCGATCGGCGGGTTAAATTCATCATTATCCGCAAAATGCTTGGGCGTGATTTGCCAATCGCGCGTCTGTGCCTTGGAGTTTCGCTTGGCATTGGAAAAGTTATTTTCCGAGATCGCGCGCAAATGGGCTGCATCGAGCCCGTAGCGTTCACCATATTCATCGGCAAGCTGGGAAAACATATAGGGCCACAAATAGCGCGCTTCATTCGCTTCGCGACCTGACCAGGCTGCTGCGCCGAGATGTTCCGCAGCCGTTTGGCCTGGTACATTGCGCATCAGTTCCAGCCCGATAACAAGGGCCAGTCCATAACGCTCCGCTTCGATTTCCGCGCTGGCTGCCAGCATCGCAATACTGCCCGATGCGCAAGCGGCCTCATGGCGCGATGCCGGGACGCCCGATAGATCGGGATGAACATGGCCCAAAAAACCGCCAAGTTGCCCCTGTCCGGCAAACAGTTCGGCAACAAAATTGCCGACATGGGCCGTTTCAACATCTTTGTGCTCAATACCGGTTGCTTCAAAAGCATCTTCGGTGACGTCGCGGAACAGGTCAAAAATATCTTTGCCTTCGCGCGCGTAATTGGCCGCAAAATCAGTTTGCGCGCCGCCGAGGATAAAAATTTCACTTTTGGCCATCTTTGCCTCCTTGGTTCCGTTTAAAAGCGGGAAGTCTGACGGCGTCGTCATATTCCGCCTCCATCCGCCTGATGATATCAACGAGTGGCGCGTTTTGCGTCACCGCTCCGACGCCCTGCCCCGCAGCCCAAACATGCTTCCAGGCCTTCCTGTCATTCTGGGGGTCTGCAAAATTGATTTTGCCGGGTCCGCCCATATTGTCGGGATTATGTCCGGCATTGGTCAGACTTTGTTTCAGCCAGTTGGCCGTCACGCCGGTGATGGCATTGGACGGTATGATATCTTCAGCACCGGCTTCGAGTACCATCTGCTTATATTCCTGGGCTGCCAGACTCTCTTCGCAGGGGATCAGCGATGTTCCAAGATAGGCAAGGTTTGCGCCAAGCACTTCGGCTGCTCTGATCGCCTGACCGCTGGAAATAGCGCCGCCCAGAACAATTGCGCCATTCCAGAATTTTCTAACCTCTTCCACAAAAGCAAAACCGGCGATCTGGCCGGTGTGCCCCCCTGCGCCAGCGCCCACCAGTACAAGTCCGTCAACGCCGGCAGTGACGGCCTTGCGCGCAAAGGCAACGGAATTGACGTCCGCATAAACCAGACCGCCATAACTGTGCACCCGTTCAATTATTTCAGCCGGACTTCCCAATGCGGTGATGACCAGGGGCGGCTTATATTTGACCACGCAGGCGACATCTTCTGCCAGACGCGGATTGGACCGGTGAACAACCAGATTGGCGGCCCATGGCGCGGCATTCGGCTCCGCCGCCAGAGTGGTGCTAATCTGCGCCATCCAGTCGTCCAGTATTTCAGCCGTGCGCGCATTGGGCGTGGGAAAGGCCCCAATAATCCCAGCCCGGGATGCGGCAATGACCATTTCCGGCCCGGATATTAGAAACATCGGCGCTGCGATTGCAGGCAGTGCCAGATTTTGATTGGATGCGAAGTGCATTTGCTCCCCCTGTGATTACCAAAGCGCATTGAATTTGCCGTATTGACTTGTTTAAACATACCTTATAATCGATGTCTTGTTATGGCAAGCTCATTTTGAGAAAATTGCGCTAACAAAAGGGATTAGGTTAGTTTATCTGCAGGTTTTTTGCTTAAAATCCAGTTGATGTCTCCGGATGGGCAGAGTCAGCTGGATGTTCGGAATGCCGATACAGATACGAGTAACTTGCATATAAAGACAACGTTAAACAAAAAATACCTGGGAGGGGAATCTGATGAAATCACACATATTAAACAGCACCGCCATGGCCATGTCTTTCGCTCTATGTAGCACGCCGGTTTTCGCACAGGATGCGCAAGAGGAAGGCGGACTGGATATCATTGTCGTTACCGCCCAGAAACGTGCCCAGGGCCTGTCTGACGTCCCTATTTCAATCAGCGCAGTCTCTGGCGAGAAGATCGACGCCTACGGGCAAACCAGCCTCGAGGAAGTTTCATCTGCAATCCCCAACCTCAAGATAACCCAAACCGCAATTGCCAACCGCATAGCGATCCGCGGCATCGCATCGGGCGATAATAAGGGGTTCGAGCAATCCGTCGCGATGTTCGTTGACAATATCTATTATGGGCGAGACCAGCTCAGTCGCTTGCCACTCGTTGATCTGGAACGGGTCGAGGTTCTGCGCGGCCCTCAACCGACCCTATTCGGTAAAAATGCAATCGCCGGTGCGGTAAACGTGACAACCCGCAAGCCGTCCGATGAATTTGAAGGGTCACTCAAGGCGCTTTACGAATTCAACCATAATGAAGCCCAGGTGACGGGCGTATTATCCGGTCCGATATCGGAAAATATCGGGGCGCGCGTGGTCGGTTATTATCGCAATATGGACGGTTATATTTTTAACACCATGCAAGATCGAAATGAGCCGAACGTGCGTGAAGCATTTGTCCGTGGGATATTAAGTTTTGAAGGCGACAGCCCGTTGTCAGCCAACGTGAAGATGGAATATGCCGACTTCAAGACCAAAGGCCAGCCGCGCGAAGCTTTCGGTCCGGTCGGAACATATTCAGCGATTTTTTCAGGACCACTTGCGGTTGAAACCGATCTTGACAATGTCCGGGCAGACGGAGGTTATGAAAGTCGCAACAAGATTTTCAATGCGGTGCTGAATGTCGATTACGAGATCGGCGATCACACGTTGACCTCGACTACGGGATATATCGATTATAGCGTTCGCGAAGTTTTCGATATTGATTTTATCGCATTGAACTTTCTCGATGGCTCCAACCAGACAGAAGATTACAGCCAGTTTTCACAGGAACTGCGGATCGCGTCGCCCGACGACAATCCGTTCAATTATATCGCCGGCGTTTATTACCAGAACAGCAAACTCGGAGTGACGGATCAGGTCAACTTCTCTCCCTTTTTCCTGGCGACAGCCTTTGCTGCAATCGGCGATACATCCAATGACCGCGTTTACTCGCAAAAATCGGATCTGATTTCCGCATTTGCGCAGGCGGAAATGTCGCTCACCGAATCACTGCGGCTAACCGCAGGCGCCCGTTTCAATCACGAGAAGAAAACCGGCAACCGAGACCTCGCTATTGCCATCGGACCGTTGAACGCTTCACCGCTTGCCGCCGTGATCGGCACATTCCGGGCATTGAATATCGAGGCGCATAGCATCAGTGGTTCATTGAGTGAAAACTCGTTCAACCCGATGGCAAATATCCAGTATGATATCACCGATGACCTGATGTTTTACGCCTCATTCGCCCGCGGCACAAAGGCGGGTGGATTCGATATCCGGTCAAACGCGCTTCCCGGTTCTGTAACGGTTGCGACACCGGGAGCATTCCAGTTTGGCGATGAAAGAGCAGACAATATCGAGGCCGGCCTCAAATATGACACGAGAAATTTCGCTCTTAACCTGTCCGTTTACCGTACCAAATACAAAGACTTACAGGTAAATATCTTCGATGGCGTCTTGGGCTTCAACGTCCGCAATGCCGCTGGGGCAACGACGCAGGGTGTCGAGGCGGATATGCGCTGGGCGGTCGACAAGCATTTCACGCTGAGTGGTGCAATCGCCTATCTGGATTTCGAGTTCACCAACTTTGCCCAGGGTCAGTGCTATTTCCAACAGACCCCGGGACCGGGTGGCCTTTGCGACTATTCTGGACAGCGCAACGCGCTGACCCCCAAATGGTCGGGCAATCTGAACGGCGATTTCAAACATGAATTGACCGACTATCTCAAACTGGGGATCAATCTGAATGCCGACTTTTCCAGCAGCTTTATTGCAGCGGCCAACCTTGATCCGCGCACGCGGCAAGCAGGCTATGTGAAGATGGGTGCTCGAATTTCGATCAGTGAAGTGGATGATCAGTGGAGCCTTGCCCTGATCGGCAAAAACCTGACCAACGAGCGAATTTTAACCACTGCTGGCAATTTACCGCTTTCGACGACGATTACCGGGGGTACCGGCGTCGCTTATAATGGTATATTCGAACGCCCGCGCAGTATCGCTTTGCAAGCCAATATCAAATTCTGACGACACGAGAAACAATAAGGAGAAATGGCCATGACCAAACGGATTATCAGTTCGGGCATGGCCATTTTTGCATTATGCGTTTCGGCAAGCGGATTGGCACAATCCACTGATCAGCGGCCCGAAGATTCTGATCCGGTGTCCTTGGGATGGATGCAAGGAGACCCGGTTCCGCCCGAGAAGATCATCCGTCATGCCGATATGGGATTTTACCAATTCCCGAAGTCTCGCTGGTCATTCTCCCATATGCGCGAACTGGTATCGACCAAGAATGTGGCGAGAGGCAATGGCGCGGTATCACCATTGCCGTTAGCAGAGCGGGCCGATCTTGATAACGTCCAGTTTCTGCCCCTCGGCAGTGACGAGAGGATGACCTGGGCACAATCGCTCAAAGTGAATTACACCGACTCGATTATCGTGCTCCACAAGGGGCGGATCGTTTACGAACGGTATTTCGGTGCCGCGAAACCCGATTTGCCTCACATGTCCTTCTCCGTCACAAAATCCTATTTCGGAACGCTTGCGGCAATTTTGATCAGCGAAGGGAAGCTAGACCCTGACGCACTGGTCACAAAATATATTCCCGAAATGAGGGGTTCCGCCTTTGCCGATGCGACTGTCCGGCAAGTGCTCGATATGACGACCGGGATCAGCTATTCCGAAAAATACGCCGATCCCAATTCCGATGTCTGGGAGTTTTCATTTGCGGGCGGTATCCTGCCGCCCCCGCCTGGATATGACGGAAAGAAGACATTTTATGATTATCTTCCGACGTTGCAGAAGGAAGGCGAGCATGGCGCACAATTTATCTACAAATCGGTCAATAGCGAAGTTCTGGGCTGGCTGATCCAGCGTGTGACCGGACAAACGGCGGTTGCAGCGCTGGAAACACGCATCTGGCGCAAACTGGGCGCAGAAATGGATGCCCATATGCTGATTGATTCCGCCGGCATTGGTTTTGCAGCTGGCGGGTTTAACTCGGTGCTGCGTGATCAGGCCCGCTTTGGCGAGATGATGCGACGGGATGGCTTTTTCAACGGCCAGCAGATTGTGCCCAAGTCGGTTGTTGAAGATATCCGGGCCGGGGCCAGCAAACCGGATTTTGCCAAGGCTGGATATGCCACATTGCCTGGCTGGAGCTACCGCAATCAATGGTGGGTCTCCCATAATGCCCACGGCGCTTTTACGGCACGTGGAATCCATGGCCAGACCATCTATATCGATCCCGCAGCGGAAATGGTAATTGTCAGGTTTGCTTCCCACCCGGTCGCCACAAACGGAAGCTTAGACGCAACGTCTCTGCCAGCCTACCAGGCAATTGCCGAGCATCTGATGGATAAGTAGCGGCAATAGGCCTTGAGGATGCTGCAAGCTGACGCTACCTGTCTATCCGGGCTCTCTGCTAACCGGTTAAACCTCCCAATTTTGAACCTTCAAACGGCCGATGCGGTCAGCGCATTTTCGTGCGGCCCCTCTTTGTGCTCCAGAATATCATAGTCCAGATCCCCGAGATTGATTGATTCTCCGCAGGCAGAGCATGCCATATCGATCTGCAGCGGATGGTTGCACGGACGATGCGTCAACAGCAGCGGTGGCCCTTTGGGATCGGGATACCATTTGTCGCCCCATTCCATGATCAACATCATTACCGGATAAACATCCAGCCCCTTGTCGGTCAGCTTGTAGGAGAATCTTCTGGGATTTGACTGATATTGTTCTTTCTTCAAAAACCCTTCCTCGCAGAGGCTTTTGAGGCGATCGGTCAGGATATTCGTAGCCATTTGGGTGTCACCCAATATCTCGTCATATTTGTTCAGATTCCGAAAGATCGATCGAATGATCAGTGACCGCCAGCGGTCGCCGATAACATAGCTGAAATTATCGAAAAGAGCGGTATGTGGCCGTCCCTTGTTGAACGAGTCTTGCCGGCGTCGGCCATATTCCGCAACCATCTCGCCACCGCCTGGACCGAGTCGCCAGTCGGTTTCGCGCGCCCTGACGTCGGATCTGCAACAGCGGCATACTGGAGCTGGGTCGGTAATTTCTCCACAATTCTTGTGCCGCAGTTCGATGTGGACCTTGTTCTCATTGGTTCCGTCAAACCATTTTCGTTCCCAGTGCAACATCGCCAGAGAAAGTTTGTACTGGTCATGCACTTTCTCCGTTCCAACATATTCATATCTTAGCGGTCGCTCCGAATAAGCCACTTTCTTGAAACAACCCTCTTCGACAAGTTTCTTCAACCGGTTGCTGACCAGTGCCTTGAGCAAGCCCGTTTGTTTTCTAAATTCTTCGAACCGGCGCGCTCCAAGCCAATAGCTCTCCACAATCAAAAGTGTCGGCGTATCGCCGATCATTTCCAAAGCGCGCCATATCGAACAAGCTGGAACCAATTTCTGTTTCAATGCTATACTGTCCTTCATTCTTGCCGGTCGCCGGAGCCAAAAGATCTAAATTTTGCTGAAGTGTCCGTCGATCCCTGCAATTTGGAGATAATTTCACAGTTAAACGACTGGCTCTCCTGGCCAGACCATATGGGACGGCCCCCCGAATTGCCAATAGTCAATTCCCTGGCGTTCAATCTGCCACGCATGGTGATTGCCCGGTAAAAAGAGCCAAATAGGATTTGCATAACTATTAGTATGTTTATACAAGTTAGTTCATGAAAGACAATATCTACATAATCGGCGCTGCAACGACACCGTTCCGGAAATGGCCCGATAAATCTGTTAAAATGCTTGCCACTGAAGTCGTGGCAGATGCCCTGCGCGATGCCGGGCTGAATGCTGACCAGATCGAGGCGGCCTGGTTTTCGAACACGCGCCAGCCGATGCTGGAGGGGCAAAATACCATCCGCGGACAGATTGCGCTTGGTGCGGCTGGACTGCCCAGCGTGCCGATATTCAATATCGAAAATGCCTGCGCGAGTGGATCAAGCGCCGTGTTTAACGCTGCCAACCACATTCGCGCAGGCCAGGCGGATATTGTGATGGCGGTTGGCGTAGAGAAAATGTTTTTTACCGACCGGCGCGAGAAAATGTTTGCCGCTTTCATGGGCGGCACTGACATTGAACTCATTGATGAAACCGCAGAGCGTATGTCCGCCATCGGCAGGGATATCATTCCCGAGAATGCCGATAACTCGACGGAACGCAGCTTCTTCATGGACGTCTATGCAGCCATGGCCCGCCAGCACATGAAAACTTTCGGCACCACCCAGGAACATTTGGCAGCGGCGGCGGCCAAGGCCCATTTTCATTCGACGCTGAATCCCAAGTCACAATATCAGAAGGATATGTCGATTGAAGAGGTGTTAGCGGACAAACAGATCGTCTGGCCGTTCACGCGGGCAATGTGCGCCCCGATAAGCGACGGGGGCGCTGCGGTCATTCTGGCGCGGGGCAGTGCCCTCACTGACGACCAGAGAAAACGGGCTGTCGAGATCAAGGGCGTCGGCATAGCGTCCGCACAAAAACGCGAAATGACCGATTATGCCCGGCATGCCGGCCGGCGTGCTGCCACGATCGCCTATGAACAAGCCGGTGTGGACCCGGCGGATATTGATGTCGTGGAGTTGCACGACGCGAGCGCCTTTGCCGAGATACAACAGATTGAAAACCTCCAGCTTTGCCCTATGGGCGAAGGCGGTGCCTTTACCGCCAGCGGCGCGACGAAACTGGGCGGATCGGTGGTTGTGAATCCGTGCGGCGGCTTGATGTCAAAGGGGCACCCCGTCGGAGCAACCGGTATCGCGCAGCTTGAGGAACTGGTATTACAACTTCGCGGTGAAGCCGGTGCGCGACAAGTAGAGGGCGCCAGACTTGGTGTCGCAGAAAACGGCGGCGGTTTTCTTCATGTCGAAGAAGCCGTGACCGTCGTGACAGTTCTGTCCAGATAGGCTCGCCGGCCACTGCCGGGGATATTCACGAACAACGTGGATTACCCAGCGTTGCCTCTATATCGACACGACCATTTCGGTACCGGCATTTATTCCCAGTTGGCAATCTGGCTGGGTTTCATCCAGCACGCGTGGAAACCGACCGGAACATGTCGCGGAAGCGTCACGCGGGCAATCGGACCCTTGTCGAGATCCAGCGCATCGAACACCTGTAGCTGCTGCACACTGGTTTTGTCGTTCCACACAAAGACAATAACATAGCCATGATCTTCACTTTGCGGATCATCGGCCGGGGCAAACCACGGCTCGCTATACCAGCAATCGTTATGTCCGTCCGACCAATCTCCAGCGCTCTCGCCCGTATCGGTGTTCAGTTTGCGAATACCGGTCCAGTGCAGAGTGTTCGGATTATGATCAACCACATAGGTCCAGCTTGTGTGCCGACCTGTTTCAGCGGTGTGATAGCTGGGAAATTCGACATTATGATCGGCATTCAGGCATTCTTCATGCGTCTCGCCGGTTTTCATATTCATCCGGTACCGCCATAACCGGCTGTACATGCCAAGTTCGGCGATCATCTTTGCCGTGCGGGCCTCGTCATATTCCCCATTGTCTTTCATCGTCGGCATGAAACGGCAGGCGACCATGACCACTTCATCGCCGTCTTCCCAGCAATTGACCACGTGATAGAGGAAGCATGGCGTGAATTCGAACCATTTGATGCTATCGGCTGCACCATGCCGGGGAATAACGCCAAAACGCGTCGGCATTTTGGAGTTGAAGCGGATCTTGTGCCGTCCGGCCTTCAACGCTTCCTCATCATGATAGACGGGTAGATCATGCAGGATCGAATAATGTTCGGTGATCCCCATATCATGCGGCAGGCGGTCGCCAGGCAGTTCTATCGGAACATTATGAACCAGCTTTCCTTCCCGGTTTACCACGCTGTAGCTCATGAACGGGGCATAATCAAAATAGTCGAAAAACATCAGTTCACCGGTATATTCATCGACCTTGCCGTGCGCTGAAATCCCGTTGCCCGGTCCGCTGGTATACTCCGCGGCGTCGAGTGTTTCGAGCGTAATGGGATCAAGGATATGGGGCTTTCCCGACAGATACCAGGTCGCCACGGCATGGCCGGCATGACCCAGAACATCGGTATTGGCGGCGTCGGCCAGCACCATGTCGGTCCGCCCCTTCAAAGTCTGACGGATTCCCCAGTGGGTTTCTTTTCCTGCTGCATCATCCTCAAGCCAACTCTCGGACCGCACCCATTTGTTGCGATAGATCACCTTGCCATCTCTAAATTCCGCCGCATGGAGCATTCCGTCACCATCAAACGGATGATAGTCGCCTTGCGGTTCAAAGCGCGGATTTGGTCCGTTGCGGAGATAGACGCCATTCAGATCAGCAGGGATTTCTCCTTCAACCGGTAAATCTGTGAGCACGGATTCATCCGGAACGGGCGCAAATGGACCGGTCATCATTTCACCATAAGCATGGCCGAACGGTGCTTTGGGTTCCTTGAAGGGTGCATTCATCTTAGCCTCCTGAGCATGATCTGTTTGAGAGTCGTTTAACCAACTGATTAGATCATAATCCTATATAGTATGTTTATACAAGTGATAATTATACTATCTTTCCGGAACTTGACAGTGCCGCAGCGCAAATCTACACAGTATGATTAAGCAAGTGAGGGGATATATGCAAACGTCATCATGTGAGAAAATCGCCGCCATGAAGCAGGCCGGATGGTGGGGCGAGACAACTCTCGACCAACTGTTCTCCGCCGCACTGGCCTCCCACCCGGATGAGCTTGCGTTGATAGATCCAGACAACCGTGGCGATTTGGTTCACGGCGAGCCGAAACGCCTTACCTATCGCGAACTCGATTTGCTGGCCGACCGGTTGGCATCGAGATATTTCGAGGCCGGGTTGCGTCAGGGGGACCGCGTCGCTGTCCATCTGCCCAATACGGTCGAGATTATCCTCGTCTACCTGGCGGCCGCCCGGCTTGGACTGATCGTCAGTCCAATGGCGGCCCAATATGGAACATTTGAAGTCAGTCATATTACCCAGACAATTGATCCCGGCGCATATATCGCGTTCAAGGATTTCCGCGGCGCTCCATTCGCAGAACCAATTCTGGGAATTTTGCCAGACAGTTGTACGTCGCTGCTATTCACTTCCGATAACGATGTGACAGAGTCAAAGAAGGATGTGACACAATCCTATCAGGATTACCGGAACGGGCTCGCCCATTCGGCTGACGATATACTGACAATCTGCTGGACATCCGGCACCACCGGACGCCCAAAGGGCGTCCCGCGCAGCCACAATCACTGGTTGTCGTCCAGCGTCATGTGCGGAAAGCCGGTAAAGCTCCCGACCGGCGCGGCAATGCTTTGTCCGTTCCCGTTTATCAATATGGCTGCGATAGGTGGCTTCCTTTTCCTCTGGCTCCAGTCAAAAGCAAAAATGATCCTGCACCATCCGTTCGAACCGGCGGCATATCTGCAACAGCTGAAAGATGAGCAATGCACATATACGATTGCCCCGCCGGCAATATTGAGCAAACTTCTTCTGCAAAAAGACATGATCAAGGCGGCAGGGTTTCTCGACAGCGTAAAGACGATTGCTTCCGGTAGCGCGCCGCTGGACCCCGGCATGGTGCGAGGGTTTACCGAGACTTTCGGGATCGACATTTTCAACCTGTTCGGATCGAACGAGGGCATGGCCCTGATCGGAACACCTGTCGACGTCCCCGATACCGGCGACCGCGCGACCTGCTTCCCCCGATTTGGAAGACCGGAATTCAGCTGGTCGACGGGCATTGGTGATCGCATCGATACCCGATTGATCGACAAGGACAACGGCGCAGAAATCGCGGAGCCGGGCATCCCCGGCGAACTGGAAATTGCTGGATCGACGGTCTTCGACGGATATTATCAATCACCGGAAGACAATGCAGAAGCCTTTACGCCCGATGGCTATTTCAGAAGCGGAGACCTGTTTGAAATTACCGGCGATAAAAATCAATATTACCGGTTTGTCGGTCGCTGCAAAGATCTCATAATCCGCGGCGGCATGAACATTTCGCCTGAAGAGCTTGATGGAATTCTGCAATCCCATCCGCGGATACTTGAAGCAGCAGTATATGGCAAACCGGACAGCATATTGGGCGAGAAAGTCAGTGCCGTCGTCGTACCGATGCCGGGCGAGATTATTTCCCTCGATGATCTCAAGCAATTTATGGATGAACAGGGCTTGGCAAAATTTAAATGGCCGGAATTTCTAAAAATTGTCGATGCACTGCCAAGATCAGCCATGAACAAGGTGCCTCGCCATATGCTGAAAGATCTTTAGGCCGATCATTAACACCGCCCGTTCCCGTTTAGATCTTACGCCGATAGCGATATGAGATCCGATAATCGGCAAGATACGCGAAACATGTGATCATCGCTTTTTTCTTAGTGCGTTTTGGGGGTTTTGGCGGCACGTTGCCGGCTCAAACTGTGCACGAAAGAGAATGCTTCTACATTAACCCGCAGTTTGAAATTCCTTGGGTTCTATTCAACCGAAGGAACGGTCTCGGAAACGAAAATTTCTACCGCGAACAACTGAATTCGAAGCGGAAGGAGAAAGTGCGCCTTTCGCCTAGCGACTGCTACAACCGGCGTGCCCGCATCCGTGAAGGGTTTCCGGCACCGCTAGGCGTACCAAAGTCTCCGAGGACCGAACCTGCGGGCGGCAAGCCTTCTTTACGGCGGCAGAGTTGGAAACGAAGATCAAAGCAGGAAAAATGTTGCGATAAAAAAGTTAAAACGCCCTCCAATGCCTTTCGGAATCTATAGTCACCTACTTTACATTACTACTAACATTCCTTCGAAAGCCAAAGATATTTCAAAAGAATGCCGGACCTCCCTCACAAACGGTCCGGATACCCATGCCCACAAAGCGCCCGCCCCCATTGAGCTCGCTCAAATAAACGCTATTTTTCCGCGTTTCGGCCGATCACTGTAACGACGGAAAGATATCCCATGCCGCAACCGTGTCGCCAAAAGGCAACCCTATGCCATTGGGCTTTATAGCACCAAAGTCGTGCCGATATAAGTCGGCGGAACTGGTTGAGAAATTATTCGGCAAACAGATCACGACATTGCCTAGCATAGACATAGGCGCACCTATTTCTAACCAATGATTAGGCAGGAAAAGCGGCATCTTCTGGATCAGATCAACATGACGTCGATCACGCAACCAAATCGCAGAAACTGCGTTATTGCCCAGAAGGGCGACCAAAATAGAATATAGGTCCCATAGCTTTTACTGAAATACCGACATTGGTCGTTCTGCATGCATTGTTGCGAGAGAATATAGCACGTTCAGGATAATGGAAATTGAAGGTCAAATTGATTTTCGTGGTTCGATAAAAAAGTCAAAACGCCTTTGCGACCTTTCGAAACTTATAGCCAACTGGCTGCACCTACAGATAAAATGCAACCAACGGACATAGATATTTGAGCGGGCGATATGATCGCGACCTAGGCTACGCCGTGATCTTCGCACCGGCGTGTCATGGAACGCAAAAAATCCCCGATCTTTCGACCGAGGATTTTTGTTAAGCTGTTGTATTTGATGTTTTAAGTTGGTTGCGGGAGTAGGATTTGAACCTACGACCTTCAGGTTATGAGACGGAATACTAAACAACTATATGTTTGTTAATAATAGATAATATTTTACTATTTTATGCTATGTGTTAGATTATGTGCTAGATATTTCGCCCTCTTTCCCAGAATCGCACTTTTTTGTGTTAGTTGGCTAACACAAAGTCGAAGTGAGGGGCAGAAAGCCTCATATCTTGAGGTATATATGCAGTTTACGTCATATGCGGCGTTTAGCGTGCTGATGCCTAACGTCCGAACATGATTTGATTACTGAATGGCGGTTTCATTTGGAAACAACGGACACGCAGCTTTCAGGCGATCTCAGCCAATCAATCGTCTGCGAACGGCAACAACTGGCTGGGGAGCGGAATGGCGGCTTTTGGATTGCTAATTGTCGAAGCCGACATTTACATAGTCCGATTCAGATGTCAGCTACGCGCCCAACCCCGGTCATTGGACTTGTCGATCAATTGGCCTGCAAGCGTACGTTGATTGAGCGTGCTGCCTACCGTTGATCTGCTAGTCTTATATATCTGATGGAGGTTGATTACTTCTCACTAAGTCTGGTCAGATCATCGACGCCGGAGTTTTTTGGCAACCAGTCACACGACGAAATAAGCAACCATCGACCGATCACTTCTGCGCTTACCCGGACTTGCGTCCAGCCCTCGGCGCCATTGATCATATCAGAACCATCTTCACCCGGCTCAACAGTTGCCTGTTCGTCCGAGGCCGGGGCATCGAAATATTTTGCATAGGTTCGTTTTAAGCGCTTGACCGCGGCTTCGGAATCTACCTCCAAGCTAAGCTTCTCTTTCTGCCCTCTCCCAAGCGTATAAAATTATGAATGAATGTGTAACTGCGATGACTGATTCTGCAAATTTACAGATATCGCGTTGCCTATATTTCGTCGACAGACGTGCAGAGCGAAAAACGCAATGATCAACGCGCAGGATGATGTGATAGCCATGGCGTAACCCAAATGATTAGACAATGCATCGCTGAGCATACCAATCACTAATGGTGCCAATCCCATTCCCACCAGATTAGCGATCAGGAGGTAGAGACCCATCATCCGTCCGCGCATCTCTGCCGGCGCGATCAGCTGTATGGTCGTGGCTTGCAGGCTTCCGAACATTGACATCGTGAAAATCCCCAGTGCCATAAATGCAAGCGAGAGCCTGACATCCGATACCAGATAGGCGGCGGCAAAAGCAGGCCCTTGAAGAACGATCGACGCAATTACAATTCTGACTGGCGCATCGTGCTTGCCGTTCCGCAGCAGTCGATCGGAAAGTCGTCCGCCTGTAACCACACCCGCCAGACCCAGCACGCCCACCATCGACCCAATCAGCCATCCAACTTCAGACGGAGCAAGGCCGAAATCTCGCGCGTAGAATGCAGGAGCCCAGAGAAGCGGAATATAGCTGGCCGCTGCGCAGGCCGAATAGCCCGCGAACAGGCCAAAGAACACCTTTCGTCTCTGGAGAATATGTTTGAACACATCCGCCATCGTCAAACTGCTCGCTCGGTCACCAAGGCGAGGCGCTTCGCGGACAGTCAACAGAACCAGCGCGGCAAATGGAATACCCGTTAGCCCGACAGCAAACAAGGCCAGGCGCCACCCTTCCAAGGTGCCTAGAAGCGGCAAAGCAATACTCGTTGCATTCGCCCAGCTGATGAGCAGCCCACCCCCGGCCATGGCCAACCCGCCGCCAAGAGTCACGCCGCAGGAATAAATAGCCACCGCGATACCCAGCCGTTGCGGGCGGAACCGGTCAGCAATAGTCGAGATCGCTGCCGGTGACAGAGCCGCCTCGCCTATCCCGACAGCGGTACGTGCAATCAGTAGCCACAGGAACCCGGTTGCCAGTCCGGATAGTGACGTTGCCAAGCTCCACCCCACTACGCCCACAAGAATGAGCATTCGGCGGTTGAACCGGTCTGCCATCATGCCGAATGGGATACCCATTACCGAATAGAGCAGAACAAAACTGAAACCGACCAGCAGGCCTATCTGGGTGTCGCTAAGGTCGAACTCGCCCTTGATCGGCTCAATCATCAGACTGATCAAAACGCGGTCGACGAATGACAGCATGTATAACAGCATGAAAACCGCAACAACATAGAAGCTATAGGCTTCGTTGGGATATTTACCTGAATTATCGTTCATCACGAGGGCTAGATAACTCCCGCATCTTCCAGCGTTTTAAGAGCCTCCGGTGATAGCCCAAGCCTCGCACTATATATCTCGTCATTATGCATTCCGGGAACAGCCGGCGCCCCGATGCGGATTGAGGAGGGGTCCGCCGACAGCTTTGGAACGGGTCCTTGCATCTTGACGGTTCCATGTAAGGAATGCGGCACTTCAACTATCGCTTCGCGTGCGGCAAAATGCGGATCGGCCAGCATATCCGGGGCGCGAAAAACCCTACCCGCCGGAATGCTGTGCTCAACCATGAGAGCCTCAAGCTGGTCGATGGTTAGTGTCCGGGTCCAGTCGGCGATCAATTCATCAAGCTGTTGCTGGTGGTTGCCCCGCGCAATATGGGTCGCGTAGCGTTCATCTTCCGCCAGTTCGGAAACCCCCATGGCTTTCGCCAGACGTGCAAAGATTGTATCGCCGTTGCCACCAATCATATATTCGCCATCGCTGCAGGGATAGACATTCGAAGGTGCAATGCCAGGAAGGATCGAACCCGAACGCCCGCGCACGATCCCCATAACATCATATTCGGCAACGAGGCTCTCCATGACTTGCAAAACGCTTTCATAAAGCGTGGCATCGACAATCTGGCCTTTACCCGTCGTTTCGCGCGCGTGGAGCGCGGCCAGCGCACCCATGCAGCCATAGGTGGCCGCAAGCGTATCACCGATAGACACACCGACCCGGCTCGGCGGTCTGTCGGCTTCGCCAACGATGGCCCGCCATCCGCCCATCGCTTCGCCAATGCCGCCAAAACCCGCGCGGGAAGAATAAGGCCCGGTCTGGCCATATCCGGAAATCCGCACAATGATCAGGCGCGGGTTGATCGCATGGAGTGTAGCAGGATCGAGTCCCCATTTTTCCATTGTCCCAGGCTTGAAATTCTCAATCATGATATCGGCATCTGCAAGAAGCCCGCGAGCTAGTTCCTGCCCTTCAGGTACGCGGAGGTTGGCGGTTACCGACCGCTTATTGCGGCCAATCACTTCCCACCACACCTTATGTTCGCCATTGCCCCACTGGCGCATGGGATCACCGACACCAGGTGGCTCGACCTTGATCACGTCAGCCCCCATATCGCCCAATAGCTGGCCGCAAAACGGTCCGGCGATTAGTTGTCCGAATTCGACAACGCGGATGCCTTTCAGAGTCCCCGTATTCTGGCCTAGATTGAGGCCGACAGTATGGTTGTTCATTGCTCGCCTCCAACTTGAAAGCCACCAGCCTGAGCAACTTTCGATGGCAGTTCCTTCTTCATGACTCCGGCTAGCCAGCCGGAAGATTCAATTGCCTTGTCCAGATCGAGCCCGGTCATCACCCCCGAACGGTCCAATAGATAGAGTGCATCTTCAATCGCCACATTACCGGCGGCACCCGGCGCGAAGGGGCAGCCGCCAAGCCCGCCCAGCGATGCATCGACCGTCTGTGCGCCGCTCTCTACGGCAGCCCAGATATTGGCAACGCCTGTGTTGCGCGTGTCATGGCAATGGACACGGATCGGCAGCGGCGCAATCGCATTGCGCACCGCTGTGACGAGCGCGGTTACCTGTGCCGGGAATGCCACACCAATTGTATCGGCAAGAGCAATTTCGACCGCACCGGCCTGCGCCAGATCACGTGCCATTGCGACAATGTACGCCGCGCGAATTTCGCCCTCAAACGGACAGCCAAAAGCGACCGCTATTGTGGCTTGCGCCGTTTTCCCTGCTTCGCGGGCTGCAGTGATAATACGCTTAGCGACTTCGACCGATTCAGCGCTGCTTTGACCCTGATTGCGAATTCCGAATGTGTCTGAGGCACTGACTACCGCGCCTAGCTGATCGATCCCGCACGCCAGCGCCCGCTCGGCTCCCCGTTCGTTCAGGACAAGACCAATGCGCGTAACGCCCGGCACTGGTCCGAGCTGGGCCACCACGTCCTCGGCATCGGCCATCTGCGGGACGCGCTTGGGGTTTACGAAGCTGGCGATCTCAATCCGCCGCGCACCATATTCGATGGCGCGGTTAATCAGTTCAACCTTGTCGAGCGTTGAGACGATCGCCTTCTCGTTTTGCAGGCCATCCCGTGGTCCAACTTCGACAATTTCAACAGCCCGATTCATCCGTGGCCCTGCCAGGCACGAAAAGCAGGATAGGACGGTTGATCGACCTCAATCTTAGCAAGCGTAATCCTGATCAGGTGCTCCAGCAGAAGATCGTCCGAAAGGCTGCCATTTCGGATTGCACAGGCCAGTCGTCGGTTGCGTTGCTGCAAGTCGCCTTCGGGGCCTACCAGCTTTTCCAGTCTGACATATTCCTGTGTTGATGTGGCAGGGGCGTCGCAAAGTTCACGTTCGGCAATACCGAGTGCGTTGGCTGCGACTTTCTGGGCAAAACCGGAATCGATCCCGTCAATCAGTCCCTTGCGAACCTCGGCGATCAGAAGGGCGACAGATGGATTATCCTGCATCACGAACCTCATTCCATGTGACATGGTCAGGTGCCAGCATGCGCATCAGATCGAATTCAGTTTCCGACGCGCGCCTGGCAATGACGCCGCCCTCGATGGTGCGGCTACCTTCCATAAATTCCTTCGCAACACCCGCGCACATTACACCCCAGTTCAATATCTGGAACACTTCCCACGCAAACAGTTCGACAGGATCAATTGGAGTACCACCTGCTGCTATATATCCTGCCATCAGTTCCTCACGCGTGCCGAAGCCACCGACCGTCAGTTCAGGCTTCTGGAAACGCCAGCTCGGCACGCATAACCACGCCAGATCATATGCTGGCGGACCAACATGGGCGAGTTCCCAGTCAAGGACCGCACGGATGCCCTCGGGACCGACGATAAGATTCCCATTGCGAAAATCACCGTGAAGCAACACCCGTTTTTGTTCTGCAGGCAAATTGTCCTTGAGCCAGCTTAATGCAAATTCGAACACCGGTCGGTCCTGTCCGGTCTCCCGATGCCGCTCTTCCAACATGGCCAGAGCCTCGCCAGATCCACATGATTGCAGGTCGAGATGTTCATATCCTGATGCCGAATGAATGCGCGCGAGTATCGAGCCGCACTGTCGCGCCATTCCCTTCGACGCCGAAGCAGACTCGAAAAGTTTCAGCACCCGAGCACCGATTGTTTCGCCCTCAATTCGGTCCATTGCGTAACCGTCACCGCCAAGCGAACTGGTCAACAGTTCAAACGGCACTGCCGGAACCGGAACACCAGCTTTTCCCGCAAGCTTTACAATGGCTGCTTCCATCGTAAGGCTATCGATTCCCTGTGTCACAAAGCGTCGACCAGGTGGCTGGCGACGCAAAACAAGTTCGCGCTGTGATCCGTCACTCGACACAATGTCGAATGCCCAGGTTTCCTTGCTCGCGCCGCCCGACAGCCGCTTGAGACCTTCAACCCGCTGCGCCTCAATTCCGGCACTGCAGGCAGCATCAAGGATAGTCTGGGACAACGCCGCAACCGTTGCGTCAGCCTCGTTCATGTTTGTCGATCAATCCAGTTCTTAACAAGTTCAGTCGCCTGCTCCGCCAGCTCGGGTTGCCCGAAATAATAGTGGTTCGCTCCTGCGATCACATGGTGTTCCTGAGCGCACTTGTTTGCAGCCGCCATCAAACGTCCGGCATGGCTAGGCGTGCAGGCATCGTCGGCGCTGTTTTCGATTACTAGCATCGGACATTCAATCCGCGCTGCACATTTGAGGCCGTCAGCGTTGCTGTCGTCATAGGACCATTGCGACAGCCACGAACGCAATGTCGTAAAGCGGGCGAGGCCAACCGGACTGTCATTCACGACCTTGGGGTCGCCAAGCATGCAATGATTTGGCGCACGGTCATTGGGGTCAACGGCCGGGTCAACCCAGCGCGGATCAGCCATGGTGCCCTGAACGGTGAAGCAGCGTTCGTGGTTCTCCAGCCCTTGTGCTTTCAACTCGGCAAGCTCCTGCTTGACCCAAGCGGTGATGCGCCGATTACGGACAATCTGACGCTTCCGGAACTCGGCAACAAACTCTTCAGAAAATGGCGGCTTAGGTCCGTTTTCGGCGTAAATATTCCATTCGGGATTGCGATCCCATGGCCGGCTCTCGTCCTCTATCGACGGGTCGAGCCATTCGGTCAGCGTTAGATTGCGCGAAAGATGCGCGGCTAGCAGCATCACCCCGTCGGCCGGAATGAAATTCGCGGCAGTGAGGTCATAGGCGTCGCCCGCTGGCGTGTGCGTTACCTGTGGATCCTGCGCTTCGGCCTGATAGAACATCGACAGTGATCCACCACCGGACCATCCGCCGAGATAGACCCGCTTATACCCCAACCGCTCCTTTGCATCACGCACACAGGCAGCCAAATCCATAACTGCACGTTCCATGATCAGCGCGCTGTCGTTGCCACGATATCGGGGATTGCAATAGATTGTGTGGATACCGTTTTTCGCCATTGTACCAACCAGTGGTAACCAGCCGCCGCCGCCAATAGGGTGTGAGAAAATTACCACAGAATCGGAATCTTCTTCGGGCTTGAGGTGAAAATTCTCCACCACGACTTTGCCTATTTCACCGGCATAGGTGTCCTTGAAGGCGCTCTGTTCACTGTAAACAACAAGATATGGGATGCGTTGGTATTTCATGCTGCGCTCTTCTTTGTACGTCCACGTTGGGCGACTGCCTCAACTCCGAATTTCTTTTCCTTGGTTGCTCGGGTGCGTTCTGACCATCGCGCCAGCGTTTCCGGAAACACCCGTTGTTCCTCGTCGAGAATGCGGTCGTGTTCGGGTAACCGATAGGTGAGCTCGATCTGGAGCCCGTTCGGATCATACATATAGATCGAACGCACGAACCCGTGATCGATCGGGCCGTGAGCCGTGATGCCGTGCTGCGCGATGCGATCCCGCATAGCGATCAGGTCATCCTCGCTTTCTACTTCGAATGCCCAATGAACATCGAAGCTGTCCTTGCGTTCGAAGCTTTCGGGCGTGGCGGATTCTGGCGCATCGAAGAACGCGATATATTCACCGTTCTTCATCTGAAAAAACACGTGCATATAAGGATCAGCAGCGCCGGTGCCGGGGACTTTCTCAAGGGTGATCCCGGTTGGGTCAGCCAGACCCAGAACATCGCGGTAAAACCAGATGGTCTGTTCGGCATCGCGGCAGCGAAAAGCGCCGTGATGAATCCCAACGATCTGGTTAGTTTTAAGTTCACTTTCCATATACGCTTCTCCAGTTAGTTTCTGATCGAACTCAGGCAAATCGCTGTGTATCATCAATCACAATTTCGGCGCCAGAAACGGAACGGGCCTCCGGCGAAAGCAAGAATTTTAACCCGGGGTCGAGATCATTTACCGGTATGAGGCGGCCACGTGGCCACCCCGCAATCTGGTTCTGGCCCGGCTTGGATGCGAACCATTCTTCTACAATATCGGTTGGCATATAGCCTGGCAGGATCGCATTGACATTGATCTGGTGCCGCGCCCATTCGAGTGCGAGCGACTGGGTAAGCATCAACACGGCAGCTTTCGTCGCCGAATATATCGCAGTTCCAGCCGTTGCCTTACGCCCGAGGATTGACGCGATGAAGACAACCCGGCGCGGCTTCTCCTCAGTCGGTTTGCCGCTGGCGATCATTCGTTTCGCGCCCTGCTGGGCGGTTAGAAAGGCCCCGCGCAAATTGATCGACATGATCCGGTCAAGATCCTCCACGGTGATGCTGTGGGCAGGTCCGGCGACATTGATGCCAGCATTGCAAATCACTGAGTCGACCAGACCAGCAGCAGCTTCTGCGCCGTCAAAAGCAGCGACGATGGAATCGGCGTCTGCAACGTCACAGACCTGCGCATTTGCCTTGCCCCCGGCAGCCTCAATTTCGGCAATCAAACTGTCAAGCTCTGTCCGCCGACGAGCGCAGCAGGTTATATAAGCCCCCTCGCCCGCCAGAAACTTCGCCAGATGTCGTCCAACACCTGATGAAGCTCCGGTGAGCAAGACATGCCTTCCCGTCAAGGATCCCATAGCGCTACTTCCGTCAACCCGTCATATCTTCAGACGCACCTGCGCGGCTATCGTGCGAGGTGTCTGAATATATTGAGAAAAGCCGCCAGCGATTGGTGTGCCAAATCCGTGCGAGACTGTCAGTTCATCAGTAATATTCTTTCCGACCACAGCCACTTCCCACCGTTCGTCCGCCGACCGCAGTCCCACGCGAAGATCATATTTCTGGTAGGATTGTTGCGCGGCAACGGGATTATAGGATTCTTCGGTGAAATATTTGCTGCGGAACGTCATGGCGCCACCCGCGACGAAATCAATGCCGTCTGTTACCGGGCGGTCAATCGAGAATCCCAAAGTGCCGCTCCATTTTGAGGCGCGCGGCAAGACTCGCCCTGCGGCATTGTTAAGTGCTGGGTTGCATCCGAGATTGTCAATGAAGCAGGGAGCACCTGGAAAATCGAGGAACTTTGCATCAAGATAAGCCATCGAACCATTAATCGAAACGCCAGTGGCTAACTCGAAAGTCATGTCTCCCTCGAAGCCCTGACTTCGTGCCTTACCCGCATTGGAAGTGATAAAGCTGGTGGTCGCGGAATCGAAAGAGGAAACTTGGAGATTGTCGAAATCCGTCCGATATCCAGCCAGATTAAGTCGCAAACGCCGGTCGAAAGCGGCAAGTTTTATGCCCGCTTCAAATGTTTCTGCCGATTCGGGGTTTAATTCGAACTGTGCGGGGGTGGTGGTTGCCTGAGCACCGATGAAACCGCCAGCTTTCGAACCTTGTCCATAAGTCAGATAGACCATTATATCGGGCGTGACATCATATTGTATTGCTACCGAAGGGTCCCATTCCTTTTCAATCCGGCGCCCACTCAAAGGGGTAGCGAGAAAGGAAGGTATTACCACTCCGGTAATCGCACGCTGCTGGTCGGCTGTTTTCTTGTCATAGGTGTAGCGCAGGCTACCGAGCAGCCGCAGTGAATCGGTAGCGTTAAACGTAATGCTACCAAAGCCGGAAAGGGCGGTGTTCTCTTGATCAAAGGAACGAGTCGAGCTGCCGTTGAACGGACCGAATTTCAGTACTGTGGTCTGCAGCAACTCATAGTCATTGATATGGGCATAGGCCCCGACGATATATTCGATCATTTGCCCGACCGGTGACGCCAATCTTAGTTCTTGCGAGAATTGTGAGAAATCCTCTTCGAATAATGACCCGAACAAGGGGGCCGGGCCGAAATCGGAATCGAGCCGCTTCTCGTAACTATAGGATGAGTAGCCAGTGATGGAAGTTAACGTGTGATCGCCGATTTCAAAATTTGCCGTCGCGGCCATATTTATCGTATCGGTGTTGTCAAAATCTTTGTCTACAAATCCTGGAAATCCGCCAGTGGATCTTTCCAGATCAGGGTCATTGTTGGTGAGCAGTCGTTCGACAGAGCTACCTGTCAGGTCAACATTACCGCCCTCAATTTTGATTAACAGATCAACCGGGCCACCCGAGTCGATCAGCAAAGAACCACGCGCGAAAAAGGTTTGTCGCTTGGTTTCGGAACCGCCGAGCGTAACGTTTTCGATATAACCGTCGGCGTCTTCATACTGTGCCGCCAGCCGGACGCTGACGACATCACTGACCGGGCCAGAGGCCATGCCGAAAATGCGCGTTCCACCATATTCGAACTCGTAACTCGCGTCGAGTTGAGCAGTGAAGTAATCGGTTGGCTTAGCACTGACGATGCTGATTGCACCAGCACTGGTGTTCTTGCCGACAAGGGCACCTTGCGGACCGCGCAGTACTTCAACACGCTCAACATCGAGGAACGGAGCCTGAAACTGGCGTGCATGTCCACCATAGATTCCGTCGACAAACAGACCGACAGTCTGCTCAAACGCGAGATTGCCTGGAGTGGAACCAATGCCTCTAATATAATACGCATTGTTTCCCGGGGTTTCCTGCACGAAAAGATTTGGCACGTAACGATCTAGTTCCTTGAAATCGGTAATGCCGAGATCAGAAAGCGAACCACCGGAAACCACCGCCATTGAAATTGGAACATCCTGAACGTCCTGCTCGCGTTTTTGCGCTGTCACAACAATAATGCTTGAGTTTTGGGTGCTCTCACCTTGTTCTTCGGCACTACCGCCAGTCTCCACCGTTTCCTGCGCACTAGCCGCGCCGGTAAATGCGAAGGTCGCCGCTGCACCGAGAAGTGCTGCGCGCAAAGTAATTCTTCTTTTACAAAAAGTGGTCATTTTCACTCTCCCAATTCAGCCGGCGTCTTTTGTCGCTCGGCTCTTAATCTTCCGACGGTCACACCCATTGCATGCTGCGTCGAAAGCGCATTAGCCCGATCGCGCAATGTTGTAAAGGAGGTTGACAATATTTTTGGGTTGAGCCATGTTTTTTAGCACACAAATATACTTTTCTGCGGCTTTTTGGCGATCCTTTGGATCGGCTGAAGCGGAGATGGTCAAGTTGATTAACAAATAAAACGCAGCAACTGCGAATATTGGGTGAGGTGAGGATGTTTAACAGGCGAGATGTTATTAAAGGTGGGGCTGCTGCGTCAGCAGCGGGCTTGCTTGCCGGCACAGGTTGGGCGTTTGGCAAAAACGCGCCAAATATTATATTCATACTTGCTGACGATCTCGGTTACGCGGACCTCAGCTGTTTCGGTCGTGAGGATTTCGAAACCCCCAATCTCGACCGGCTGGCCGCTTCGGGCGTCCGGCTGACACGCTCTTATGCAAATTCCAGCGTTTGCTCGCCAACCCGCATGGCTTTGATGACGGGCCGATATCAGTATCGCTGGCCGGGAGGGCTCGACGAACCGCTAGGCCGCGACCCAGATCTTGGATTGCCTGCCGATGTGCCGACCTTTGCTGATCTGTTCAAACAGGCGGGCTACGCCACATCTCTGGTCGGCAAGTGGCACTTGGGCGGACTGCCGCAATTCGGTCCGCTCAAGAGCGGATATGACCGGTTCTGGGGCATCTATCAAGGCGGGGCAGACTATTTCCGGCACGGCATGTCCATCCACGGAAAATTCACCCACGACCTGTGGGACGGAGAGACGGAAATTCACCGACAGGGCTATTTGACCGACCTTATCACCGAACACAGCCTGAGTGAGATTGACCGCTTGGCAAAAAACGCCAATCCATTCCTGTTAAGCGTTCACTACACTGCGCCCCATTGGCCGTGGGAAGGCGTCGAGGACGAATCCGTGGCGACCGAAATTCGCAATAGCTTTCATTACGACGGAGGAACGGATGCAACCTTCGCCTCAATGGTAAAGAGCCTCGATGATGGCGTCGGCGAGATCCTCGACACGTTAGAGGCCAAGGGTCTGGATTCGAACACGATCATTGTCTTTACCAGCGATAATGGCGGCGAACGCTTCAGCAAGAACTGGCCCTTTCGGGGGGTGAAAGGCGAATTGCTAGAGGGCGGCATACGTGTGCCAACCATTGTGCGCTGGCTCGGCCGTTTAACGCCCGGCAGTGAAAATAGCCTGACCAATATCACGATGGATTTTGTCCCCACTCTGGTGGCTGCTGCGGGGATTAACAATCGCGGCCTCATTGCCTTTGACGGCGTCGATCTGCTGCCCGATCTGCGCGCCGGAACAGGCGGCAGCGAGCGGACATTATTCTGGCGTCATCACGCACAAAATCAGGCAGCGGCAATGCAGGGCGATATGAAATATCTGCGGATGAGCGGCCACGAATTCCTGTTCGATGTCGGCAAGGATCGCCGTGAAGTGGCCAATATCCGCTCGCATCACCCAGAGGTTTTCGCCGCCCTCAAGACAGCCTTCGCTGAATGGGACGCAACCATGTTGCCCTATACGGAATCGACGTTCAGTTACGAACTGAGGGGTAATGGGAACCTTGCGGGTTACTGACAAACAAAAGGAGACAGACCGTGGATTTCACTATCCCGAAAAAACTGGACGACTATTACGCCGAACTTGTCGCGTTTATCGAGGCAGAGATAGATCCGCTTGTCGCTGCTGATGACAATATCCGGTTTTTTGACCATCGCCGCGAATATGCGCGGACCGACTGGGAAAAGGGTGGCCTGCCGCGTGAGGATTGGGAAGAGCTGCTGCGCGCAGCACGCAAACGCGCAGATGACGCAGGGCACTGGCGCTTCTCCGCGCCCAGCAAATATGGCGGCAAGGATGGCTCCAATCTATGGATGGCGGTCATCCGCGAACGCTTTGCCCACCGCGGTCTGGGACTGCATAATGACTTGCAGAACGAACATTCTATCGTCGGCAACTTCCCCTTTGTCGCGATGTTCGAACATTTTGGCACCGAAGAGCAAAAACAGGAATTTATCCTCGGCGGGTTTGAAGGGAAGCGACATGTCGCCTTCGGTTTGACCGAACCACATCATGGATCTGATGCAACCCACATGAAAACAAGAGCGTTGCGGGAAACACGCGATGGCGTCGAAGGCTGGCGCATCGACGGCGAAAAAATGTGGATCACAGGCATGCATGTGGCGACCCACTGCGCCACATTCGCTCGCACCTCTGGTGAAGATGGAGACGCAAGCGGTATTAGCTGTTTCCTCGTTCCCAACCCTGCCGACGGGTTGGAAATCGAGGAATGGATGTGGACGTTCAACATGCCGACAGATCATCCGCGCCTGTCACTCAACAATGTCTGGGTGCCGGATTCAGCAATTCTGGGTGAAGCCGGGCGCGGCCTGGCGCTGGCGCAGAGCTTCGTCCATCAAAACCGCATCCGGCAGGCCGCATCAAGCTTGGGCGCCGCGCAATTCTGCATTGACGAGAGCGTAAAGTATGCCCGCGCACGCAAACCGTTTGGCGAAGAACTGGCAAAGAACCAGGCGATCCAGTTCCCGCTGGTTGAACTGGCGACGCAGTGCGAGATGCTCCGGATGCTGATTTACAAGACAGCGTGGACTATGGACAATCTGGCCCATGAGGAGATCGAAAAAACCATCTCCGACAAGGTCAGCATGTGCAATTACTGGGCAAACCGGCTGGTTTGCCAGGCCGCGGACCGCGCAATGCAGGTGCATGGCGGGATGGGATATTCGCGGCACAAACCGTTCGAACATATTTACCGCCACCACCGCCGCTATCGCATTACCGAGGGCGCAGAGGAGATCCAGATGCGCAAGATTGGCGCCTATCTGTTCGGCTATCTCGGGCCGAAACGGGGAGAATATGGATGAAGGACCGGAGAATGAAGGATGAGGGGACCAGCGGTCAAGAGGCACCGCTGCTGATTGAAAAACACGGGGATGTGGAATGGGTCACCCTTAACCGGCCCGGCCGTCTCAATGCGCTGGATGACCGACTGACACGAGAATTGCGCGAATATTTTGAAGGGCTTTACCGGCGGCGCGATTGCAGGATCGTGGTCCTGCGCGGTGCCGGCAGAGCTTTTTGTGCCGGTCTCGACCTAGCCAGCGAACAGGCAACCAAATTCGCCGATGGCGCTCTTGCCGACGCAATGGATGTTCAGCGCGATATTCGCGATGTCATGCTGGCCATGAAGCGGTGCCCGCAACCTATTCTCGCGCTGATGCACGGTGCCGCAGCCGGTGGCGGCTTTGTTCTGGGCATGGCGGCCGACATCCGTATTGCCACGCCCGATTGCCGCATGAACGCCGCTTTCATCAAAGTTGGCCTTGGCGGATGCGACGTTGGCGCAAGCTACCTCCTTCCCCGGCTGATCGGCGCCTCGCCGGCTGCCTCGATCCTCTTTACTGGCCGGGACTTGTCAGCGGATCGCGCCTATCAGCTAGGTTTGCTGTCCGACATTGCCCAGCATGACGCGCTTGAAGACATAGCCCAATCATATGTCGATGCGATGGCGCAAACCGCCCCCGAGGCGCTGCGTATGACGAAACAATGTTTTAACTTCAGCATTGATGCGCCCAGTTTCGAATCGGTTCTGGCGATGGAGGACCGCAATCAGGTCCTACTCGGAAACGAGCCCGCTTTCAGGGAAGGGATGAACGCCTTTCTCGAAAAACGGTCACCACGTTTCGATCAGGATTGATCGTGCTCCGTCGCACGCAATTTTTCGAGGTCGAGTTCCACAGGGTCTCCCCACGGGTACCGGAACGCAGATCGCAGGGCATCCACCTGTTGCTGTCCAATGCGATAGCCAAGAATATCGGTGAGAGCACGCGTCGCCCGGTTCGCATCCTTGCGCATTGCGCGCCCCTTTTCGGTGAGGTGCACCACCTTCACTCTGCCATCATCAGGATCAGGCCGAAGCTCAAAAATACCTCGATCTGCAAGCGAGGCAATCGACTGATGGACTGCCTGCCGAGTCAACCTCAGGCTGCGCGCGATCTCCGCAGGGCGGGTAATTCCCATTTGTACGTGGATCATAATCATGGATTCTGAACGGGACAATGGAGGCAAGCCTGCAGCCTTTAGTGACATTTGGAGGCTTTCGTCGAACCACTCAAACCCTTCTAGCAACGACACAAATAGGAATTCCGTCTCGATCATCTCGCTGCCCCCGCAAGTCCAAAATCAGTGCTGACAAGAAAGCACTGGATCGCAAAAATGTAAAGCAGCTTGACGGCGGTAACAATAACACGTGATTTTAATTTGAAAGGTAACATAATGGACATTCTACACATTTCGGCAAGCCCCAAGGGGGAGAGATCAGCCTCACAAAAAATTGCGGGGACCTTTCTAAAGGCTTATGCCTCCAAAAACCCAGACGACAGTTTGCGCGAAATCAACGTCTTCGATCCGCTGCCCCCGCAATTTGGGCGCGATGCGGCGATCCGGAAATTCGCTCCTTTTTTTGGTGAAAAACCGTCCGAAGCGGGTAAGGAAGCCTGGCAGGAAGCCTTGGCGTTAATCGAGGATTTCGACCGGGCCGACAAGATCATACTCTCCTGCCCAATGTGGAATTATTCGATACCTTGGGCACTGAAGCTCTATCTCGACAATCTCATGCAGCCACGGGTGACCTTTGGTTACGATCCGCAAACAATGCAACATATGGGGTTATTGAGAAACCGGCCACTACAGTTGATCCTGACGCGTTCATCGACTGCGCCGGGTCATTTTATCGATTTTCAGTTACCCTATCTGCGCTTTGCATTCGACGCGATCGGTATTCGAGACACGCGGGTGATAGTGGCTGATCAGACGACAAAAGCCGGAGCGGACGAGCGCGAAGCTTATCTTGCTTCTTTCGATGCCCAAGCAAAGGCCGCAGCAGAACAATTCTAACAAATAGATGCCAAATCCCGTCAGACATCGCAAAATGACTTCAATGCCTTTCAAGCTCTGTGCCCACTGCCAGTTACTGGATGGATTACGATATACCGGCTCGATTCGTCGGATTTCATCATAGGCAGCGAAGGGATGCCCGTTGCGAAAGATTATCAGGTCCGTCAGGTAAAAAGACTCTATGTTTCCAGCATATCCAGGCTTCCTCCCAAGAACGTTACAGAGTTCGGGCGATCATAATTTTCATGATCTCGGAAGCTCCGCCATGGATTGTGTCGATACGGGCGTCGCGATATAGGCGAGCGATCGGATATTCGTTCATGTATCCATAGCCGCCGAACAGTTGAAGGCAGCGGTTGATCGCGTCCACTTCTGTTTCGGTAATCCACAGCTTGGCCATTGAGGCTGTGACCGCATCGAGTTCGCCCGCCAGAAGTTTGCCGATACATTGCTCGTAAAAGGCGCGCGCAATGGTGGCCTTTGTTTTGATATCCGCCAGCGTAAATTGCGTATTCTGGAACTCTATCAGCGCTTTGCCGAATGCCCGGCGATCCTTGGTATAGGCAATTGTTTCCCGCAGGGCTCGCTCCATCATCGCGAGCCCCATGCCCGCGATTGCTAGCCGTTCCTGTGGCAACATTGTCATTAACTGAGCGAAACCATTTCCTGAATTCCCACCGAGGAGATTCTCCTGCGGAACCCGCACGCCCTCAAAAAACAATTCAGACGTGTCCTGAGCATCGCGCCCGATCTTGTCGAGATTGCGCCCGCGTACGAACCCTTCCCGGTCACCTTCGACGGCAATCAATGAAATGCCTTTCGCCCCGTCCCCGTCCGTCCGGCACGCGACCAGCACCAGATCTGCTGTCTGTCCATTAGATATGAAGGTCTTTTGGCCGTCTATCACCCAATTATCGCCGTCCCTGGTGGCTTTCGTTCTGATTCCTTGGAGATCCGACCCGGCACCCGGTTCGGTCATGCCAATCGCGAGTACGGTTTCGCCGCTGGCGATTTTCGGCAACCAGCGCTCCTTCTGTTCCTGCGTTGCACAATCGAGGAAATAGGGTGCTGCGATAACCGAGTGGACGACATAGCCCCAACCTTCCAGTCCGCGCCTACCCAGTTCATCGATCACAACAGCATTATAGCGAAAGTCCATTCCCGAGCCGCCATATTCTTCGGGCAGGGATGCGCCCAGCAATCCCATTGCACCTGCCTTATGCCAAAATTTGCGGGGGACGATTTTGTCCGCTTCCCACTTTTGTATCGCCTCGGCAGGAGCTTCCTTATCCAAAAAGGCTGCGACGCTGTCGCGCCACATTACGAGTTCTTCCGTGTCGAGAATACTCATGCTTCGTCCTCTGCTATTTTCGCTTCCCGCAATTCGCGTTTGAGAATTTTACCGGCTGCCGAACGCGGCAGCAATTCAGTGCGATACTCAAAGGTCTTCGGAATCTTGTATCCCGCAATCCGTGCCCGGCAATGCTCACGCAAGTCCTGATCTGCGGGCGACGGCGAGCCTGCACAAACCACCAAAATGGCGTGAACACGTTCCCCCCATTTCGGATCGGGTAGCCCGATTACAGCACTCTCAATTATCGCGGGATGATAGGACAGCGCGTTTTCGACTTCGATGGAATAAACATTCTCGGCGCCGGTGACGATCATGTCCTTGAGCCGGTCAGTGATGAAGATATAACCATCATCGTTCATCCAGCCAGCATCGCGGGTATATATCCAGCCGTTTTTCAGCGTCTCGGCGGTTTCCTCCGACCGTTCGAGATATCCCATCATCATATTGTCGCCACGCCCGACAATCTCTCCGACGGTGCCGCGCGGAACCTCGTTGCCCGCTTCGTCAAGAATGCGAATATCATATCCATAGCAAGCACGGCCACAGGAACGCAGCAGCGCTGGATCAGCATCGGGACCATGATCCTCTGGCGACAGAAATGTCGCCGCAGGAAATTCGGTCTGACCATAGCCTTGAATGAATTTTACACCGGGAAATTGCGCGCGCGCCTTGTCTAGCGAAGCTGCTGCCATCGGAGACCCTCCATAGCCCAGATATTGCAGTCCCGAGAGATTGAGGTCGCGTGTCGCCGCCTCGGTCGTGAGCCGTTCGATCATCACGGGAACTGTGAAACAATGGGTCACGCCATGCGCCGCGAAATCTTCGATCATGGCAGCTGGATCGAGTATTTTGCGAAATACATGAACGCCGCAAGCCATGGTGCCAAACAAAGTACCGATATCCGCCAAATGGAACATCGGGGCCGCGTGGAAAAGCACATCGCCAGATTGAAAATCCATATGTGCGAGCAAATTCATCGCCATCGCAGTGAGGTTGGAATGACTAAGCATGACACCTTTTGGCAATCCGGTTGTGCCGCCAGTGTAAAAAATCCCCGCCAGCGCTCCTTCGCCCTCGTATTCCGCCAGCGGTTCGCAAGCATCAATTGCGCCGTCCATTGCCATGGTCTGCGCCACGCTCCCCTTCGCCAGAAGCTGTTCGGCCTGAGCGGCGAAATCGGCATCGTGCAGCAACAGAGAGACTTGTGCATCGCGAAGTTGAAAGTCGAGTTCCGCCAGCGCCAAACGTGCGTTGAGCGGAACGATTACAGCGCCGGTCCATGGAACGGCATACCACGCAATAAAAAATGGGATGCCATTATTGGCCAGAACAGCGACTTTCGCGCCAGGCTCGACACCTCTTCTGGCGAACTCACCCGCCATGCACGTTACATTGTCAGCAATCTCTCGCCAAGTGCAGCTTCGTTCCTCGTCAATCGCTGCCGGGGAATCTGGTGTCAGCCGACAGGCCCTGACCAAAGCGTTGGTAACCCGCATCACGCTCTCCTCTCAACCTATTATTTCTTGTCAATTTAGTTGACATATTTATCGTTCAGCGGTCAAGAGTCAATGGGAGAAGAAAAATGCAGCGATTTGCTCACAAACAAGCAATTGTGTTCGGGGGCACGAGCGGAATAAACCTCGGCATCGCCACCCGCTTTGCCGAAGAGGGCGCGCGCGTGTTCGTAGTGTCGCGATCGCAGGAAAAAGTCGACGCGGCGGTGGCGGCTATCCGCGCCATGGGCGGGGATGCGGACGGCCAATCAGCCGATGTGCGCGACTATGAGCAGGTCGAAGCTGCTGTAGAGCGTGCCGCACGATCAGGCGAAATAGACGTTGTTGTATCAGGCGCAGCCGGCAATTTTCTTGCGCCCGCATCAGAAATGTCGACCAATGCTTTTCGCACGGTTATCGAGATTGACCTGATTGGCACCTTCAACACAGCGCGCGCCAGCTTTGCCAGAATGCGCAAACCAGGCTCCAGCTTTATTGCTATCTCGGCTCCACAAGCGTTGAAGCCGGTTAATGGTCAAGCCCATGCCTGCTCCGCCAAGGCAGGAATCAATATGCTGGTAAAATGCTTGGCGCTTGAATGGGGTCCGCACGGTATCAGGTCCAATGCAATCTCGCCCGGTCCAATCATGGATACCGAAGGGATGCGTCGTCTGGCGACGAGCGAAGAGGCGACAACTGGCCTGGCAACCGCCCTTCCGCTTCAGCGCTATGGCCGGATTGACGAGGTCGCATCAGCGGCCCTCTATCTTGCGGGAGAGGAAGGCGCGTATGTCACCGGTACGCTGTTTGATGTGGATGGGGGAATGTCGCTTGGATCAGGCGGGTTGGTCTGAGGATCGGCTTGGTTCAATTTTCTGAACTTCACCCCAGTCCTTTTCAAGCGCCCCACGCATGGCTGTGAACGCCTTTGCACCGATATTCTTGCCCAGACGCTCCTCGAGCTGGCCAAGAATATCAAGCGCGTCGGCCCGTAGTTTCCTCGATTTCTCACTGAAATTGACCAGTTGTGCGCGCTTGTCTTCGGGGTCCGATTCGATCACGACCAGGTCTTGCTCTGCCATTTCCTGCAACATTTTACTGACCGCCTGACGAGAGACGCCAAGATTGCGGGCCAGATCTGCAGGACGGCGGATACCGAGCGCGATATTGGCGAACATGATCGACTGACTGCGCGAGATACTGTCCCAGCCGCGTGCGTTCAGTGCGGATTGAAGCCCTTCATCGAACCAGTAAAAGGCCTTCATAAGGTCCATCATTACATAACCATCTGTCATGCCGCTTGCTTCGCCGAGTTTGCGCGATTGTGCAACCATTTGTAGCGCGGCAGTCGCCAGCGGAAAAAGATAGTCGCCATTGTGAAAAGCCAGCGGCCGCAGGCTTGACTGATATTGCACGTCGACAACCTCGCCGATCACAACGGCATGCGTGCCCTGATCAACAACACTGACCGGCCGGAGTACCATTGCCGCGCAACCATCGGCAAGGCGGGGTGGCTTGCCGTCCTCGATCAGCCAGTCCCCCACATCGAATTTCGCATCCTGGGCAACCCCGCCGCCGCATCGACGGGACACCTCTTCCTGGCTGTCGGCCAGCAGGCTAAGGCCGAAGTCAGACCCCGCGCTCACCGCAGAGAAAGTAGCGTTGTTACGGTTGATACAGACCAGCATCGAAGGCGGGTCCATGCTCACTTCGCAAAATGCGGTTGCAGCCATCGCGTAGCGCGCGCCTTTATGCTCTGCCGTTACGACCGCAATCGGACGGACAAGCGAGCGCAAAGCACCCTTCAGTCCATTCACGATATCCACTTGGTTTTTTCCTCTTCCATAAGTTGGACATTGACATGGACAGTCTATTTAGTCAACTAGATTGACATTATTTTACCCGCTAGCTAAGACTCGGGACAATGATGAAACGAATGGAGAGAATAATGACCGAAGCATTAGCCGATCGACGTATTCCTGCAGGAGACGATTTCCTCTCACCAGAAGAGATTGATTCGCTCACTCCCGATGAACTGATAGCCCGCACAACAGCGCTGAAACCGCTGGTGGCAGAGCGTGCGCGCTCGGCGGAACAGAATCGCCGTCCGGATGATGATGTCTGGAATGCCCTGCGCAAATCAGGCTATTTCTATATGTATGTGCCGAAAAAACATGGCGGTCTTCAATTCGATCCTGACACCTATATTTCGGCCACTCTGCCCATCGCAGAAGCCTGCCCTTCGACCGGCTGGACCGCTTGTTTTGCCGCGGAACACAATTGGTTCATTGCCCAGATGCCCGAACAGACTCAGGTCGAAGTCTGGGGCAAGTCGCCTTTTGTTATTGCGCCAAGCGCCGCGTTCCCACCTGGCAAGGCGACGCCGACGGAGGGCGGTTACCGCCTGTCGGGCCGATGGAAATGGGGCACAGTTGTTATGCATGCAGACTGGATCATGGTTCAGGCATTTGAACATCAGGAAAATGGTCCGGCAATCGGGCGGATGATGATGATCCCGGCCGATCAGGCTACCGTAATTGACACTTGGCAGATGGCAGGCATGGCCGCCACCGGCAGTAATGACATCATCGTCGATGATGTGTTCGTTCCTGAAGGCTATCAATTCGCGGTTGCCGACTGCCGGTCCGGACGGGGATTGGGACGTGAGCTATATGGGGACGGGCTTTATGGTTCGCCGATGCTGCCTAACCTATGCGTTACCGCGTCGATCCCGGCACTTGGAGCTGCGCGCGAGGCGGTCAACCAGCTCAGGGAACGCCTGAAAGTTCACGTTAAAAAGGGATCGGATGGATCAAGCATCGAGAAACCCGCTGCTCAGATGCGCTTGGCTCGGGCTGACCTGCTGGCGCGCGCGGCCGAACGCACGATCCGTGCCTGCGCCCGCGAGAATCTCGAAATCGGAAAGATTGATGAACCGGAACAGACCACCGAACGAATCCGCCTGCGCGCCGAAATCGCGATTGCTGTCCAGCAATGTGTTGAGGCCGTGCGAATTAGTTGCGAGGCAGCGGGGTCCAGTATCCACGCCCTCGATCACCCGATGAATCGTCTCCTGCGGGATGTTCAAGTGATGCAAAGCCACGTGGTTTATGACCTCGATCTAGCCACCGAACTGCATGGGCGGTCCTTGCTCGATCTTCCACCTAATTCGTTGTTGCTCTGAATTGTTGTATTTTCGGGTCGTACTCGCACTGGCCGTCACAATGTCCATCGCCGCTCCGAGCCGTGGAAAAAGCGTCCGCACACCGGACGCAAGCGCCACGGATCGGGCCGTGATAGGTTCGATGCAAGGCAATCGACCCGCCGAGACCAGATGGATTGCAGATCGGCGCGCCAACAAGGCGAGCCCAGCTCCGCGCTTAATTGCCGAGCTTGATAGTAGCGTAAGGAGGGCGAGTGCGGGACAGCAAGCAACGCGCACGTCGGTGAAAGCTTAAGGATAGGCATGGGACGCACACTGTTCGAGAAAATCTGGAATGATCACGTCGCGGCAAGGCTGCCCGACGACAGCGTGCTCCTGTCGATTGACCGGCATCTGATAAATGAAGTGACAAGTCCGCAAGCTTTTGAAGGCTTGAGGCTCGCCGGGCGAAAAGTGCGACACCCCGATCGCACCATTGCGGTCGCTGACCATAATATTCCGACAGAGCGGCGTTCAGAGGGGCTTGCGGGCATCTCTGACGTCGCGAGCCTGCTTCAAGTCGAAACGCTTGAGCGGAATGTAGCTGAGTTCAACGTTCCGTATATACCGCTTTGCGATATCGATCAGGGTATCGTTCATGTCGTTGGTCCCGAACTTGGGGTAACATTGCCCGGCACGACAATAGTTTGCGGAGATAGTCATACGTCAACGCATGGCGCTTTTGGCGCGCTCGCTTTCGGGATCGGAACGTCGGAAGTCGAGCATGTGCTCGCAACGCAGACGCTGGTCCAGCGCAAGGCAAAGACCATGCTGGTGCGGACCCACGGAAGACTGGCCAGCCATGCCACTGCGAAGGATTTGATCCTTGCCATCATTGGCCAGATCGGAACCGCGGGAGCGAGCGGCTACGTCATTGAATATATAGGTGAAGCGATCACTTCGCTCAATATGGCTGGACGAATGACTGTGTGCAATATGTCGATCGAGGCTGGCGCACGTGCCGGCATGATCGCGCCCGATGAGGCCGTCTATAATTGGCTTAAAGGTCGGCGGTTTGCGCCATCCGGGAATGAATTCGAGGCCGGCGTGGCTTATTGGCGTACGCTTGCAAGCGACAGCGCCGCTACTTATGATGCGGTGGTCGATATCGATGCTACGCGTGTCGGGCAAATGGTGACTTGGGGCACCACTCCCGAAACGAGCATCGGCATTTTTGATCGCACGCCCGACCTCGCGACCGTTCCGGAGTCCCTACGCACACAATATGCCGACATGCTCAGCTATATGGGGCTTGTTGCCGGACAGAAAATCAGGGGTACATCCATCGACGTAGCGTTCATCGGCAGTTGCACTAACGGCCGTTTGGAGGACTTGAGAGCCGCGGCGCAAGTTGCACGGGGGCGCAAGGTAGCCAAAGGCGTGAAGGCACTTGTCGTCCCGGGATCTGGCTCCATCAAGCGCGCTGCTGAAACGGAAGGACTGGACGAGATCTTTCGCGGCGCCGGCTTCGAGTGGCGTGACGCAGGCTGTTCGATCTGCCTCGGAATGAACGAGGACAGATTGCAGCCCGGTCAGCGTTGTGCGTCTTCATCAAATCGCAATTTTGAAGGACGTCAGGGCCCTGGGGGGCGCACACATTTGATGTCACCGGCAATGGTAGTCGCGGCAGCCGTCAACGGCTCGCTTTCTTCCTTGGACGATCTATGAACGACAAAGCCTTTTCCTCGATCACTGCCGTGGCGGCTCCGTTGCCGCTTGCCAATGTAGATACCGACAAGATTCTACCGGCAAAATTTCTCAAGACAGTGGAGCGATCTGGCTTGGGAAAAGCTCTGTTCCATGGGATGCGTTTTGCTTCTGATGGCAGCCCCAGGCCCGATTTCATCCTCAATAGCGAGCCATGGTCGCGAGCTGAGATTCTTGTTGCGCTGGAGAATTTTGGTAGCGGGTCAAGCCGCGAGCATGCTCCGTGGGCGCTACGTGACTTCGGTATCAGGGCGATCATCGCGACCAGCTTTGCTGACATTTTTCGGCAAAATTGCATAAAAAATGGAATGTTACCTGCGCTTGTCAGCGGAGAAGACATCTCTGAAATCCTCGCGATAGTGAGCGGGGCCGAAACGGCTAACTTGTCAATCGACCTTGCCGAACACAGCATCACCTCTGTCGCGGCGCAACGCACCTGGACCTTTGAAATTGACCGTGCATCGCAAGATTTGCTAGCGGCAGGCGAAGAAGAAATCGATGCAAGTTTTCGGCTCATCGATGTGATAGATCAGCATATGAATGAACGTCGATTGCGCGCTCCCTGGATTTTGCCGATTACGTGGTAGCTACCGCTGATCGGCGTACAGAAAAAGCTTTCCGGCCGTAATTTGGTCCAACGATAACTGGACCCGCCAACAGTAACGATAAAGTGAGGTTGACCGCCGGCAGCGGGGAACCCCAAGTGTCTCGACATGCGGGAATATCTCGATTTTGCGGAACCGTCACCGGACCAATTCTGTTCACCCCGAAGTCGATAAAGTGAGCCGCACGTCTGCCTCTCGCATTTGATCGCCAGAAGCAGACATTGCGCTTACGGCCCACCTCCAGCCATTAAACTTTAACCAATTGAATGGCAGGTTTTAGGAAACGAACTCCCGGGCGATAATGTCGCAAATTGGGACGCTTGCTGAACGTCTGCTTATAGCGCCATTAGCGGAGCAGCAACTCTAGCGAGGGCGCGGTCTAGCTGGATGGCTCCGGGGAGTCGTTTTGGCGACGAAACCAAATGATCGATTTTGCCTTTTTCATTTTCATTCTGAGTTAGAAATCGCGCCGAGAGCAATCGCAGCCTGTGACGAGCATATGGTCCGTAGCGTTAAAATTTAAGGCAAAAGCCCGTTGCGGGTTTCGATAGACAAGTCAAAACGGCAATAAGGCCTTCCCAAATCCATAGCTGAACTATTGGATGAGCAGCTATAAATAGTCCGATACTTAAGAAGGTTGTTGCAATTGTTCCACCAGAAGGCCGAGGGCACAGATAGAAGGAGGAAGTTGGCGAGGCAGCACAGGTTGGAATCTGCAAACTGAGTGAAGCCGTTCGCAGATTGCACCGTGGAGCGAATACTCAATCCTACTCACCAGCTTGCTTACCATATGCTTACTGTTCGAACGCAAAAAAGCCCCGATCTTTCGACCGAGGCTTTTCGTTAAGTCATTGATATTATAATATTTTATTGGTTGCGGGAGTAGGATTTGAACCTACGACCTTCAGGTTATGAGACGGAACGCTCTAACTTCAACTTATTGATAATAATTATTTATTTAAGATTATTTTGCGTTGTGTGCTAATAATCGTGTTAGAATTTTCGCCATTTGGTGCTAAATCGAGGATATATGTGTTAGACCATTAACACAAAACCTCACGCTCCAAAGCAATGATGTTCGACGAAAATCTTTATCCCAAGAACAATGAGTATGATACCGCCTGCAACCTCGGCGAATTTTCCGACGCGGGAACTCGCCATTCCTCCAATGAAGACACCCAGCGCGGACAACAGCGCCGTGATCAAGCCTATAGCTATACAGGTTTCAAATACCGGAAGGCCAAGCGTAGGCAAAGTTATACCGGCGGCCAAGGCGTCAATGCTGGTTGCTATAGCTGCTGTTCCAAGTGTCCATCCCGATAGGCTGCCGATTGGTTCATCCCCATGAGCGCTATATGCTTCCCACAGCATTTTCAGACCCAGACCGCTAAGCAGAATGAGAGCCACCCAATGATCAAAAGCGTTGATTTGCGAAGCAAAGGCCGTTCCGAGCATCCATCCTAGAACCGGCATGATGCCTTGAGCGATACCAAAGACAATTCCAGTCCGAATAGCGTGAAAGGACGACCTATGTCCCGCCGCGCCTTGGGCAACCGCTACGGCAAATGCGTCCATTGCCAAACCGATGCCAAGCATTGCGATCAGAAGCACAGATTCCATAAGGTTCGCTTATTCAGAGACCTAAGCCATATTCACTTCAACAGTGACATGGGAAAGCCCCGCGACCTTGGATAGTCTATCGCGGTATGCTGACGGTGACTTTTCACTTTCCGTCATTATTGCGACAATAGCGGCATGATGACCCGGACCCAGTTGCCAGACATGCAGATCGGTGATCTGGTCTCCAGCGTCTAGGACCACTGCACGAATTTTCGCGGCAAACGGATCATCCTCTTGTCGGTAGTCCAACATTGTTGCTCCCGTGTCGCGCATTAGGCCCCATGACCAGCGCGCAATTACTAGCGCGCCGACGATGCCCATCAGCGGATCGAGCCATATCCAACCATAAATGCTGCCCGCCACCAAGGCGATAATTGCCAGAACCGATGTCAATGCATCAGCTAAAACATGCAGATAGGCTGCGCGCAAATTCTGATCCCGGCCATGATGCTTATGCTCTTGCCCATCATGATCCTCATGATCGTGCCCGTGATCGTGATGATGGCTATGACCGTGATGATGATCGTGATCTTCGCGAAGCAACCACGCACTGATCAAATTCACAATCAAACCAACGACAGCCACCGAAATAGCTTGCGGAAAACTGATCGGAATGGGGTTAGCCAGTCTGACAAGACTTTCCCAGCCTATTAGCAGAGCGACAAGTGCCAGTACGATTGCACTGGCGAAGGCTGCAAGATCGCCTACCTTACCCGTTCCAAACGTGAAGCGCGGGTTCTTGGCATTGCGGCGGGCAAACAGATAAGCCAAGGCGGCTATCAGCATAGCAGCGGCATGAGTGGACATATGCCAGCCATCAGCGACCAGCGCCATTGAACCATAAATCGTTCCGGCAGCAATCTCGACAACCATCATTACGCTTGTCAGCGCAATGACAAACCATGTCCGCCGCTCGTTTCGTTCGTGGTTTTGGCCTAGAAATACATGGTCATGTTCAAAGTCAGCCTCATTGGCGTCACGGGTCACGGTCATTTCAAATATGTCCTGACAACTTGGATCAGATCAGCCGCGCCCTCAGCGCGTTCCTTGTCGGTATCCGTATCAGGGTTTGAGACATGCTCCCGAACATGATCCTCGATCAACTCCACCGTAAGTCCGTTGACGGCTCCCCTCACCGAGGCAACAAGATTAAGTATTTCGCCGCATGGAGCTTTTGTTTCCATCGCTCGCTCAACCGCTTCGAGCTGGCCCTTAAGTCGCTTTACGCGCGCCAGCAGTTTTTTATCATCTGAAATATGCGCCATAGCATAGGGGGCTACCCTATATTTTAGCGCTGGTAAATGTGTTTCAGCTACATTCTTTGGTCGGTTTAGCGATCAAATAGCAATCGCATTTTGGAATAGCACTATGAAACGCACTAACCCGCTATCCTTGCCAGTGGCTGTTAGGGGAAAATGGCAGAGTAAATATTTCATCTTCAAAAGAACCGGCGCACGCGAAGTTTATATTTACGGAACTCATCGCCATACATTTGTTCCAGCCAGGGTTCTTCGAAAAGCGGCGCAAACAGGTAGAGTGCAGCCCAAAACCCAAGAAGCATTGAAACCAGAACAGAATTTACGACCACCGCCCAACCGATAAGTCCGAGCCAAGTAGCGACATAAACCGGGTTACGGCTTCTGGAGAAATACCCGTCTGTTACCAGACCGCGCTTTTCCCCAAAGGCGTTGCGCCAACCCATTTGCAGTGTAATCCGGATGGCCATGCCAAAACCGGCAACAAGTAAAACAATACCAATCGCAATAGCAGCAAACCGGATCGCTAAGTCGCCACTATCAAACTCCAACGCGGACAGAATGATAAGCGGATAAACGAAGCATCTGAACAGAATCAGAAAACAGCGATGCTGCCAGCTTTTCCGCTCCGGTGGCGGCCAAAACTGAAAACCTTCGCGCATTTTTGCAAGGAGCGACAAGATTAGAATGATGCTTACTGAGAACAGCGACACAGAAAAGAGGAGTGTTGACCAAAATTCGCTCGTCATTTGGGAATTCCGATCCAGCGCGGAACATCATTTTGGAAACTAATATAAGCTGGACCAAAACTATCGTTTAGATGCGCCTCTTCTATTTTTACTTGCTCATGACAAGCAAGGACAAATGCCAGTAACGCCGCCCAAGCCCACCAGCTATTTGCTGTCACGGCAATGCCAAGCCCGACGAGCATCATTCCAACAAAGATCGGGTTGCGGCTGTAGCGGAAAAGCCCATGCTATACAAAAAGCGGGGCATCGCCCTCACGAACGCCAACCCGCCATGCACGGCCCATCTGGATTTGCGCGACAATGACAATCGCTCCGCCCGCAATGGAGATTAGCGCGCCAATCAGCGCGAAGGCGCTTTCTGGCCTTAGCGCTGCTTCGGCAGCAGCAAAGGCCAGAATGACGATGCTGATTGCAAAGGCAGCGCCCGCCAGTCTTTGCCTGCCTTTGGCTGATTCAAATGCCCAAGCATTGTCTCCACTTGCACGAGATACAGAACGACCCCGCCACAAGGATGCTACGAAAATCATGGCCAATGCAATAAGCGGGATAGCGTCAACCATCAGGCTTCTCCCACCGAAACGCTTGGTCCCGCGCATGATTTCAATTCATCACGCGCTTGCAAAATTATCTGAATCCCGCTGGTAATTGCCAAGCCTGCCATGATTGCAGCCACACCAAGGTCAGGCCACGCACTGCCTGTGCCAGCCACGCCCAAGGCAGCAGCGATTACGGCGACGTTGCTGATGGCGTCATTTCGCGAACATAACCAGACAGAGCGCATATTCGCGTCACCTGTCCGGTAGCGATAGAGCATCAACGCGACGCCCACATTGACCAGCAGCGCCAGCGTTCCGACAATCCCCATCGTTTCTGCTACCGGGGCCGTGCCATTTGCGAAGGCCCATAATGCCGATCCCATTACAAATAGACCAAACAACAATATTGTTATTCCCTTGAACATAGCCGCCCGCGATCGCCAAGCCAGCGCCATCCCGGCCACGCCAAGACTGATCGCATAATTGGCAGCGTCACCGAAAAAATCGAGCGCATCAGCTTGGAGAGCGCGCGAATCCGCTTGAACTCCAGCACCCATTTCGATGATAAACATCGCGGCATTGAAGATGAGGGCAATCCACAGGATACGCCGCCAGCGCTTGTCGTTAAGCGCATCTCCGGTCCCGGCGACGTCGGCACAGCAATTATCAGGCATTGTTTTTCCTAGACATATTTCGATTCGCAGATAGTTATGCACCCTGTAGTAACTATAGGGTCAAGCGATGAAAATTGGAGCATTGGCAAAAGCAACCGGAACGAAGGTGGAAACCGTCCGCTATTATGAGAAAATTGGTTTGTTATCAGCACCGGCACGGACAACCGCGAACTATCGCGATTATGGAAGCGACCATCTTGCAAGACTGTCATTTATCCGCCGCGCCCGTGATCTCGGGTTCACATTAAAAGCTCTATCAGAATTGCTCACGCTATCGGATGATAAAGAGCAATCCTGCGAAGCTGTAGATGATATTGCGAGCCGACATCTTGCTAAAATTGATCAGAAAATTGAAGATCTGACCACGCTTCGCTCAGAACTAGACCGCGTTATCAGCGCTTGCCAGCATGGCACGGTGGGAGAATGTAAGATCATCGAGACACTAGCGCCTCGGCCATTGGCTTAGGCAAGACGCTTATCTGGCTCTCTTCTCGCTTCACGTTGCCGGAGCAAGAGATAGGCCACCGGTACAACAAACATCGACAATAAAGGCGCGGTTAGCATTCCGCCCACCATAGGCGCTGCAATTCGGCGCATGACTTCTGACCCGATACCGGAACCGATCAGAATTGGGAACAGGCCAGCAAGAATGACGGCAACAGTCATCGCTTTTGGCCGCACCCGCAAAAGTGCGCCTTCACGAACAGCTTGCATAATATCTTCGGGAGATGGCGTATCGCCTTTCTCTCGCAAAGCCTGTTTAAGATAGATCAGCATGACGACACCAAATTCTGCCGAGACCCCTGCCAAAGCTGTAAATCCGACGGCAGTTGCAATCGACTGGTTTACGCCCATGAAATAGAGCAACCATAATCCACCTGTCAGCGCGAATGGCAGAGTTGCCATGATGATAAGCGCTTCGTCAAAGCGCCGGAAAGTAAGGTATAACAGTAGAAATATGATCGCGAGCGTTGCGGGAACGACGATCACCAATCGATCTTGCGCACGTTGCAAATATTCGAATTGACCCGTGTAGGACACGCTGACGCCAGATGGCAGGTCGACCTGTTCATCAATGGCGGTTTGCAAATCATCTACTACCGACACCAGATCACGTCCGCGAGAATCGATATATATCCATGTAGATGGTCGGCCATTTTCGGACCGGAGCATAGGGGGGCCGGAACTGACGCTTATGTCTGCGACATCGCTCAGCACTATCTGCTGTCCGGCAGAGGTCAAAACGGGAAGGTTGCGTATGTCGCTCACGCTGTCCCTTATCTCACGCGGATAGCGCACACTGATAGGATAGCGCGCAAGGCCCTCCACCGTCTGTCCTATATTGCGGCCACCGATAGCGCTCGAAACAATCGACTGCACATCGGAGATATTCATTCTGTAGCGTGCTGCTGCGAGGCGATTAATATCCACGTCGATATAGCGTCCGCCGGTTAGGCGCTCGGCAAGCGCCGATGAAACACCGGGAACCTTTTTGGCCACTACCTCTAATTTCTGCGCCGTTTCATCAATTACATCCAAGTCACTGCCAGAAACCTTGATTCCAATCGGGCTTTTGATCCCGGTGGAGAGCATCTCAATCCGATTGCGGATGGGCGGTATCCAGAAATTGGTAATTCCGGGCACCTGCACAGCCCTGTCGAGTTCCTCGACAAGTTTTTCCGGCGTCATTCCGGAACGCCATTCGCTGCGCGGCTTGAACTGGATCGTCGTCTCAAACATCGTGAGCGGGGCGGGATCGGTAGCCGTATTGGCACGGCCAGCCTTACCAAACACGGTTTCTACTTCGGGCACGGTCCGGATCATGCGATTGGTTTGTTGCAATAATTCCGACGCCTTGGCCGGAGAAAGTCCGGGCAATGTATTTGGCATATAGAGCAAGTCGCCTTCGTCCATTTGCGGCATGAATTCTCCGCCCAACTGACTGATCGGCCATGCGCTGGTCGCAAATACGATCAACGCAATGACCAGAACCTTCTTCGGGTATTTAAGAGACCAGTCCAAAGCGGGCCGATAGATGCGCGTCAAAAAGCGATTGACCGGATTGGCCTCTTCCGAAGGTATTTTTCCTCGAATAAAATATCCCATTAAAACGGGTATCAGAGTTACCGATAATATTGCCGCCCCCGCCATCGCGTATGTCTTGGTAAAGGCAAGCGGTGCAAACAACCGGCCTTCCTGCCCTTCCAGCGTAAAGATTGGAAGAAACGAGAATGTGATAATAAGCAGGCTCAGGAATAGCGCCGGGCCGACTTCAACTGCCGAATCCGTTATCAATTGCCAGTGCTGCTGACGAGGTATCTTGTCGGTGCTGTTTTCGTTTCGCCACCGCTCAAGGTGCTTGTGTGCATTTTCGATCATGACGACCGCAGCATCGACCATTGCACCGATGGCAATGGCAATCCCGCCCAATGACATGATATTGGCGTTAATTCCTTGAATTCGCATCACCAGGAAGGCAAATAATATTCCAAGTGGTAATGTCAGCACCGCTACCAGCGCCGAACGTGCGTGCCATAAGAACAACGCGCACACGATAGCCACAACGATAAATTCTTCGATCAGTTTCTCAGTCAGGTTGTCGACCGCACCATCAATCAATTCGGAACGGTCATAGACTGTCACGATTTCAACGCCGGGCGGAAGGCTGGCCTTCAGCTCTGCGAGACGAGTTTTGACAGCCGCTATCGTTTCACGCGCATTCTTGCCGGATCGCAATATAATGACCCCGCCAGCGACTTCGCCTTCGCCGTTCAGCTCAGCGATGCCGCGCCGTATTTCAGGGCCAAGCTGCACCCTTGCAATATCGCCCAGAACCACGGGAATGCCGCCTGCTTCCGTTTTTAGTGGAATGGTCCGGAAGTCGGACAGATTTTGCAAATATCCGCTTGCCCGGACAATAAATTCACGCTCGGCAAGTTCGACTATGGACCCGCCCACTTCGGTATTCGCAGACTGAATAGCTTTTATCGCGGCATTCTGGTCAATGCCGAGCGATACCATCCGGTCAGGATCAAGCACAATCTGATATTGCTTCACCATACCGCCAATGGAAGCGACTTCTGAGACACCCGGTACTGTTTGCAATTCGTAGCGTAAAAACCAGTCCTGCAGGCTACGTAAATCGGAAAGATCATTCTGCCCGGTTCGATCAACTAGCGCATATTCGTAAATCCAGCCCACACCGGTCGCATCGGGACCAAGTTCCGGCGTTACCCCTTCGGGTAGATCGCCCTGAACAGAACTTAGATATTCAAGAACGCGCGAACGCGCCCAATAGAGGTCGGTGCCATCATCAAATAGTATATATACGTAGCTGTCACCATTGAACGAATAGCCGCGCACCGCCCGCGCTCCGGGAACTGACAGCATGGTGGTTGCAAGCGGGTAAGTAACTTGGTTTTCAACAATTTGCGGCGCTTGCCCTGGATAAGGCGTGCGGATGATCACCTGCACGTCAGATAGGTCGGGCAAGGCGTCAACGGGAGTCGTCCTCACGGCCCAGATACCCGCTGCAAGCAATGCAGCCATGATTAGCAAAATTAGCGCGCGCGCCTCTACGCTGGCGCGGATGACCTTAGCAATCATTGCATGGCTTCTTTGCGCTTTATGCTGGTTACAGTGACAACAGAGCCGGATTTTTCAAAAGTAAAATTGACCGGGTCGCCCTTTTTTAATCCGCGCATCATCGACGGTTTTGCGAGTTTGAAATCCATTGTCATTGCTGGCCATTTGATCGCTGGTACGGGGCCGTGCGATAACGTCACAGAGTTCCCCTTGATCGCCTGAATCGTTCCCGAAGCCCTATATCTTCCGGCCATTTTGGTCGCTCGGGGCAATTCTCCTTCTAATGGTCGCACATCGATGCCCGATAGACTGGCTTCTGAATCCACAAGAAATTGCCCAGATACGATCACGTCTTCACCCGGGGAAAGCCCTTGCAATATCTCTGTTTGTCCGCCGCCTTCACGGCCAATTGTGACCTCGGCGGGTCTGTATCGGCCCTTGCCGCTTGCGAGCATAACCAAAGTTCTTTCGCCGGTCTCAATAATCGCCTCGCTGGGCACTATTATGGCAGGCTTGGCATTTTTACCAAGATTGACCGTGGCGAACATTCCGGGGCGAAGCTGGCCACGCGGATTTGGAAGCTCAATGAGCGCCGTGAGCGTTCGGCTTTCGGTCTGCGCCGCAGGCAGGATTGTCCGAACTTTGCCGGTAAAAGTTTTGCCGGGAAAACTGGAAAGCTCTGCAATTGCGGTTTGTCCGGGACGAACATCGGCAACGCGCGTCTCGGGTATGGCGCCGTAGAGCCAGACTGTGCCGAGCCCGTTTATTTGAGCAAGCGACTGCCCCGAACTCAACGTCATGCCGGGCCGTACCGTCAAACTGTCAATCGCACCGCTGACCGGCGCCCGCACCGTATAGATAGCGCGTGCTTTTCCTGTCCTGCCAACTTGGCGTATCAAATCGTCAGGCATACCAAGAAGACGCATTCTTGCTTTTGCAGCATTGGCAAATTCGCTGTTTCCGCTGCGAACCAAAGCAAGATATTCAGCCTGTGCTCCGCCCCAGTCAGGCACGAGAATATCTGCCAATGGAGCGCCAGCGGCAATAACATCGCCGGGCGCACGCCGGTATGTGCGCTCCACAAACCCGCCAGATCGTGCCTGCACCAATGCAATATCGCGTTCATTAAATTCGATTGTGCCTGTTACCTTCAGGCTGTTTTCCAACGTGCCAACTTTGGCTTTGGCGGTCCGTATCCCGAGATTTTGTGCAACCCTTGCATCGATTGCAATTCCGGGAGCGGCTTCTTTGCCTCCCGCATTATCCGCATATTTGGGGACAAGTTGCATATCCATGAAAGGGGATTTTCCGGGCGCATCGAATTTCTGGTCTGGAAACATCGGATCGTAATAGTACAGCACTTCACCCTCACCGCCCGCCATTTCCATAGCATCTTGGCCACCTGATTCACTGGTTCCTAGCCAGTAGCCGCCTCCGGCCGCAACCAGAACAGCAACTATGATGAACGCGCGCCATCGCGCCTTTTCTGTGGGCGAATATGTCATGGCAAATTCCTGTCATAGGTGAATTTGATGCGGACCGTGTCGCGCACAAACGCTGCTTCTCGGTCAAGAAGATCGATTTCGGCTTCTGCAAGCGCCACAGCAGCGTTCAACGCGGTGCTCAGGTCTATGCGACCCGCCCCGTAACTGACCCGCTCCAATTCTGCTTGCCTTTTGGCTAATGGGACGAGGGTTTCTCGCGACCGTTCCCAGTTTTCACGGAGCGCGCGGTTTGACGCGAGATCACCGGAAAGCTGTGCGATGAGTTGTCGCTCCAGATCCTGTGCTTCAAGCCGGGCCGCATTGGCGTCCAGCATCCGCGCGTTGATGAGCGGGTTTTGGCGCTTCTTTGCGAATATCGGCAAATCAACAGTGACGCCGATAGAGGCATAACTGCCAAATTCAGGGCGGCGCTGGGTAAAGCTGGCATTGACGCCAAAATCAGGGCGTTTTTCGGAGCGGGCGAGGTTTATATCAGCTTCGGCACGCGCAACCCGCGCCTGTTCAACCGCAAGAATAGGCAAGTCCCGTAGTCCCGCCAACAGCAACTCGCGGTCAATCTTTATTGGCGGAACATCTCCCTGTGTTTCTGGATTGTCAATATCCGTCCAGCGGGTCAGGTTCGCTTTCGCTCGCTCAGTTTCGGCTATTAAGACTGCGCGCCGATCTGCAAGTTTTGCCTTTAGCCTCTCGGGCTCGAAAGCCTGTGCTGGCCTTGCAGCACCCGATTCAAGCCGAGCCGCTGCTGTTGCCGACAACTCCTCAAGACTTTGATCCAGAACGTCGAGGATATTGAGACGCCGTCCGGCATAATAAAGTTCGACCCATGCCATTGCGGTATACAAGCCGATGTCCTGAACTTCGGACGATCGTTCGGCTTGGGCAATTTCTATATCACTTTGCGCCTGGTCCATACGCGCGCGCCGTTTTGCGCCATTGGGAAATTCTTGCGACAAGCCAATTCGCGTTCGTGGGAACCCATCGCGTCCAGGGCGCAGCGAGGGCTCAAACGGCCCCGCGACGCGCTGGTCCAGCAAATCCACACTGACCTTCGGATCGGGCAATTGGTCAGCAGGTATCAGCTGGCTTTCAGCGGCATCAACCTGCAACGAGCGCGCTTCGATTGTAGGGGCAGTCGATACCGCGCGAGCAACGGCTTCATTGAAACTGACTGGTTCGGCATTGGCCGGTAGTGCCCCAAAGCTGAGGGCCAGCGTGGAGACTGAAGCTGAACATACCCTCAGATATTTTAAGCCTATGTTGGAATTTACACTCATCGTTATCGCCCGCATATTTGCATTTTTGGTTCCCAACCTCTGGGCGAGGTTGAAAATTAAAAATTTCAAATGAATTTGAGACAGATCGGGCGTTTGGAGAGATTGCAGAATAGAATTTGTGCAATCAAGTCCAAACGGAATTGCGCTATCGGTGTATTTTACCGATTTAATCGATCCGTATTGCTATGCGACAGATAGTTTCGGAGGTTTTCTCTCGGGCAGAGCCGCCCGATCAGCAAGCGCACGTTCAGACATTGCTGGCAAGATCAGGGTCGGAAAAGTCATGCCATCTAAGAACGTAAAACCGTCCGAAGGCACGGCAGGAGCCGAAAAGCACTGCAACGCAACGGAGCAATCATCACCGCAACAGCTATTATCATCGTTTTTGTCGGATTTTGCGTTGTTCATTTCCATGCCAGCACAGTCCATCATGACTGTGGCGTCATTGCCGCCCTGCCTTGCTAGAGAATTGCCAGTGCCAGCAACCGCTGGATTTGCAAGCGCCATCAAAGCCAAGCTTAATATCAGGGCATGGAATACTCGTTTTATCACGATATTATCGTGCGACTTTCCCGCGCTTTGGTCAAGCAACAACTTACACGCATTCGTTGCGCCGAAGCTAAGCTACCGCCACCCTGCCCCATCACTGCGGGTGATCTGAATGGGGTGTTGAGGCATCATCATCACTTCGCCGGTTCGATAGATAGTATTTCTCGAAAGCAAAAAATCCGGCAATGCCAGCAAGCGAGATTGCTATGATCATTGGATCGCTAGCAGCCTTCATGATCAGGAACGCTCCAAGAACGATCAAATCAAGACTGATTGCGCTTAATAAAACCCAGCCGCTTGCTTCAACATCGTCTTTGAGATGGCGATACACGCCCCAATGGATGATCATGTCCATCACCAGATAAAATATCGCCCCCAATGATGCTATTCGGCTCAAATCAAAAAACGCAGCTAAAAAACCTGCGGCGATAACGGTGAAAACAAGTGTGTGCTTTTGGATGCCACCGGGCATTCCAAAATGACGGTGCGGAATGAGATTCATATCCGTAAGCATCGCGAGCATCCGCGATACGGCAAAAACACTGGCGAGAAGCCCAGATGCTGTTGCGATAATGGCCACGGCAACCGTGAACCACACGCCGTATTCGCCAAAGACAGGACGCGCCGCCTCTGCCAAAGCGTAATCTTTGGCAGCAGCAATTTCGCTAATGCTCAGCGTCGATCCGACTGCAAGCGCTACCGTCATATAGACGATCAAGCATATCCCCAGAGAGATCATGATAGCACGCCCGACATTCTTCTCAGGTTCAACCACCTCGCCGCCACTATTTGTGATTGTAGTGAATCCCTTGAACGCCAAAATTGCTAGTGCAATCCCGGCAATAAAGCCGGTCGGCGAAGCAGCTTCGCTCGGCGCGGTTTGCGTAAACTCGAACGTGAACCCGGATGCCCAGAGAATTGTGAGGGAGAAAATCAGTATCCCGCCGATTTTCAAAATCGCAGTGATCGAAGATATAGCGCCGATAATCTTATTACCGGCGATGTTCACGATAAACGCAAACACGATCAGGCCTATCGCAAGTATCGGCACCAGCACGGAATCACGGCCTATATCAAACAATTGGAGTGTGTAGGTTCCAAAAGTTCTGGCAACCAGGCTTTCGTTGATGATCATTGAGAAAGCCATCATCAAGGCGGCCGCGCCTGTGACGGTTGTTGCCCCATATGATTTTTTGAGGATCATCGCGATGCCGCCAGCCGACGGATATTTGTTGGACACCTTGATATAGGTATAGGCGCTGAATCCGCTGATCACGGCACCGATAAGGAATGCGAGCGGAAAGAGCGGTCCCGATAATTCGGCGATCTGACCCGTTAGCGCGAATATGCCCGCACCGATCATCACGCCGGTCCCCATTGCTACGGTTCCTGCCAGCGTGAGACTGTTTTTATTATATGAGCTCATTTGCATCTGTTTTGCCTTTGGCTTTTCAAGATTTCGGCCTTGGTTGACGCCTTGCAAACCAGAGGGTTATCAGTGGAATGACTACCCACATCAATATGGGGACCAGGCCAATATTTGTGCCGGGGACTAAAGGCATGAGTTCGCTATAACGCCAGCCCCACTGAGTAGGAGCACTGGTCGCGATTTCTTCGATGATGACCGTAATTCCGAGACCAGTCAGCAGATAGGTGCCAATCATCCCATAAGTCGGCCGGTGCATCCAATTCCTTTGTCGATGCAATAGAGAGACCACCGTGTATGCCAGTACCAATATCCCGGCATCTCCAAACGTTGCTAATGTGCAGCCTAGCGTGCTTTCCCAAGAGGTAGCCGACCCGACATCGAAGAAGGGCATTTGCAGCATTTCCCAGATGAACGAAGTGAAGAATCCAAACGTAGCGATATGGACTTCTGGTTCGCTACCAAACTTCATAGCGCTATCATTTTCATTTATCGCGAGCGCCACTAAATCGCGCGGCTCGGTCTGCGAACCGGTTCATGTGCAATGCAGCTTCTATCGTCAGTGGGTGCTGTGTAGCGTCTTCTCGTGGCGAAATTAGCTCTGCCATTTCTCGGACCTTGTCATAGGTCCCGGCTGGTTGATCCGCGAGCAAGGCAAGCACTATGTTTTCCAGAGCAATGACGCGAACACGAAGCTGGACGAGTTCAGTGTTGGTCATTTTCGGATCATCGGAGCCGCGTTCATCTATTTTTGGTTGGTGCCCTCCCTCATTATCCCAGCGAGACAGCGCCGAAGGCAAACTATTCAATCGCTTTGCGTCATCATTTTTTGTCATGCCGTATTCCCGGATTTTTGTGCTTGCTCAGGTCGCTCGATTTCGTTTGCGCAGATCACAGCGCTTTGCGGCGCAAACGCAAGGCGTTGGCGATTACAGATACAGACGAAAGACTCATTGCTGCCGCTGCAATCATCGGGCTGAGCAATATGCCAAACCACGGATAGAGAATGCCTGCTGCTACCGGCACACCAAGCCCGTTATAGATAAACGCAAAGAACAGGTTCTGCCGAATATTGCCCATTGTGAGCTGGCTAAGATGGCGAGCTTTGGCGATGCCGCCCAAGTCTCCTTTGACCAATGTAATACCGGCACTTTCCATTGCCACGTCAGTACCAGTACCCATCGCAATTCCGACATCGGCCTTGGCGAGCGCGGGAGCGTCGTTGATACCGTCACCAGCCATTGCGACCATCTTGCCCGCCGCTTGCAACTCGCTGATCACGCGGTGCTTGTCTTCGGGTGACACATTGGCGTGGATTTCATCGATACCAATCATCTTGCCAACAGCTTGCGCGGTAGCTTCGGCATCGCCGGTCAGCATCACGACGCGGATATTGGCCTTGTGCAGCGCCTTGATAGCCTCCTTTGTGGTCGGTTTGATCGGATCGGCGACACCGATAAGACCAGCAGGCTTGCCATCGACAGCCACAAACATCACCGTTTGCCCCTGCGATCGACCGTCCTGCGCCTTGGCAATCAGGTCCGCGCTGGTGGCACCGAGCCGGTTCATCATTTTTTCATTGCCGATGGCGACGCGCTTGCTGTCTGCGCTGGCTTCAACCCCTTCGCCGGTTACCGACTGGAAATCGGTTGCTGCTGAAAACGAAAGCCCCTTGTCCTTTGCGCCGCTTACTATCGCGGCTGCCAGCGGATGTTCACTCGCCATTTCGATTGCGGCAACAAGCGCCAGCATTGCGTCGCCATCAAAACCATTCTCAGGTTCGACCGAAACCAGCTTTGGCTTGCCCTCGGTGAGCGTACCGGTTTTATCGACCACGATTGTATCAATCTTTTCCAGAGTTTCGAGCGCCTCGGCATTCTTGATCAATATGCCGTTTTGCGCACCCTTGCCGGTGCCAACCATGATCGACATCGGAGTGGCAAGACCAAGCGCACAAGGACAGGCGATGATGAGGACCGCGACCGCGTTGACCAAACCATAAGCCAGCGCCGGTTCTGGACCCCATATGGACCAGACAATGAACGTGGCAACAGCGATTAGAACCACAGCAGGCACGAACAGGCCAGCGACAGTATCGGCGAGTTTCTGGATAGGCGCTCGGCTGCGCTGCGCTTCGGCTACCATCTGGACGATCTTGGCGAGCAGGGTATCTTTTCCTACGCGCTCTGCCGTCATAACAAAGCTGCCAGTCTGGTTGACCGTGCCGCCGGTGACATCATCGCCTTCGGCCTTGGCAACCGGGATTGGCTCGCCCGTGATCATCGATTGATCAATCGTGCTGGATCCTTTGGCGATGGTGCCATCAACAGGAACCTTGTCTCCCGGACGAACACGCAAACTATCACCGCCCTGCACTTGATCGAGCGATATTTCCTCTTCTGATCCATCCGCACCGACGCGCAACGCGACTGGCGGTGCCAACTCTAGCAGTGCGCGCAAGGCACTCGATGTCTGGCCGCGTGCTTTCAGTTCCAGCACTTGCCCCAGTAGTACCAGTGTCGTGATGACAGCCGCCGCTTCGTAATAGACAGCCACGCCGCCATCGTGACCGCGAAATGCTGCTGGAAAAATGCTTGGAAACAGCGTCGCGACCAGACTGAAGCCATAGGCAACTGCCACGCCTAGACCAATCAGCGTGAACATATTGAGGTTCATGGTTTTGAGCGAGTTCACGCCGCGAACAAAGAACGGCCAAGCGCCCCATAGAACTACTGGCGATGCCAGCAAGAGCTGCAACCATTGCGAAACCCCCGGCTCAAATAGCCCTTCAAACGGCTTGCCCGGAATAAGGTCGCCCATTGCGTAAATGAACAGAGGTATAGAAAATAACGCACTGACCCAGAAGCGCTTGCGCATATCGATGTATTCGGGATCGGGGCCGGTATCGAAGCTAAAAGTCTCGGGTTCGAGTGCCATTCCACAGATCGGACAGGAGCCGGGCCCTTTTTGGCGGATTTCAGGATGCATCGGACAAGTGTAGATCGTACCAGCTGGCAGATTTTCTGCTACTTCTTGATGTGTTCCGCTATGATAATGTTCGGGGTTGGCGACAAATTTGGTTTTGCACCCAGACGAACAAAAATGATAACCCTGCCCATTATGCTGCGCATGATGCTCACTCTTGCTGGGATCGACATCCATGCCACAGACGGGATCTTTTACGGTCCCGGCAGAAGCCTCTTTGTCTTTGCAGCAGCATGATTTGGCAGTCTCGGTATCGTTCTCAGCCATGATCAGCGCCCGCAACTTTACGGCCTATCCAAGCGCGCAGCGGGACGACCAGCAGGACAATATACCAGCCATAGAGAAAGCTACCGACCGCGCCTGCAAGAAACCCTTGCAAAGTCAACCATTCGAATCCGGGCAACCAAGGTGCCCAAGCTTCATGCATATGCATTGATTGCGGTGCCAAAACACCAAAGCCGATGCATATGAGATAACTGAGCAACAAAAACAAACTTAGGGTCCAGCCCCAGACAAGGATTTGAGTACGGTTTGAAACTCGGGTCATTTCTAGCTCCTCTTGATCGTCAATGAAATATACTATAGGGGGGTATAGTAGTTGCATGAAGGCGTGTCAAGGTTGATGCAGCGACTTGTTTCGATTGATCAGACTTCAAAATTTGGCATAAGGACATCATGACAGATAAATTCTCCAAAGAAATCTTGCGGATGCGAAAGATCGAAGGTCAGGCGCGCGGAATAGCCAAAATGATGGAAGATGACCGCTATTGCATCGATATCCTCCAGCAATTCTCCGCAATGGAGGCCGCCCTGCGTTCAACCAAAATGAAAATTCTGGAGATCCACACGAATCATTGCGTCGAGGAAGCACTGACTTCAGGCAGTCAGGCTGACCAAAAAGAGAAAATTGCCGAGTTAGTGAACCTGTTCGGCAAGATGGGAAAATAGGCGGTCCGAAGCCTCGCTTAGCGAAGCTCCGAGCCTATAATATGCTTATTCAGGTGCCTCTTTCTTGGGCTCCATCATGCTATGATCCATCTTCGAATGGTCCATCGTTGAATGATCCACGGCTGGTTGCGCTTGGTCAGTCGCTTCGGGGGCTGGCATTTTAGAGTGGTCCATCTTGCTATGGTCCATCTTGGAGTGATCCATCATCTGGCATGACATTTTGCCGTCAGCATCCTTCATCATCATGCCCGGCATTTTCTTGCCGTCTTTCATCATTTCACATTTATGCTCGCCCGCCTTCTCGGCACCATGTTCATGAGCCAATAATGGGCCTGCTGTAATCAATGCAAAGCCGCTCATTAAAATTGCAAGTTTAGTCATCATATTTCCTTTCGGGGGGGTTGGAGTGATTAGTTGTAACTGGCGAAGACGCGTTGGCCGCTTTCGCCAAAAGCGATCACTTGATAAGGTTGGGTTTGATTTTGATATTCCATCCCCGGTGAGCCAACAGGCATACCAGCGACGGCAAGGCCCTTCACTCCGGCGGGCTTTTCTCGCAATAATTTGGCAATGGCTTCGGCGGGAACATGCCCTTCAATGACATAACCCTCGACAATCATAGTATGACAGGATCGCAATGCGCCCGGTACGCCGTTTGCGTCTTTAACAGCGGCCATATTATTGCTGTTCCGTGTTTCGACGTCCTGCTTCATATTCGCTTCAATATGCTCGGCCCATTTTTCGCAGCAACCGCAGCCCGGATCGCGGAACATTACAAGCGGGGCAGCCTGTGCCGCAGTAGTGCAGGCTGCGAGCAGGACAAACAGCGCCGAACTCAAGACCGGATTTGTTTTAAGTTTGTGAAAGTATTTGAACATTTTCTCTTTCCTTTATCTATTGCTTAGCGTCCGCCGCACAGGAGTTAAGCGTATCTAGAAATTCATATGATTCATGCCGCCATGCATGAATGTGCCGCCCAGAAACGCTTGAATCAGCACGCCGATCGTCAATAGGCTCAGCAAGACGGCAAACAGCCTTTCTTCACTGCGATTATGATGAAAACGGCGTAGCCCGGCCCATGCCAGCAGCACTGATCCGATTGCAACCGTCATACCGAGATAGCGATGCGCGGTGAGGATGAGATTGCGATCGTAAAGATAAAAGCCACCCGCAAACCAGCCCAAAAAGGCAGCTGCAACGGCCCCGAATGCCCCGATCACCAACATAATTCGCGCTGCCGAACGCCAATCAGGCTTACCGCGCGCAACACCAAACGCTTCGGCTGCAAACGCGGCAACAATCATGGCAATTGGAAAGTGGATGACAACCGTATGAAGTTTGCCCAGCCAGATGAACAGGCGCTCACCAAAGCTCTTATTACTATTATCTGCCGCTTCGCTATGGTCCATCATGCCTCCATCGCCGTCACCCATACCCCCTAAGTGGCTGCCCTCCGGCGCCATGGGGGCTGATCCATCGGGTATCTTCGGCATCGTGCCATCATCCATCATATCCTGCATATCGGCGTTCTGCGCTGCTTCACCGGCTACGTTAGCTTTTTCATGAGGGTCTGCGCCAATTCCTGGACCAGCGCCCATCTTAGTCGGATCGCCGTGCGCAAAAGCAGGAACGCTAAGCGAACTGACACCAAGTGCAATGCACATCATAAATGTGCGAAACTTTATAATCGGCATCTCAGCCCTTCCTGTAAAAAATTTGAGGTCGCGCATTGCCGTTTCCTTGATGTCGGCTAATCGATAATACGCAGCGATAATGGCTACCCCTCAAAAATAATTTCGAGGGCAAAGCTGTCCAGCATGCGTATAAAGAACAGAAACGACGAATTGGGACAATATCAATGCCGCTATCTGACACTAAACTTGATGCGATGCTTGCAAGCTTGCGGGCCGATCAATCAACCGAGGCGCTGGCAAGCGATGATGGTTTCCACAATGATGTCTGGCTCCGTGTGGGCGAAATGAATAGCAGCCGCCTTTCGCGCCAGAAAAGTCTACTGGCAGCGCTGATGTTCGTGACCGCGCTAGGTGCTGGGTTTGGAACCGCCGAGCAGCCTGCGATGGCCATGAAACAAACCAACCCTTTGATCGGTGGTGCGGATTACTCGCCTGCCAACCTGCTTCACGTTTCACAGTGAAGGTGATGAGCATATGAAATTCGGACCATTGCAAATTTTCCTTCTCGTCCTGCTAGCGCTTGGTGCAGGCTGGATCGGTTCCCTCGGTGCCAAGCACTGGAGTCAAAGCGACGACCAAAATGTTGGGGTCCACAACTTTGTTCACGAAGAGCTTGATCTTGATAAGGCACAAGAAACTCGGCTTGCAGAGCTGGAAAGTGATTTCGGGATCAGGCGGCAGGCACTGGATCTCGCGCTGCGATCGGCCAATGCCGATCTTGCCGCTGCAATCGAAGAAGAGCATCAATATGGCCCCAAGGTTTCTAAAGCGATTGAAGCGGTGCATGTCCAAATGGGTCTGTTGCAAAAAGCCACTGTTGAACATCTCTTCAAGATGCGCGCTTTGTTAAATCCCGCCCAACAAAAGGCATTTGACGAACGGGTTTCAAATTCGCTGACCGCTGGGTCTTGAGTGCGAAAATCGCAGTCCGACGCGCAAGTCCCGGAAAATGCGCTCATCGCAGAGGCTGCAAACGGTAGCAAAGCTGCATTCAACCGTGTGATGAACGAGCAAGCGCCCCGGCTGCAGAATATCGCCCTCAGAATGATGGGCAACAGTTCCGACGCGGAAGATGCCGTTCAGGAGGCACTGGCAGCTGCCTGGTTCAAGCTCGCAAGCTTTGATTTGTCGCGACCCATTTCTCCGTGGCTCACCCGGATTACGGTCAATAAATGCCGCGACCTTCTGCGCAAACGCCGGATCAGGCAGTTTTTCGAATTTCACAGCGACAATGAAGCTGGCATGATGATAGCTGACGATGCACCCGACCCAAGTGCAGAATTGCAGGCGCGTCAGGCGCTTGATGTCATGCAAAGAGAGATCACTCGCATGCCGGCGGCATTGCGTGAGCCATTTGTACTGGTCACCTTTGGCGAGAACAGCCAGGCCGAAGCAGCGCATATTCTCGGAATATCAGAGAAAGCCGTCGAAACGCGGATTTACCGTGCTCGCAATCACCTGCGAGAAATTGCTGAAAAATTTGAGGGGTGAAGGAGCTTTCGTCGTATTGGGAGTATATCGGTTTCATAATCAGGATCACATATGCTTTCTCTCCCCCGTCGCCGCTTCCTTTCATCTGCCCTGCTTGCTGGCGGCGCGATCGGACTTTCCTCTGCCATGCCTGCATGGGCACGCGGCGCAATGGCAGGTTCGGTGCGCAAAGGCATCGATGAAGTTTCCGGCTCAAGCATTGATCTCGCCATCGGACGCGGTCAATTTTCAACAGGCGGACGCACCGGTCATGCAATCGCGGTCAACGGCACCGTGCCGGGACCACTGGTAAGGCTACGCGAGGGGCAAGATGTGCGGCTCAACGTGACTAACCACCTTGATGAGGATAGCTCAATCCACTGGCACGGCATATTGCTTCCGTTCCAATTTGACGGCGTGCCGGGCGTGGCATTTCCCGGCATCAGACCCGGTGAAACATTCACCGCGCCTTTCAAGGTGCGACAGAGCGGGACCTATTGGTGGCACAGCCATTCGGGATTGCAGGAGCAGATGGGGCATTATGGCCCAATCATTGTTGATCCTGCGGGTGCAGACCCGGTAGCTTTTGATCGCGAGTATATCGTCCTGCTCAGCGAGTTCACCCCGATGCACCCGCATGTGATCATGAAAAAGCTCAAACACGCCGACGGATATTTCGATTACCAAAAAACCACTGCCACCGGTGATCGCAACCTAAGCGGTGAGGAGCGCCGGATGTGGGGAAAGATGCGGATGTCGCCCACCGACATACTCGATGTGTCTGCGGCCACTTATACCTATCTCATCAATGGGCATGGTCCTGCCGATAATCTGGAACTGCTGTTCAATCCCGGCGAACGGGTGCGGCTGCGGATCATCAATGGCAGTGCGATGACCTTCTTCAATTTGCGGATTCCCGGCCTGCCGATGACGGTGGTGCAGGCCGATGGCCAGAATGTCGTGCCTATTGAGACCGATGAATTACAGATTGGGGTTGCTGAAACCTATGACGTCGTTGTCCAGCCAACTGCCGACAAGGCCTTCACCTTCGTGGCAGAATCAATGGACCGATCGGGCATGGGCGTAGCAACACTGGCTCCCCGCTCAGGAATGCGGGCAGAAGTTCCGGCCCTGCGCGATCCCCCAATACTGACGATGGCTGACATGGGAATGGCGGGAATGGATCATGGCGCATCGGGTGATGCGCCAGCAAGTGGCATGGATCATTCACAGATGGATCACAGCAAGATGAGCGCTGGTGAGATGGCCAAAATGGATATGCCCGGCATGGAGATGAGCAGCGGTGATGATATGGCCGGTATGGATATGGGCGGCATGAAGATGCGCGATACCTCGATGCTGCCGCCCGATGTCAAAGTTGGCCCTGGCCTTGATATGGTGTCGATGAATGCGGCGGACCGCATGGGTGATCCCGGAATCGGACTCGACAAGGTCGATCACCGCGTCCTGAATTATAAGCAGCTCGCAGCACGGACTCCGAGTAAGGACCGGCGCAAAGCCAACCGCGATATGGAAATCCATCTGACCGGCAGCATGGAGCGCTATATGTGGTCATTTGACGGTAAGAAATTCTCTGCTGTCTCAGACGAGCCAATCCGCTTTGCCTATAATGAACGCGTTCGAGTGAAGTTGGTCAATGACACGATGATGGCGCATCCGATCCATTTGCATGGACATTTCTTTGAGCTGGTTAATGGACAGTCGAACCAACCGCTTAAACACACCGTTATTGTGCAGCCGGGTGGCAGCGCGACCTTTGATCTGACCGCCGATGAGCCTGGTGATTGGGCGTTCCACTGTCATCTGCTCTATCACATGCACGCAGGTATGTTCCAGATCGTTACCGTTGCATCACCATCGGGAGCGGACGCATGAGGGCGCTAGTTGTAATTCTCGCGATCGGCGTTTCTACGCCTGCTTTGGCGCAACATCAGGGTCATGACATGGCCAAGCCCAAAACTGGGCCGGAGATGGATTCTCCCGCTCCGCAAACCGAATCCTCCAAGATGCCTGCAAATCCCATGCAAAATGGTTCAACGCCAATGGATCATGACGGTATGGATCACGACCAGATGGACGAGGAAACTATGACCACTGTGGATTCGACTGAATCTGGGCAAAAACCGAAACTGGTTAGCCAGCAGAAAACGATGCCTGAGGTTGATCATTCGACAATGGACCATAGCGGTATGGACCATAGCGCTATGGATATGGCGGGCGATGACATGGATGGCATGACTGCGCCCATGGCCGATGAGACACCGCCACCTGGAGCCGGAAGCGGCCCCGCGCGCGCTGCCGACGCGATATGGGGTGCCGACGCTATGCGCGGCTCCAGAAAGCAGTTGGCTGCGGAAAATGGCGGTATGACTACGCTATGGGTGATGGCAGACCGCGCTGAATATCGTGTGCGAGATGGTAAGAACGGATATTTGTGGGACGGCCAAGGCTATTATGGCGGCGACATCGACAAGTTCTGGTTCAAAACCGAAGGCGAAGGCAATTTTGGCGAAAAGATCGAAAGCGCTGAGGTGCAGGCGCTATGGAGCCATGCGATTGCGCCATTCTTCGATTTGCAAGCTGGGGTCAGGCAGGATTTTGCACCGCGCGACCGGACTTATGCGGTTGTGGGCATTCAGGGTCTTGCACCTTACCTGTTCGAAATCGATGCGGCAGCATTTTTGTCCGACCGGGGCGATGTAACCGCGCGCATTGAGGCGGAATATGACCAGCGCATAAACCAGCGCCTGATTTTCCAACCGCGCGCAGAACTCAATCTTGCGGCACAAGATGTTCCCGAACTCGGTATCGGTGCAGGGATAGACACAGCCGAACTGGGAATACGACTACGATATGAATTTGTCCGCGAGTTTGCGCCCTATGTCGGCGTAGAACAGGAATGGAAAATTGGACAAAGTGCCAGATATGCGCGGGTGGCGGGAGAAGATTCCAGCGTCACCAATTATGTTATCGGGATTAGGTTCTGGTTCTAATATTTATAGGGGGAAAGAGTATGAAATATATTGGTTTAGCGTTGATTCTGTCGCTTACTACAGTTTCTTATCAGGCCGTTGCGCATGATAAAGGGGCAGAGGGTTCATCTATTATGGGAACACCTGAAAGCACCCTCGAAGCCTACAGGAGCGGTATAGAAAGTCTCGATGATACTAACATGACGCGGCTATTCACAGATGACGCACTGGTGTTTGAAAATGGAAAAACGGAAGGCAGGTTCGGGAATTATCTTGCCCATCATCTCGGCCCTGAACTCAAAGAATTTGAGAGCTTTACATTCAGCGATGAGACGATCGATATATCTGTCATAGGTGACACAGCAATTGCCTCGGAAACCTACACATATACGATTGTGTTGAAGGATGGTCGGACCATCGAAAGGCAAGGCGTTGCCACGGCAGTTCTCGTGCAACGGGACGAAAGCTGGAAAATTGCACAATATCATTCATCTTCTCGCACGCCTAAGAAATAGCTTGGCAAGACAGCAATAAACCAATGCTTTTGCGAGGAGAAGGCGTGACACAGAAAACTCATATACGGGCGAGTAAAATTCATAAATGGCTCGCGCTCTTTATCGGTGCGCAATTGCTGCTCTGGTTTGCAAGCGGCGTTATAATGAGTGTTGTGCCAATCGAGACGGTCCGCAGCGAACATCTTGTTTCGCGGAAGACTGAAAAACTCAAAAGCCTTGATGGGCTGGTGACTCCTGAAATTTTTAGTCGCGAGGCATCGGGAAGCGTGGTTTCCCTCCGATACCGTAGTGTATTAGGCAGGCCGGTTGCTGAGCTTGAAAATGCGCGAGGCGAGACACTTCTTTACGACGCAATAACCGGCCGCAATCGTGGCCAGATAACATCGGAAGAAGCCCGTTCGATAGCGTCTCGTGCTTGGATAAGCGGTCGACCCAATATTGCCGTCGTCGAAAAGGTTGTGAGCAGTTCCACGGAATATCGCGGCGCACTTCCTGCATGGCGAGTCGATACGGATGAAGACGTTTCAATCTATGTTCCGCTATCGACGGGAGAGATCGCAGCGGTGCGCAGCACGACTTGGCGTGTCTATGATTTCTTCTGGGGCCTGCATATTATGGACTGGCAAAATCATGAGAATTTCAACAGCTGGTGGCTCGTTGTTTTTGCATTAGGTGGGCTTACTATGTCCCTGTCCGGCTTGACGCTTCTTATCAAACGATGGCCGTTTCGTCGCCGGCGAAAATTACGGAGCCAACAGCTGACTTCTGCATAATGTATTCAAGCCAAATTTGGAAAAAGGAAAGCTGACATGTCTCAATATACGCGTTTCATAATCATGATCTTAACATCGACCGTCATGATGTTCGGGCTGATGTATCTAAATACATATGCTCTAGACCATGTGTTTTTCAGTGAAACGCGCACTTGGATGGCGGTCTATATGGGCGCAGCAATGGCAATAATCATGCTGTTGTCCATGCTCGGGATGTATGAAGATAAAGCCAAAAATGCTATGATATTGGGCGGCGCGGCCTTAGTATTTGCAACTTCGCTCTATCTGGTACGATCACAGGATACGATTTCCGACCAAGCTTGGCAAAAAGCTATGATACCCCATCACAGCATCGCCATTCTTACAAGCGAACGTGCCAGTATTGAAGACAAAAGAGTGCGCGAGTTGGCCGATGGAATTATCAAAGCCCAGCGCCGGGAAATTAAAGAAATGAAATGGCTCATTAATGATATCCGCAAAAATGGGAAAGCGATAAGCGAAGCGGAAGCAGCCGCTCGGCCGATGCCCAAGTTTGAAGGAGACCTTTAGCTCAACAATTAGTATTTGATATAAAGTTCGGTCTTAGCTGATCAACAAATGGGCCGGGGAATAGTCGTATATTTTGATGTTTTATCCCCGCCCCAACACCGAATAATTTACTGTAGGAACACCAATGACAAATGGCTCTGACAAAGCGCTGTACCAAGCGAAGGAACAAATCGAAACGATTTGTGGAAACTCTGCTTTGCAGCCACTGGTAAAATCATTTTTTGATGAGACCACTAATACAGCAAGTTATGTGGTGCACGATCCGGTAACAATGCATGCCGCAATTATTGACAGCGTACGCGAATATGAACCTGCTTCAGGGCATACCGCGTTCGCATCGGCCGATGCAATTATCGCTTACGTAAAGACAAAGGCTCTCACTATAGAGTGGCTGCTCGAAACCCATGCACATGCCGACCATATATCCGCCGCGCCTTATCTTAAACAGAAGCTGGGCGGTCAAATCGCAATCGGCCGAGAGATTGTTGCCGTTCAAAATGTCTTTGGCCAAATATTCAATCTTGGCCCGGATTTTGCTCGCGATGGTTCAGATTTCGATCATATGTTTGCCGACGGGGAGTATTTCCAGATCGGCAATATTCCAGTCTTGGCTTTATTTGTGCCGGGCCATACACCTGCGGATCTTGCTTATGTGATCGGCAACTCTGTTTTTACGGGCGATACTTTATTCATGCCTGACTACGGAACCGCCCGGGCAGATTTTCCAGGCGGGGATGCGTGTCAACTATACCGGTCGATAAAACGACTGCTATCGCTGCCTGGCCCAACACCTCTTTACCTGTGTCATGACTACAAAGCTCCCGACCGTGATTATTTCAAGTGGGAAACCACTGTCGACGATCAACGAAGTTCAAATGTGCATGTTCACGATGGAGTTGGCGAGGCTGAGTTTGTCAAGATGAGAACCGAGCGTGACGTTTCGCTCGGATTACCAAAGTTAATCATCCCCTCGGTACAAATTAACATGCGGGCTGGGTATTTGCCTCCTGCCGAGAGCAACGGCATTCGGTATTTAAAGACCCCTTTAGATACACTATGACTGATGTCCTACTTTGTTATTGCCGTGTGATCGTGTCTGCGCTCAGTGAACGTCTCCCTGCTCATTATGTTTGTCTTGGTGTGCATCGCGTAAAATTTCAATTCCGCCGTAAACTGCAATCCCCGCCACGGCGATACCGACTACAAGATCTGGCCAATTAGCACCGGTAAACAATACAATCATTCCAGCGAAAATAATGCCTCCGTTAGATATAAAGTCGTTAAAGCTAAACGTGGTCGCGGCACGCAAATTCACGTCTTTGTCCTGAATTTTTTGTAGCAGGCGCAACGATGCCAAGTTGATTACACCAGCAACCGCAGCCATTACTATCATCAGCCATCCTCCTGGTTCGGACCCTTCAACAAAGCGCCTGCCGGCATCAAAAATCACGCCTATAGCGAAAATTAGTAGCATTATCCCTGAAAGCCTCGCAGCTCCGCGCTTCCATTTTTGAGATCGGGTAAGCGCAAGCAAGCTAAGTGCATAGACGAGAGCATCAGATGAATTGTCGAGCCCGTTGGCGATCAGAGCATTGGAATCCGCCGTAATACCTGTTATGAAAAAGGCGATTGCAATTGCAACATTCAGTGCCAGCACAATCCAAAGAATCCTCCGCTTATACGGAGATTCAAGGTTCACAGATGCTTCGCTCACCCGTTCTTCTCCCTCGAACCTGTTCTTACCCATTTTTCTGCTTGCTCCACTTCTTCTAAATTGAAGTATCGCATCTTACCGCTAAATAAGGAGGCAGAGAACTTCGTTCCCCATTCTACCCATTTTTTCTCGCCCACAATAGCAATACGATCAAATTGGCCTCTATGACGAATATCAAATTTTAAATCACGCCATAACCCTTCGATGCTCCATCCGCGAAAATCAGGTTTCAGCTTAATTAGCATGGGGACAGTTCCGGGCCTTCGCTCCGCTATGCGTTCGAATAGCGGCACGAATGTATCGAAATCTTCCGCATCTAATTTTTCACCTGCTTCTATCCAAACCAGACCTTCATTTTCTTTGGCTATCAGCATTCCGCTTTTCCTTTCGTATCTTGAATAAATGCACTTTGTGGTTTTTCGATCCTGAAACAATTTCGGTTTGGACTTACAGCTTCTGCTATTGTCATTTTATCCGCTACTTTTAAAATATTCCATTGATCTGCTCCCAGAGCAACTGCTTTACAATGTAATGATTATTCTGCCTTGGAAATAGGACTGAAAGCACTAGATGCATCTGGTCTACCGTCTTTCAATAACCACAAACAGCTCCATCCCAGTCCAAGAACCCAACCGCCCAAAACATCGCTTGGCCAGTGAACCCCCAAAGCAATTCTCGATATGCCTATCAAAACAGTTAACACAAATGCGCCAAAAAATAGGTAAATTCGTGCGTATCTTTCCGGTAAAATATCAAGCAAAGCTAATGCTATAAGGATATAGACGATAGTCGAATTTGCAGCATGACCGCTTGGAAAGCTCGCCGAATTCGGGATAGAGAGATATTCGACGATTGACGGCCTAGGTCTGTCGAAAAAGTCTTTCAGTAAGAATACCATCCAGAACCCACTCATGGATAGAATCGGCAACAGAAGTGCATTCAAATAGGCTCTTTTTGCGATCAAAAGTCCGGATACTGCAAAAACCATGAGAATCAGAAAAATTGAATCTCCCAAAAAAGCAACGCTTCGGACAACTTGTGGAATCCAGTCCGGCCCGATGAGTATATCCGAATTTCCTGATGATCGAAAAGCAAGCAAGATAGACTTTTCAATTTTTTCCAAATGCCCCTTGGCCAGTTCGGACCAAAGCAAGAAAAAAATTATCCCTATAACGATGGACGGCGTCAGTCGGAAGGCCAGTTGACAAGGGAAATTGTGAAATTTCGATCTTTTTCCATTTTTTATTTTGATCTTCATATTTTCAATGTCGCTAAGTTCAGCAAAAATCTCTTGTTTAGGATGGCAGGAGAGAAAGAATAATTAATGGCTTCGCAGGATAATCTAGTTTTTGCCAAGTGGAATGCGGTGCGCAATATGGTTTTGTGCTTCCCGAACATCTAGTTCACGCGTCGAATTACCCAATCTCACATAATATCGTGATATGTTACCATCTTGTAAGTAAACTGGATCGTTCGCTGCATCGACAATCACCCAACAAATAGTCTCTTCGTCGCACTCCAAAAACTGGATGTGAACGAATGTTGCGGCACTGCCCCCCAGTTGGTTTTTTACTAAATCTATAAGAGCACGTTCAAATCCATCCCGGTTTTTGTTTTTTAGTGTATTATAGTCTGCTTCAATGCCCTTGATAATCCCATCATCAGCAAGGCCGATCAGAAGATTCCCGCCTCGATGGTTCATGAAACCGGCAAGAGATTTGGTTATGACTCTTTCCAGTGCTTTATTTACTCGGCCTTCTTTTACATCCCAGCGTAAAGACTCTTTAAATTCAGCAGTCTCACCCTCTCCTGCAGCAATAATCAATGGCAACTGGTCGCTAAGTTGCTTTTTTAGCATGTGTGATTTTTCTCTGTTTTTCTCGGACAGACTTTCAACAAAATCCAAAACCAACGCCAATCCAGCACCCAAGCCGGCAAAAAGAAAATTCATGGGAACCATTTCAAAACTGGTTGACTCTCTAATACGCCACCACAAAAATTCCCCAGCAGTGTCCGCAGGTGTCGATAATATCTGATTGAACTCAAGCCAGAAAATTATGGTAACCAGAGGGTGCAACAGGAAAACCCCCACTATTGCACCTATCACAAACTTAAAAGATAACGGGATACGTTGATGGAGATTTATTAGCATAACTTAGCCGTCGTCATAAGAAAACTCACCTCAAAGTTGGTACCCAATGGTAATGCGGATCTTTGCTTGTTAAACAAAAGGAAGGTATTGATTGAACAAGAACTTTAAGTACGCGGGCTGTTGCCCAGGCTTATGGCGCCGCCGACAAGCATTGATTTATGCTTCACCATTGCATCTACACCCACTAGTTTTCCTTATATCCCAATAGTCGTAATGCATTTATAACCACGACAAGCGTTGATCCCTCGTGCATGACGACAGCCGGACCTATGCCCAAACCTAACAGTGTTGCAGGTATGAGCACTGCCACCACTCCGAGACTGATCCACAAATTTTGGCGGATTATGCCGCTCGTTGATCTGCTAAGGCCAACGGCAAAAGGCAAGGTCGCTAGATCATCAGCCATCAAAGCAATATCTGCCGTTTCGAGCGCAACATCGGAACCTGCGGCTCCCATGGCTATTCCGACGCTTGCATTGGCCATAGCTGGTGCATCATTCACACCATCTCCAACCATTGCCACACCGCCCTGACTGCTTAGTTCCGAGATTTTTGTAACCTTATCATCGGGCATCAAGTCACCGAAGGCTTCATCAAGGCCAACTTCCAAGGCTATCGCATCCGCAACTTTCTGATTGTCGCCAGAAATCATCATCATCCGAGATATCCCAGTAGCGCGAAGCCTATTTATCACTTCCGAAGCTGCAGCGCGGGGTGTATCCATGAGGCCAAGAACACCAATAAACTCACCGCCACGTTTGATAATCATCGTGCTGCGCCCACGTGAAGACATTTCGGTCACTTTTTGCGCAATATCATCAGGAAGGGAATCTCGGTCCTCTTCGAGATACAGCCCCGACTTTCCTATAAAGACATTTTCATCGTTGATTTTGGCAGAAACGCCTTTGCCGGTAATGCTCTGGAAATCTGTTGCGATCATATCCCATGTTCCAAGACGAGTTTTTGCAGCGCGCACAATAGCTTGGGCCAGAGGATGATCACTATGTGTTTCGACTGCGGCACAAACTGCGATAAGTTCGTCGATCTCTATTTCTCCGAACGGCATTGTTTCCACCAATTCCGGTTCGCCAATCGTGAGAGTCCCGGTTTTATCAAAGGCGATTGAATCAAGTTTACCCAGCATCTCCAGCGGTGCACCGCCTTTTATGAGAACACCGCCGCGCGCTGCGCGGGCAATTCCGCTTAAAACAGCGCTGGGTGTCGCAATTGCCAGCGCACAGGGGCTGGCGGCAACAAGGACTGCCATCGCCCTGTAAATGCTATCAGAGACCGGCTCATCAATCACCAACCAAGAAAATCCTGTGGCGATTGCCAGCAGAATAACAAACGGCACAAAAATGCGTTCGAATTTATTGGTGAAACTCTGTGTCGGTGATTGACGTGTTTCTGCATCGTTCACCATTTCGACAACGCGGGCCAATGTGGTTTCTGACGCCAGTCGGGTAACTTGTACTTCGAGACTGCCGCTTCCATTTATTGATCCGGCAAAGACCCTGTGTTCAGATTTGACTTTATCGGCGGCTTTGGCAGCCGCTGCAGCGTTATTTACCGGACGCTTGTCAACCGGGACACTCTCACCGGTTATGGGCGCCTGATTGACGCTGCTCTCACCTTTGACAACAAAGCCATCCGCTGGAAGTCGCTCGTTCGAACGAATGATTACAATATCGCCGATTTGCAGTTCGGCCACCGGCAATCGTAGTTCCTTCCCATCCCTTCGGACCATTGCCTCATCAGGAGCAAGGTCAGAAAGTGCCGAAATGGCATTGCGCGCACGGGCCATTGCATAATTTTCAAGGGCATGGCCGATGCTAAACAGGAATAATAAAAACGCTCCCTCGGCCCATTCCCCTAACCATGCTGCACCACCTGCAGCTATCAGCATAAGAAAATCTATTTCAAATTTTCGGTGCTTTATTTTTTCGAATGCTTCCAGGATCGTGAAGTAGCCACCAAAAAAATAGGCTGCCACCAAAAACCAGTATCCTGTATTCGCAGACAGGAGATTGATTTTGGGTCCCAGCCATCCGGAAAGAAGCGCGGCACCGCAAAGACCTGCAAAAACCATTTCTGCACGACCACCAAGCAGCCTGTCGACTAACCCTCCGTGCGAGTGATCAGAATTTTCCGAATGCTTGCTGTGCTCATCGGTCATTTCTGTTCTGCTGCGCGCGTAAGGACATCAACTTGTTCAAGGCTGACAAGGCCTATCCCTCGCAAATCGTCTAGCTGAACATAGAAATCTTCCAGTCGTGCCCGGGCATCGATTATTTCAATCACTACGGGCGGGTTGTCACCAATTCCAAAAGCATGATGCTCATGAACAATCGACGACGCGGAAAACCCCAATATTCCTTTCAGGACAGTACCTCCACGAAGACCATAAGATCTGGCCCGAGAAACAATGGTGGTAATTACCGTTTTATCCCCGTGCATTGCGGCTTCATCTGTATAAATTCGCATAAGCGATATTTGTTGCGGCTTTTGCATTATACACTCCTCATCATTCTGGCTTTGGACGAAAACGTTGCAAAATTGGAAACCTATCAAGTGATGGTGTCAAACGCTTGAAATGCGGCCTCAAATCAGGAAATTCGCGCTCAAGCATCAACCGTGTCACGGCGGGGAGCACGAAGAGCGTCAATATCGTTGCGGTGATCAAACCGCCGATAACCACAATCGCCAGCGGCTTTTGCACTTCGGCACCTGTACCAGTCGCAATAGCCATCGGAACGAACCCCAATGACGGCACGATGGCTGTCATCAGAACAGACCGGTAGCGTTCGACTGCACCGGAGTAGATGGCCTCGACAAGTTCCACGCCTGATTCAATACGCCCCTGAATAGCGGTCATCATCACAAGTCCATTGAGCACCGCCACACCCGCCAGAACAATGAAGCCGACAGCAACTGAGATAGAAAATGGCAATCCCGTTACGGCTAGCGAGAATATTCCTCCAGCGATTCCCAGAGGGACGGTCACGAAAACGGCCACAGCCATTCGGAAATTTCCAAGGGCCATGACCAGCAGTCCGAAAACCAACAATGCCACGATGGGAACAACAAGATTGATCCTCGCCTGAGCCGCCTGAAGATTTTCGAACTGGCCGCCCCATTCAAGGAAGACCCCTGCTGGCAGAGCAACATCTCGCCCTATTTTTGCCTTCGCTTCATTCACCAGTGAGCCCACATCACGGCCTCGGACATTGAGTTGCACTACAACGCGCCGCTGTCCGTTTTCTCGGCTAATCTGATTGAGGCCTTCAATCTCTTTCAAAGTGGCTAGCGACCTGAGTGGAACGGACGATCTTTGTCCGAAGCCATTTTCCGGCAAAATAACCGGAAGCGCTCCAATGGCATCGATATCGTTACGCACTTCATCCGGTAACCGCACGACAATATCAAATCTGCGGTCCCCTTGGAAAACAAGCCCGCTTTCCGCGCCGCCCAATGCGGCGCTAACGGTCGCGGCTACTTCATCAACGGTGAGGCCATGGGCCGCAATCGCCGCATTGTCGAACTGAACATCCAACGCGGGAAAACCCTCGGTTTGTTCGACGCGGACATCAGCCGAGCCTTCAATGGCGGAAAAAACGGCTGCGAGCTGATTGGCGGTAGCTGTCAGCTGTTCGAGATCCTCGCCAAATACTTTAACGGCAACATCACCCCGCACCCCTGCAATCAACTCGTTAAAACGCATTTCAATAGGTTGGCTGAATTCATAGTTCTGACCGATGAGATTGGCCAACTTTGCTTCCATTTGTTCCACGAGTTCTGTTTTTGGAAGCGATGGGTTAGGCCACTCGTCTTTCGGTTTCAAAATGATAAATGCATCGGAAATATTAACCGGCATAGGATCGCTGGCAACTTCTGCTGTTCCCGTTTTTGAATACATAAAACGGACTTGCGGAAATTTGGAAATTTCGCGTTCGACCTGTTTCTGCATTGCGACCGATTGATTCAGCGATGTAGAAGGTATCCGGATTGATTGCAGGGACAGATCCTGTTCGTCGAGCTGCGGCATGAATTCGCTACCGAGAAAACCGAATATGCCGATTGATAGTCCAAATACGGCGAGACCAGCCAAAGTTGCCCGGCCAGGCCATTTCAAGGCCTTTCGTAGTGCTGGTTCGTACTTGCTTTTACTCCAGCTCACCATCCGCACTTCTTTTTCAGAAACGCGGCCACTTATAAGCAGCGCCAATAGAGCAGGCACCAAAGTCAGTGAAAGAATAAATGCCGATATAAGCGCAAGCATTACGGTGATGGCCATCGGTGAGAAGGTTTTACCTTCAACGCCTTGGAAGGTGAGCAACGGCACAAAAACTAACAAAATGATCGCCTGACCAAATAGTGACGGCCTGATCATTTCTCTAGTGGATGCGATCACTTCTTCCAGTCTTTCGCCTAGGGACAGAAGCCGTCCCTCTTCATGTTGCCTGCCCGCCATTCGGCGCAAAAAGTTTTCCACGATGATGACGCTGCCGTCGACAATTAGGCCAAAATCAAGAGCGCCTAGGCTCATGAGATTACCTGACACTCCGAACCGGTTCATACCGATGGCCATCATCACAAATGAAATGGGAATGACGAGCGCCGTTATGAGAGCTGCCCGAAAATTCCCCAGAAGGAGAAATAACGCAACGATAACCAGCAAGGCACCTTCGGTCAGGTTTTTTTCAACCGTACTGATAGTCGCATTGACCAGTTTCGAACGGTCCAGAACGACTTCCAATTTTACGTTTTGCGGCATTGTCTTTGCGATTTCCGCAAGCCGGTCACCTGTTGAAGCGGCAACTGCACGGCTATTTTCGCCAAGCAGCATCAACGCGGTTCCGACAACGACCTCTTCGCCGTTCTCGGTTGCCGCGCCGGTTCGCAAATCACCGCCATTGCTAACGGATGCAACGTCACGGACGCGAACAGGGATCCCCTCTCGCCTTGCGACTATCGAATTTTCAATTTCTTCCAGCGATTTGAGTCGTGCGTCCGCTCGCACCAGAAACGCTTCCCCGCCGCGCTCAACAAAGTTTGCACCAACGGAAAGGTTGATTTTTTCCAGAGCTTCCGAAAGATCATCAAAGCCGATTCCGTAGGATGAAAGCCGCGCCGCCGAAGGGGTAACAACAAACTGTTTTGCATAGCCGCCTATCGAGTCGACGCCAGCAATGCCTTGAACATTGCGCAATTGTGGTCCGATTACCCAGTCCTGGAGCGTGCGCAGATACCCCGCCTTAGAGACTTCATCCGTCAAACGTTCACCCTCAGGCGTCAGATATGAACCATCAGATTGCCAGCCAGGCCCCCCAGCAGCTTTTCCTTTTTCAAACGGTTCATAGCTGACCGTCCACATCAACACCTCGCCAAGGCCCGTGGATACTGGGCCCATTGCCGGTTCGGCGGTGTCTGGCAGGCTATTGCGGACAGTGGTGAGCCTTTCGGCAACCTGCTGGCGAACAAAGTAGATATCGGCGCTATCTTCAAAAATTGCAGTGACCTGAGAAAAGCCGTTTCGAGAGATGGACCGTGTTGTCTGTAGTCCGGGAATACCCGCTAGAGATGTTTCGACAGGATAAGTCACCAAACGCTCGATATCGAGCGGTGATAGGGACGGATCGACAGTATTGATCTGAACTTGATTATTGGTGATGTCAGGAACAGCATCAATCGGCAGGTTCACCAGATTATAGATTCCAAATGCCGCGACCGCAGCAAGGAACAATACGGTTAGATACCGGTTACGAACGGACATTTCGACGAGACGCGCAATCATTACAGTTGCTCCAATTGGTATATTTTAATCAATGTTCTGCCTCTCCGCGGCCCAGTTCGGATTTTAGGAGAAAGGCATTTTTCCCGGCGATTTGTTCGCCAGCTTTGAGACCGTCGACAATCTCAATCCTACCGCCACTCTTTGCGCCGGTCGTAACAGGCCGCGCGCGGAACCCGGCCTTTGTTTTAACAAAGACGACGCTGCGTCCCTCGACTGATTGGACGGCTTCTGCAGGAACAATCAATGCGGTGGGCTGAGAACTCGATGCCTGCTGAAGTATTCGTACCCGCACATATTCACCCGGAACGAGGGCAGCTCCTGACGCAGGAGCAAGTACGACAATGGCGGCTCTGTTTTCTGGATCGGCAGCCGGTGTGACTGCCAGCACCCGCGCCGAAATTTCTCTCTCCGGTGTCTCAATCATTGCTGCTGCACCGGTGCTGATCTTGCGCGCATCTTCGGCGGGAACTGCCGCTTCGATTTGAATAAGGTTCGGATTGGCGATCCGAAATAATTCATCCTGCGCAGTCACGTAAGAACCCAGAATTGCCGGACTGGACGTTATTCGGCCGCCAATCGGCGAGCGAACAGCAATGAAGCGTCCACTGACGCCTGCCGCCGCCGCCGCTTGGCTTGCCCTTCTTGCTTCTGCAGCAGCCTGCTGATTTTCTGCTCTCGCTGTTTCTAGATCCGCTCGGGCGGTGATCTTTTCATCGTACAGGCGCTGTTCCCTGTTTAGCTGAGATCGGGTAAGTACTGCCCGCGAAGCAGCCGATGTAACCTCGGAACTGATTGCAGCAGCCTCGCGGCTTTCTATTGTGGCCACTGTCTCGCCGCGCCGAACCGCATCTCCGAGGCGTTTTTTGATGCTGGTAACCCTGCCTTCGGCGCCCGCACTTAATATGGCCTGTCCTTGCGGAGATGGCGCGACGCTACCTTGCGCAATAATCTCGGCATCGAGTGAACTTGGGGCCAAGTCGTATATCTCGATATTGGAGGCACGAAGCTGATCTTGTGTCATTTCAACAACGCCCTCTTCCTCGGAATGATTTTCTTCCGCCACATTGGCTACATCCTGTTTCTCGGTGTTACCGCCGGTATAGCCGTTAAAAATAACTCCCAGCACCACCGCAAGCGCAATGATCAAGCCAGCTATTACGGCCCATTTCTTGTTGTTCATTTTATTTATCCCTGTTCAAATTTTGTGAGTGAACGCACCGCAGCCAATCTCTGGTTTTGTGGAGGAGCGCTGTCGCCAGAAATACTGGCTTCTGGAGTGCCGCAATCCGATACCGCTATCGCGATCGACGTCAGCATGAACAGGCCGGTCAGAACTGTCAGCATGATGAAGATACCAGCCAATATTATGATGTGATTTGTTTCCAGTTTTTTCATCTATTTGGCAGCCAATCTCAGCAGTGTTATCACTGCCTCCGCTCTGGCTACTTTGGCCTCCAACAAGCTGACCTCGGAAGCATCTCTCGCCGATGCTGCGTCCAGGACATCCAACAAAGTAAATTTGCCGTATCGATATCCTAGTTGGGCCAGTCGCAATGCTTCTTCGGCCTGGGGAAGCGTTTTGCTTTCCAGAGTTTCGACCCGGCTTTGCGTAGCCCCCAGTTGATTTTTGGCAATATTATATTCACGGTTGATCTCAACCAAACGCAGCGCTCGACGTGCCTCTGCACCGCGAACACTCGCTTCTGCCGCTTGAATGCTACCCTGGTTGCGGTTGCCAAAAGGGATGGCAATCGAAGCGCCCACTATAAAAGCGGTGTCGCCGCTTTCTTCAAAACGTCTAGCACCGCCACTTAGCGTTAAATCAGGAACAGCATTTGCGCGTTCGCGCGATACAATGGCATTGGCAGCGTCCCGGTCCGCTTCCACGGCCATTATCTGTAGCGATCGTGACAGGTCAGCCTCAAATTCCACGTCATCGCCGTTCAACCAAACCGGTTCAACTTGCTCGGGCGGCGTTTGCGAGCCCCAAAGCGATGAAAGCGCTATTCTGGCGGAGAACTCGTCTGCCTTTGCTGCTTCGAGTGCTGCTTCCGCTTCGCCAAGCGCAGCGTCTGCGCGCAATGCTCTAAGGGGTGGGTCACGACCAGTTTCGACGAGAATTCTGGCAATCCTCGCCAGTTCCCGGTTCCTAGCGGCGACGCGCTTCGCAAAGTCGAGCCGGTTCTGAGCGGCGACTGCCTCTGTATACGCCAATCGTACAGAGCTAGCCAATTCGGCTTGGGAAATTGCAGCTTCTATTTCTGCGAGACTTGTTTGGGCTTGCGCCGCGCGAGTGCGCGCGCCGCGTTTCCCACCAAGCTCCAGTCGCTGTCCTACGGTTGCTGTGTATTCGGTTGATCGCAGGCCTTTAAATACGCCAGTCCCGGCAATATTTTCAACTTCTACCGAGACCTCAGGATTTGGTCCGAAGCTCGCTTGCTTTTGGTTTCCACGAGCGACATCTATTTCTGCTTGTGAAACTTGCACGGCAGGTGATTCTGCACCTGCACGCACTAGCGCCTCATTTAAACTGACGCTTCGATCCTGTGCATATACGGCAGTGCTGGTGCTCACGATAAGTATCGTCGCTGCACACAGGCGCAAATGCGCCATTTTTTTAAACATTTTTGGGATTCCCTAGCTTAAACTGAATCAATCCCACCAATCTGGTGGCAACAATATCAGCTAGGCGCGAGGGGGCCTAATCAATCCAAATGGGTTTCGTGACGGTGCGACGGAATCATCAGCTGGCTGAAACATTAAGCTGGCTGAACTGAACTCAACGCCGTTGTCTGAATTGGGGACCACTGAGTGATTTGCACTATGACAGTGTCCATGAGGACAAATTCCGTGTTCATTCGAATCATTTTGTGAAGGAACTTCATCGGGGGTTCCAGCATCGGACGCCAACAAGAGTCCGGCCGATTGTGGATCATTCGCGCACTCAGCCGCTTCAGCAATAGTCACACCCGACATAATCAGAACGAGCAAAACCGCCATAAGGCGAAAGAGCCCTGACCTTCTTTTGCTTGTGCTGCCGTATCCGTTCATGGTCTCGCCATTACATTATCTTGATAATTCATCAAGTGCTTTTAAAGAACTTCGATAGAAATATCGTAAACTAGATATGTGATATCATACAGATACTCTGTTATGACGAACTTTGCGAGTTTCGAACAAACAACACACGATTGGAACCCTTTGGAGGAGCGCATTCTCAGTTTTAGCTTGGATAGAGCGAGCTAATGTTCGTCTTTAATAAGCTCCGCACTGCATATTTTTAAAAGTTTTTATGACCCCATAGAGACTGTTACGCGACTTCAAAATAGACTTCACATCGAATGCATGTTGGCGATTTAATGGGTAATGTAATGATGCAGAGGCTTTGACGAATTTCGTACAACAACATTTGGTCACGAACCGATTGTTTTGTAAAACTTGGTCATAGTATTTCAGTGATGGGGAATCAGAGCGGAATAATGAGTGTCTCAATTTCCAAGCGTGCTAATTCGCGAACAGTCGACTCAAAAAGATCTAGCAGCGTGTTCTTTGAAAAAGGAAAGCAAGCAAGACCAACCCAACGGCATTTTTTGCGTCATAAGGTTAAAATAGCCTACAATTTGGGAAGACGCCTAGCTACTGTCGATGACTGAATGATAGCAGTATCGACCGAAGAGAATGGCAAGAATCGGTCCATCACGACTTTTAATTCCTGCACATCATGAACAACGACTGTTGCTGCGAAGCAATCTTCGCCTGTAACATGGTCTGCTTCCACGATTTCCGGCGTATCAATCAGCATCTGTGCCACTCTTTTTACCTCTCCCGGCATAGCACGCAGGCGAACATGGGCTGAGACATCAAGGCCAAAAACGGAAGGGTCGACCACAACAGTATACCCACGGATTGCACCTGCATCTTCAAGCTTGTGAATACGCTCGGTAACGCTTGGACTGGACATACCAATCTTTTCTGCAAGCTCCCGAACAGTCATTCGGCCATTGCTTACCAATGCGGCAATTATAGCTCGATCAGTTGCATCAATTGGCCGGGTTACATAGCGGCTTCGATTCATATTACACCTCTAGCTGGATGACACCGGCGAGGCCTTGAGATTACGAAGGCAAATGTTCGATTTTGCCTTATTTATCCTAAGTTTGAGCTAGAAATCGGGCTTAGAGCGAACACACCCAGCGACAAGCAGCTAGTCCGCAAGGTCAAAATTGAAGGTCAAAGCCCGTTATGGGTTTCGATTGGCAAGTCGAAACGGCTGTAACGCCTTCCTGAATCTATAGCTGAACAAATATTCGAGCATCTATAATTCGCAGGAGAAGAGTAAAACGGGAGTGAAGCGCCATGAAATCCACGATACGATTGGGAGCAATAGATAGAAATCTAAAGCGAGCAGGATAATGAGCTACTCTTCTGCAACTATTGTATCGCTGGCACTGCAATGTGCGCCAACGGTAGCACCTGAAACGGTTGCTGCGATTGTTCATACCGAAAGCCGTGGTCACGTTTTCGCCTTGAACGTCAACGGAGGACGCCAACCGCGCCGTCAGGCCAGCGCTGCAGCAGCCGCTGCCACAGCTAAGCGCTATGTTGCAGCGGGATATTCAGTCGATCTCGGCCTTGGCCAGATCAATTCCCGCAATATGCGCTGGCTTGGCCTCACATGGGAAACGGTATTTGACCCTTGCACCAACATTGCAGCATTGGGCCGCGTTCTTACGCAAAATTATAATTCCGTAAAAGCGGGGCGTGACCCGCAGAGCGCGCTTCGTATTGCCCTCTCCATGTATAATACAGGCAGCGAATCGCGCGGATTTCGCAATGGCTATGTTGCCAAGGTTATCGGCAATGCTGGCATTGCCGATAGGCAAGTATCCATTGCCTCCACGGCATCGCAACCAATCGCGGAAACAAGCACCGATCTGCGGACAATAATTGTCGCGGAAAATGCGGCGAGGCAGCCGCCACTTCGCCCTACACCGCCCCCGCGTTGGAACCTCTTTGAGCGTGCGGCTTACGAACGCGAAACCAAAGCTATCGCAGATAAAGAAAAGGGCATCATATGAGTATTATCCTAAATTTGGCTCGCAGCGGGAACGTGTGGCGCGCATCCCGTGTAGCGAAATCTAACCCGATGCAAAGCAAGTGCCAAGGCGCGGCCTTCTGGTACGCGATGCTTTTATGTGCTTTGCTCGTTTCGTTTGCGCTCCCTGAACCAGCTTACGCACAAAATCTGGAAAGCTTTGCCAGCAACGTGCGTGGGCTTTTATCATCGACCCTTCTTCGAACACTGGCTGTCATCGCCGTAATCGTCACCGGCCTGCTCTGGTTTACAGGGCGCGCCTCAACTGCTGTTCTGGTGACGGTCATTATTGGTATCGCGATAGTCTTCTCGGCGGATTCCATCGTCGGCCTCATTGCGGGCTGACGGCGATGAACGATCACACCGAAAGTCTGACCAAAAACACGCTGTTCCTCGCGGTGACGCGCCCGGCGCTTTGGGCGGGAATTCCGATAGAGGCGGCGGTGCTATTGTTGATCGCTAGCGCATCGGTCCTGATTCAAAGCAACAGCCCGCTTTATGCAGGATTGATCGCGGCTTTCGGCTATTCAATTTCGCGGTTGATCGTGCGCCACGATGTCAATGCGTTTCGCCTGCTGTTCCTTTGGGGCCGCACCAAAGCGGGCAACCGGAATCGGAGCTTCTGGGGCGGAAGCAGCTACTCGCCGCTACCGCTGACCGGCTTATGCCGCAAAGGCTTTGGCCGTCATGGGTAGGTTGCTCACTTCCAACAATGCTGTGCCGCTCAAAATAGCGCAGCGCGAGGCAACGCCTGAAAAGTTTTTGCCCTATGCGCGCCATATAAATGAAGAAATGGTCGCGCTCGATTCCGGCGACATCATGCTCACTTTTGAATTGCAGGGCCGTGCTTTCGAGACGTCCGATGTGCGCGATCTCAACGACTGGCATACCAAATTGAACGGTCTGCTGCGCAACTTGCACGATGAGCGGTTGTCAGTGTGGACCCATCTTATCAGGATGCGCGTGGATCAATATCCCGGTGGGGCATTCAAGTCGGGCTTTGCTGCCGATCTTGACCGCGCCTATTTTGGCCGCATCAACCAGGAGCGGATGTTCATCAACCGCTTTTTCGTCAGCCTTGTCATTCGTCCCTCTGCAACGGGAAGCGACAAGATTATCCAGCTATTCAAACGCAAAGTATCGAAGTCGGCGGATAAAGGTCCGCTGATTGACGAAGCGCTGGTCGAACTGCTCGATGATAAATCGCGCGACTTCGAAAAGCTCATGGCGCGCTGTCAGCCGCGCCGCTGCGGGATATATGAACATCGTGGATTAATGTTTTCTGAGACGATGGAAGTCGCAGACATGGTGATGACCGGACGCCATGTCCGGGTTCCCGTCGTGCGCGGCCATCTGGGCGGCGCGCTTTACCGCGCGCGCACGATCTTCGGCGCGGAAACTATAGAGGTTCGCGGTGCCGACACATCAGCCTTTGGCGGCATTTTCGGCGTTCGCGAATATCCAGCGCAAACCACACCGCGCCAGTTCGAGGCCTTGCTGTCAGTCGATTTCGGGTTCGTGCTGACACAATCCTTTACATTCCTTGGGCGAGCAGCAGCCACGGAGAAATTTCGGCTGCGCATGACACAAATGGAAAATTCAGGCGACCGTGCGGTCAGCCAGGCCGATGCGCTGATTGATGCGAGCGATGATCTGATGTCGAACCGCTTCGTTCTGGGCGATCATCATTTCACGCTCGCAGTCTATGGGACAAGTATGCGCGCTCTGCGCGATCATATGTCTGTAGCCCGCGCCGCCCTTGCCGATACCGGCATGGTGGCGGCGCGCGAGGGCGCTGCGCTTGAAGCTGCCTATTGGTCGCAGCTTGTCGGCAATTTTGCGTGGCGCGCCCGCCCTGCGCCTATCACATCCCTAAATTTCGCAGCCTTCTCGCCCTTTCACACCTTCCCTGCGGGACAGGCAAATGGAAATCATTGGGGTGACGCGTTAGCGCTTCTCAAGACCAGTGCGCGCAGTCCGTATTTCTTCAACTTCCATAAAGGCGATCTGGGCCACACGCTGATCATTGGTCCCTCTGGCGGCGGCAAGACTGTGCTGCTTAACTTTCTAATGGCACAGGCGGAAAAGACCGGCGCGCGTCAAATTTTTATTGATAAGGATCGCGGTGCGCAAATTTTTGTGCAGGCAAGCGGCGGTACTTATCTCGCATTGCATAATGGCATCGCCACCGGTTTCTCACCGCTCAAAGCACTGACCGACTGCGCCCCGGACAAGAGCTTCTTGTCGTTATTCATCCGACAGTTGGTCCGCGCCGATGGCAAGCCCATTTCGGTCCAGGAAGAACGAAGGATCGAGGACGGCATAAATGCAGTCATGAAACTGCCCTTAGCAGACCGTTCGCTAAGCGCGCTGCGCTCAATGCTCGGGATGAAAGATGCAAGCGGGGTCGGCGCGCGGCTCGAAAAATGGACGTCGGAAGGCTCGCTAGGCTGGGTGTTTGACAATCCCGATGACAGCATGACACTAAATGCCCGGTTTATCGGTTTCGACATGACTGATTTTCTCGACAATGCCGATATCCGCACACCCGTCATGCTGTATCTCTTCCACCGGATTGACCAGCTTCTGACCGGCGAACGGATGATAATCTGCATCGACGAATTCTGGAAGGCATTGGGCGATGAAGCCTTCCGGCGCTTCGCTCAGGATGGCCTAAAAACCTACCGGAAGCGCAATGCCCTCATGGTATTCGCCACGCAGTCGCCAGCAGACGCGCTCAAAAGCGACATTAGCCATTCTATCCTCGAACAAGTCGCAACCAAAATCATGCTGCCCAATCCCTTTGGTGCGCGGCGCGATTATGTGGGTGGGTTTGCGCTGTCAGACGCTGAATTCAAACTGGTGCGCGAAGAGCTCTCACCTGAAAGCCACAAGTTTTTGGTGAAGCAAGGCCATGACAGTGTGGTGGTCGAACTTGACCTGAGCGGGCTCGATGACGAGCTGGCCGTCCTGTCTGGCCGCGCAGAAACCAAAGCCCAAGTCGATGAAATTATTGCCGAGGCAGGAAGCGATCCTGCGATCTGGCTTCCCCTCTTCCATAGCCGGAGGCGTCCCAGCTGAATCCAACAAATACGCAGAAGCAACAAGAAAGGTAAAACGATGAAGAAGTTGATTAAAGCATTTACTGCAACGCTGCTTTTCGCAGCCCCTTTGCCCGCATTTGCCCAAGGAATGCCGGTCCATGATAGCGCCAGCCTGATCCAGCAAATCAACACTGTTCGGCAGACCATAGAAATGGTACGACAAGGCAAAGAACAGATCGCTGAGGCGCAAAAACTATACGAGGATTTGAACAAGCTCACCGATATCCCAACATTAGCCCAGAAACTCAAGACCGATGCGCTGCGCGAGCTTGATACATCAGGCGGTTCGCTTGAAGGCTTTGGAAATGGTGATCTTAATGTCGTTGGCGCAGGTCGCGCGAAGGCCGATGAAGTATATCGCGGACTTCTTGACCGGCTTGGCCTCGCAGGCTCGGAACAGTCGCGCGCTGCCTTTGATCTCAATGCCCGTAATATCGGCATTAATGCAGCGCTGGCAGAAAATGTCGGCTCCGCTGTTACATCGCGCGCTCAAGGGCTGGATCAGTTGCGAAACAGACTAACCACTGCATCCACGGCCAAGGAGGTATCTGACCTGACGGCCCGTTTGCAATTGGAATCTGCCGCAATGCAGAATGACCAACTCCGCTTGCAGGCCATCGCATTACAACAGCAGGCACAGGAACGCGCCCGCGCCGCCGAAGGTCAGGCGGCCTTGGCCAAAAAACTTGATGAAGCAAGCCGCTACTACCGGGGGCAATGACCATGCGGACCGCACCCCTGACGATCCTATTGTTGCTCACAGGGTGCGGCGCGTCTGAGACTTCGGACGGGACGGACAGCGATATGCCCGCCAGAACTTGGAAATATTATGCTGCCCACCCTGCCGAGATCGAACCAATGCAGGAAATTTGTCGGCGATGGGCAGGCTCGAACACCCCTGCGAGCGCGCAGCCTGCGGTGGTTACGACCAACTGCCGCGCAGCAGCATTCGCCAAATCGCAGCTCCAGCTGACCAGATAGCAACAAACCGAAAGGACCAAGTACCAAAATGGATTTCAGCGATCATGTTTTTACCACGATGTTTGAGGCGCTTAACTCTGCCTTGGGCGCGATCGTGGGTAAATATGCCGCTATCATCGGCATAGTATCGCCCGCGCTGCGGATCGGCATAGTGATCTACATTTCGCTGCTTGGTTACGCAATTATGCGCGGCGCTGTGCAATATCCCTTTCGTGAATATGCCTATCGCGGCTGCCAGCTCGCGTTTCTCTATTTTGCCGTCACATCGCTTTACGGAACGCAGATAGGCATGTTTGCGCTTGGCGGCCTGCCAAGCCAGTTCGCCACCGCTCTGGGCGGCGCAGACGTTGGCGGCCTTGGCGGCTTTTATGACAAGCTGGCAGGCACGGGCTTTGAAACCGCCAATACCATGCGCAAGATCGGAGCCAATTATCAAGAAACCCAAGGCACGCTTCCTGATATCGGCTATGCTGTCTTTTCAGGGTTTTTGATAGTGATGGTGATAGTAGCTACCCTGCTTTGTGCCGCCATCGGTTTTGTTATCAGCGCCTTCGGCCTGTTTGCTTTGGCCTTGCTGTCGGTGGTTGGGCCGCTCTTTGTCGCAGCTTTGCTGTTTGAGTCCACGCGCGGCTATTTCTTTGCATGGCTGGGTGCGTGCATCAACTATCTGATGTTGATCGTCTTCGCGCTCGTGCTGACGTTATTTCTCACACAGACCGGCGAAGCAATCATCGCCACTATTTCAGAAAATGATGAAATCGGCATGGCCGCAATCAAAGCGCTCGCTTTTTATGCGCTTGGCTTTTTCTTTTTCCTGCAAATCCCGATGCTCGCAGCTTCACTTGGCGGCGGCGGTCCTGCCCTCGCCAACCAGTTCGCATCGGCAATCGCAGCCGCAGGCGGGTTTGTCATCGGGCGCGGTGCAACCGGTACGCAGGCCACAAGCCGCGCCATCGCACAGGGCGTCTCACGCGGGATGGCAAGAATGCGGACATCAGGCTGGGTCAGTCGCGGAACAAATGAAGGAGCAAATAATGCATAAACAAATCATCGTTCTGATTGCCGCTTTGGCGATCTCTATGCCTGCCAGCCCCGTTACCGCTGCGCCAAAGTCACCCAAGCTCTCCAAATGCGGCGGGAAGAAACGCCGACCGGCCAACCCCTATGGCTCTATCTTGCCGAGTGTCGATCCGCAGGCAGGAACATCAATACCGGCGGGGCAAACGCCAAACCAAGAACAGGAACCGAAACGTGAAGGTGTGGACGTGTTCCCGAGTAAATCATCCACGCTCCCAAAATCCGAAGCAAGACCGGGCGACGAGACCCAAACCATAGTTCCACCCATCAGCAGCGCGCAGCAAAAGCGCGTATATCAGAGTTGCTGAGCGATGGCAGGCGGCATCACCGATAGAGATGATCTCAAAGCCTATTTTGCGGAGAGCGCGAGCTGGGACCGCGACCGCTTTGTCGCAGCGCGGCGTTCAAAAAGGTTCGCGTGGACAGTTGCTGCGATTGCCAGCGGGCTTGCAATTACCGGCGTAGCCGCTGTTGCCATGCTGACGCCGCTTAAAACCGTCGCGCCCTATGTCATCACCGTCGATAAAGCGACTGGCGCGAGCGAGATTACTGCGCAGATGTCTGGCGATAACCAGATCACTTACAACGAAGCGGTCGCCAAATATTTTCTCGCCGATTACATCCGCAACCGCGAGGGCTGGATACCGCAGGCGCGCAAAGAGTTTTTTGAGGGCGTGCTGGCAATGTCATCGCGCGAGGAACAGGCGCGCTGGACCGCCTTTTATAGCAAAGACAATCCCAGCTCACCGCAAAATACTTTCACCGATCTCGATACGGTGTTCATCGCGGTCAAATCGGTCACATTCGTTTCCGATAACGTCGCGCAAATACGTTTCACCAAATCGCTCCAGCAAGGTTCGCGCGTCACGGACACCCAGGCCATCGCGACCGTGACCTACGATACCACGGACACACCAACCACCGAACAGCAAAGGTTCAAAAACCCGCTGGGGCTGGAAGTGCAAACCTACCGCGCCGATCTGGAGGTCACACCATGAAGAAAATTAGCAATTTTGCCTTGGTCGCAATGCTGTTTTGCGGGCAATCTGTAATGGCTGGGGAAACCCCGCAGCCTACCGCACAGGACAGCCGCATCCGCGAAGTCGTCTATGACGAAAATCAGGTTTTCCGCATTGTCGGTGTTTTCCGCTCTGCAACGCAGATTGTGTTCTCGCCTGGCGAACGGGTCGAGCATGTTGCGCTTGGCGACACCATATCCTGGGAAGTGGCTCCAGCTGAAAATTCATTATTCATCAAACCGCGCGAGCTAGCAGGAGCAACCAATCTAATCGTCATCACGCGTTCAAATACCGGAAACCGAACCTATACATTCGAGCTCAGCGCGCGCCGGGGCGCGATTGGCGAACGAATCTCTGATACATTCTTCAAGGTAGCCTTCCGCTATCCACGCGAAGAGGAAGCGGCAGCGCAAGCAGCAGTGACGCAGGCGGCTTATGCTGAGGCAGTCGCGCTCCAATCAGGCGCAATCCGCTCGGCGCTTGATCTTGGCGTTCTCGAAGGCACCCGCAATCTCAAATATAGCGTGCAAGGATCATCGGAAATCCAGCCTTCTGAAATTACTGACAACGGGCAATTTACCGCCCTGCGCTTTCCGAACCAGCGCGAACTTCCAGCTATATTTGCAATCAATCCCGATGGCACAGAAAGCATTGTCCCGTTCGATGTTCGCGATGAATTTGTGGTTGTCCACGGCGTGTTTGCGCAGCTCCGCTTGCGGCGCGGCAAGAAGGTGCTGTGCATTTTCAATGACGCACCCGATTTTTATGGACGCGACCCCAAGACCGGCACGGCATCAAGCATCGTTGAGCGAACAGATGACGGGGAGTCAAATTGATGACCGATACCACCCAGCCAGAACCGGCCTCAAACCGTCCCACTGTTGATCAGACTCCCAGTCCCGACGAAATTGACCGTAGCCCTGCGGGCGAACGCGGCAGTAAAATGCCGTCGATCCCCGGCACCACGATGGACCCGAAAAAAATGATCGGCTTTGCCGCCGCCGCTGGCGCTTTGATGTTCACAGTGCTTGCACTTGGAACTGGGCTAACGGGCAATTCAGATTTGCCCCCCGTAAAACCCAAACCCGCGCTCGAAGCCGCAGATTATGACCCGGCAACCGTCATTGCACCAACGCTTGCGGAAGCGGGAACAGATCCCAATGCGCCTATTCCATTAGGTGAGCCTATTGTTCCAGCGATTGGTCCACAACCCGCGACCACACAAGGCCAAGTTCCAGCGCCCGTGCAACAGAGGCAGCAATCGCCAGCTGAGGCGCTACGCGACGCTTCACGGCGATCAACACTCATTGCCTATGGCGGTGAGCGCGCCGGTGGAGCCAGTGCAGCGAACTATAACCCGGCTAGTAATGGAGCAAGTTCCGGAGAGGCTTCGCCCCGCCAATCCACCAATCTCGACACGCTACGCCGCGCGTCAGTTATCGGGCAGACACAGGCTCGTCCGCTTCCCGACCGTAATTTTCTGATCACGGCGGGAAGCTTCATTCCCTGTGTCCTGCAAACCGCAATGGATTCTAGTCAACCGGGATATGTGAGCTGCATCGTCCCGCGCAATGTCTATTCCGATAATGGCCGGGTCGTGCTGCTGGAAAAAGGCACCAAAATCTTTGGAGAATATCAAGGCGGCCTCAATCGGGGACAATATCGCCTGTTCGTTCTTTGGACACGCGCAGTGACGCCGCGCGGCATCGCGATTGATGTGGGGTCGCCGGCAACCGACGCGCTTGGTCGCGGCGGTGTGGATGGCCGGGTTGAGAATTTTTTCTGGAAACGATTTGGCACCGCATTGCTTTTCAGTCTTGTTGAAGATGCAGCAACCATCGGCGCCGAGGCCGTCGGCAATAACGGATCGAATACGACCCGCGTTCCGTCTGACGCTGCATCTACCGTCTTGCAGCAGAATGGCGACATCAAACCGGTCTTGCGTAAAAATCAGGGCGAGGATGTCGGTATAACCGTCGCGCAGGATTTCGATTTCTCGACCGTCTACGGTCTCAGCCTGAAATAATGGCCGCGCCGGGCAAAAACACCGCTGTTCTGGACAGCGTGACCCGGCCTTTGGCTAAATATCTGGTCGATGAGAGCGTCACCGAACTGGTCATCAATCTGCCCGGCGAGGTCGGCATTGAGCGGGCCGGACACTGGACATGGGAAAATGAGCCTTCGCTAGATTTCAAGACACTTATGGCGCTGGCAACTGCCGCAGCGGCCTATACAGCGCAGGACATCACCCGCGAAAATCCGATTGTTTCGACCATTTTTCCGACCGGCGAGCGAGTGCAAATCATTGTTCCGCCGGTTGTCCCCGATGAAACGGTCTCAATCACCATTCGCAAACCATCAAGCGTGTCGATGACGCTCGACGATTTTGAGGCAGCGGGATTGTTCAAAAACACACGGATTGCCGAAAAGAAGGTCGGCCAGCATGAGTTAGACCTTCTCACACTGCTGCGCGCCGGTCATCATGTCGCGTTCTTCGATGCTGCGGTCAAAGCAAAGCTGAACATTCTGATCTCCGGGGCAACCGGCTCGGGCAAGACCACATTTTCCAAAGGATTGATCCAGTTGATCCCAGCGGAAGAACGGCTCCTAACCATAGAAGATACGCGCGAATTGATCGTTCCCCAAAAGAATGTCGTTCACATGCTCTATGCAAAGGACGGACAAGGCACCGCCAATGTTACTGCCAAGCATTTGCTGGAAAGCGCGCTCAGGATGCGTCCTGACCGCATCTTACTCCAGGAACTGCGAGACGGAACGGCGTTCTTCTACCTGCGCAACGTCAATTCGGGTCATCCCGGATCAATCACCACCATCCATGCCGATTCCGCAGAACTCGCATTCGAGCAGCTCACGTTGTTGGTCAAGGAAAGCGAAGGCGGCTCCGATCTGGCGCGCGATGACATTCGGGCGCTGCTCAAAATGCTCGTGGATTGCGTCGTGCAGATCAAAAAAACCGATGGCAAATTTCGGGTGACGGAGATCTATTATGACCCAGAAGGCAGGCACGCCGCCTGACGGCGGGGCAATAAGATTACTAATCGGCATCCCGTTCGGATTGCTCATTGCGCTCGCGATAGCCAGCATGATTGGGTGGCTGATTTTGGGTCTGCCCGTCACCGCTTATGATCCCCTCAAAATTCCGCATTTCGTCTGGTATTATCGCGGTGATCCGCAAGTTGTGCGGGCGATGGCGGGCGGCTTGATTGGCGGGGGCCTCCTTCTGATTGGCCTGATTTATGCGCTCTGGGCGCGCGGCGCGCCGCTTCACGGAGCTGCGCGTTTTGCCCGTGAGAGCGAGATTAGGCGGCACGGATTTCGCGCAAGCCGCGGGATCGTACTTGGCCGCAAAGGTGGCCGTTTCCTGACCTTCGGTGGCAGCGAACATGTCATTGTCGAAGCCCCTACCCGTTCGGGTAAAGGCATAGGCATTGTCATTCCAAACCTGCTGACATGGCAAGGGTCGGTTGTCGTCCTTGATGTCAAACGGGAGAATTACGATGCGAGCGCGGGATTTCGCGCTCATTACGGTCAGGCCGTTTATTTGTTCAACCCGACCGACCGCGAAGGCCGCACGGCCCGTTACAATCCGCTGGCCTATATCGACCGTGATGACCCGGATGATGTCATCATCGAACTGCAAAAGATCGCAACGATGCTGTTTGTAGCGCCCGACCACGGCGAAGCCTTTTGGTCCAACGGCGCGCGCACCGGATTTGCAGGAGTCGGCGCATGGATTGCCGAAACCAGCGATGAGCCGCTAACGATGGGTGCAATTTATCGCCACTTAAACCAAGGCAATGCGCGGGGTTTTTTCCAAAAGGAACTGAACAATCCCGTTTTGAAGTTGTCAATTGGTTGCCGCACAGCGCTGGCCGATTTTGCCGGTGGTTCCGACAATAGCTTTGCCGATGTCAAGAAAACGATCACCAACGTCCTTGGTCTGTGGCTCAATCCCTTGGTTGATGCCGCGACCGCGACAAGTGACTTTGATCTGCGCCAGCTCCGCAAAAGCCCTATCTCGATCTATCTCGGAGTGTCGCCCGATGAACTGGACCGCATAGCCCCGCTCTACAAGCTGCTATTCCAGCAACTCATTGATCTCAATGTCCGGGAACTGCCTAACGAAAACTCGTCCATTCCCGTGCTGGTCATCCTAGATGAATTTGCCCGGCTTGGCCGTGCATCGGTGATTGCCAGCGCCTTTTCCTATGTTGCGGGGTACGGGATCAGACTGTTGCCCGTCATCCAGTCCCGCTCGCAGTTGCGCGGCGTTTACGGCGAGCATGTCGCCGACGAGATCATCGCCAATTGCGGCGTGGAAGTAGCATTTACCCCGAAGGAACTGCGCGTCGCCAACGACCTGTCGGATCGCTTGGGCTATGTCGGACAGGACAGCGTCACCAAGTCGCTCACCATCAACGGCTTACTCGCCAACCGCTCGAAATCTATTTCAGAGCAACGCCGCGCGCTGATGCTGCCACAAGAGCTCATGCAATTTTCGGCCGACAAGCTCCTATTGCTGCGAGGCGGCATCCCGCCGATCATCGGCGCGAAGATCGCCTATTTTAGCAGCCGCTTCTTCAAGCAGCGGGCTTTCCCTCCGCCTGAAGTGCCGCTCGCCGCCAAACGAAAGCAAATCAGCGATCCTCAAGCACCGTTCCGGGACATGACGGACAATGAATTAGCCGGACACGATACACGGGCAATGAAACAAGAGGATATTATGACCGAAGATTGTCCAAGCTTATACGTCGATATGAGGACGCTAGATCACAATGGAAATGTAACCGGAACACTGAATGAAGGAGACGAAAATGGCTGATAAGCTCGAAGGTGACTCTTCGTCGGAACAAGGCAGTGCTGCCAAATCAAAATCCGATCGGTCCAAATTAACAACTGACAAAAGCACGCCGAAAAAGCCAAAGCGTAAAGCCGAAAAACCCACGATTACCGATGATCTGACTGGTAGATTCCTGCGCGTCGGCAATAAGATATACAGAACATCGGATGATAAACGGCCAATAGTCCGCTTGGAACCTGACCGCCTCAAGACCAGCAACATTGACGCTCTACCGGACATATTGCGGATTGCGAAAGCGAACGGGTGGACAGCAGTAAGGATCAACGGCGGTGATAAATTCAAGAAAGCCGCATTCCTTGCCGCTGCCGCGCAAGGTCTGACAGTAGAAAATTACAAACCGTCCAAAATTGTCCGTGCAGAAGCTGAGCGCCTGCAAGCAAGAATTGCGGAACGCGAGAGGCGGCGTGAAGGCAAAAAGCCGCTCAGCAAATCATCGGGTGCGGCGGAAGAGACAATATCATTCAAAACCCTTTCTGATCGCTTCCTAAAACAGTCTCATGAGGAAAATGCGCGCGATCCCGCACTGCGACGCGCCCAGAGCCTTGTCGCCCAAACCATTTCGATAACACGCGCAAAATATCCAGACAATCCAGCCAAAGCATCAAAGGAAGTTGAAGCGAAACGTCAGGACGTTGCGCGACGCATCGCCAACGGAGATAGTATCGCAGCCATCCAGGTCCGCAATCAGCAATTCCAGCGCGTGCGCGAAATTACCCAAGATCAGGCAATATCGCGCGAAGGGCGGACTCGGTGAAGTTTTGAAGCTAGTCAAATTCATGCGACCGGGACGCATTCCCACCTTCTAAACTCAATTCCGATTTTTGCGGGAACGCCGGACTAGCAACCTATAAACCCCGGCAATACAGCTAAGTATGCGCCACCTCCGCCGGTTTCCCTTTTCGGCTATTAAACCAAAAACCAAGCCCCAATAATCCGATCATCACCGCCTGCGCGATCACCGATTGCAGTGCAGGGAACAATCCCAAGATCGCTATTCTGGGAAAATTAGGGAGCGGCGTAATGCTAAGCAATCCCGCTTCCTGCAAGGCGCTGACGCCTTTTCCGACAAGGATTACCGCAAGAATTGCCATCAAAGCGGAGCTATAAGAAAAGAATTTTCCTATGGGTAGGTTGCGGCTGAAGCGCAGCATTGCCCAAGCAATGATCCCGAGAAGAACAATCGCGGTTCCTGCACCTGTAAGGATTATGCCTCCATTTCCTTGTGTCCAAAGGGCTGCATAGAAGAGAATCGTCTCGAACACCTCGCGGTAGACGACGAGAAAAGCGAGGCCGAACAGAAACCAAGCCGACCCCCGCGACAAAGCAGTATCCATAGTTTTGCGAATATAGCGTTGCCATTCTCCCGCTTGTGACTTTCCATGCATCCAGATGCCCACGGACACCAACACGAGTGCCGCAAACAGGGATCCAAATCCTTCGGTCAATTCCCTGCTAGCACCGCTTATACCAATCAAGAATGTCGCTGCTGCCCATGTTGCTGCGCCTGCTAATAAAGCTGCGATCCACCCACCGTGAACATACCGTGTTATATCTTGGCGTTCGGCCTTTCGCAGAAACGCGATCATAGCGATTACGATAAGCAAAGCTTCAAGGCCTTCTCGCAGCAAAATAGTAAAAGCCCCCAAGAAAGTTGAGGCCGTGCTGGCATTGTCAGGGGCAATCGCGATTTCGGCCTGAGCGAATAGGTTGTCGATGTCCGCTACGTGCTGCGCCACGACCTCCTGCGAAGCGCCATCCGAGATCGACGAGCGAAACTTGGCCATTGCCGATTCGATAGAGGCCATCAAGGTTGGATCGCGGCTGCTCAATAACGCTTCGAGCGGTTCAAAACCATCGAGATAGGCGGACAAAGCAAGCCGTCCTGCCTCATCGCTGTTGTTCGCACGGTAAGCTGCCAGACTGGCTTTCAGTTGACTCCGTGCTAGCGATAGAGACGCTGTGGTCTTTTTGCCCACCACTTCAGGATGCGTCCGAAGGTATGCCATGACAGCATCAGCTTTATCGGTGCCTATGTCCTTTCCTAGCGCTGCCGGGGTCGTTTCCATCAAAGCCTGAAGATTTGGGAAACGCGCGCGCACCGAGGCATCGCTTTCCCATAGGCTTCGTCCTGCTTCGACATTGGAAAACGCAAAACTACCTGCATATTGGGCCAAATTCCAACGGTCCTCGGCCGGAAGATTCTCAAAACTCTGCATGCCGGTGCCATCAAGTCCTTGCGATATGACCTGATACAGCGCGAAAACACTGCGTTCACGGGCGCGCGCAGAGTCGGTAAAAGCGATAGGAGGCGGATCGAGACCCGCAGAATCCGGCCCGGCACCCGCACCGTTCAGCCCATGACAACTGGCGCAGCTATTTGCGTAGAGGGTGGCACCGCGCGCAAGGTCGGGAATAGTTTTGGGTGCAAGCGGCACAGGATATGCCTCGATAAGCCCGGCGGCGAGTGCGCGAGCGTCACGAGCTACAATTTCGGGCGATGCCTTGCTGTTGATCAACTTTGACAATACGGATGACCGTTCGATCAGATTGCCGCGCTGCGGGTTGGCAGAGAGAGTTTTTAGATTGTTCTGAGCCGTGTCGGAAAACTCAGCCATCTCAGTATATTCGGCTTCGCTGATGATCTTGCCATCCTTCACCGCTCTGGGATAATCAACCGCGATATAGTCGAGAAGCCGCCATATCGTCTGAACATCGTTGCTCTTTACTTGGGCGGTCGCTGACAACCCCACAATAGCAGCTAAAATTACAATAAGGAGCAGGGAAACATTAAATAATCGGATCATTATATCGCTTCCGACTTGGTATTTTCACGCATTGCTTGCTGTTCGGCCAACGCCTCGCGAACGATTATGTAGGCCGAATGAAGAAACAGGAGAGCAATGATTGCTGCGACGACCAGATCAGGCCATGCTTGCCGCGTCCACGCCACAAGGCCGGCCGCGCAGATAACAGCGACGTTCGCAATGGCATCGTTGCGGCTGAACAGCCAGATCGCGCGAACATTGGCATCACCGTCGCGAAAACGTGAAAGCACCATTGCAGCCGCAACGTTGACAACAAGTGCCGCGATTCCGATTGCGCCCATCAAACCAGCTTCGGGTGCCGCAGCATTTAACGCTCGGATTATTGCCACGGCAACAACGCCAATCCCCAGGCCGCCCAAAAAGAGACCTTGTGTCAAAGCGACTTGCGCACGGGCCTTTGCCGTCCATGCGAGCGCTAGCAAACCAACTAGAGTAATCGAGCCGTCGCCCAAAAAGTCCAGGGCATCTGCTTTCAACGCCTGACTGTCTGCAAGAAAGCCGCCCACGATTTCACACAGCCCGAACCCTACATTCAGGGCAATAACAATCCACAAAGCCCGCTTGTAGGCGGGGTCATCCTGTGCCCGCTGTGTGTCGCCGGTGCAGCCGCATTCCGATGATGTATCACTTGTCATAATGTGATAGATAACCCCTACAGTAACTGTAGAGGCAAGAAGAAACTGCGATTGCGGCGCATTACTATCGGAAAAGGAGGGCGAGCGTGCTCATAGGCGGACTTGCAAAAGCGACAGACACAAAGGTTAATACGATAAGATTCTACGAAGAAATAGGCGTTATGCCAGTCGCAGAGCGGACGCCAGCAGGACAGCGTGTCTACAAAAAAGCTGACCTTGATAGACTCTCGTTCATTCGCCACGGAAGAGCGCTAGGATTTTCCTTAGAAGAAGTGCGGTCATTAATAGAGTTGAAAGATACGCCCGATCAAAATTGCGAAACGGCAGCTGAAATAGCAGGCAAACATTTAGCTGGTGTAGAGCATCGCCTCGCACAGCTGGCGATGCTTCGCGAGGAACTCTTGAACGTGGTGTCATCGTGCGCAGGTGGGAAAGTTGCAAATTGCAGGATTATTGAATCAATTTCACAAGGATGATTGATTACTATCATCGTCTCCGCCTGTGATCACGCAGCGAAGACTCAGGTGCTAATGCTTCCGACTTTTGCACGGTTACCCCTAAATTCCGTGCATGATGTGCAGCAAAGATTTCCGGCGTAGCATTTATATAGGGGTGCTTATCAAGGAATTTACGAACATCGTCTGCTAAAGCCTGATCCTCGGATTGTCCGGTTGCTCTGAGCGCCGCAGCAGCTTGCCCATATGCTTCGCGTATCTTCTGCCAGCGCGTTTTTCCATTGGCGATAAACGGTGGAAGGTCTGATTGGCCGCGCGCAACAGCAACCGCCTGTTCGTTAGTGCGCCGGTCTGCATCTGTCATTGCCGGGCTGGCCCCACTTGCCAATCGGGCGCGCAATTTAACCAACGCCATGCTCGATCCGGCAATAGCGCGGCCGCGCGCGCGTCTTGGTGTGGCTTCGGCAGCAACACCCCGCGTTCTAAGTTCGCGCGCGAACCGCTCGCGAAAACGACTGAGCTGAGCCGGTCGTGGATTAAACCTGATACGGTCCAGACCCTCGGCCTGTACTGTCAGATGGACATGCGGACGCGGCGTATCTGTGTGCAATGCCAGAACATAATCGTGATTATCGCTTAGCTCACCGTGGGCAAGCGCGCGGACAGCTCCCAGCACCTTATCTGGGTCGGTGCCTGCGGGCATTGAGAAGACCAGTGATACCGACGACACTGTTGGCCGCGACCGCCATTTTAGCGTATCGCTCCACTCTGCTGAACGCTCGGCAATGTCATCTTTGCTCGTGAGGATTTCGCCATCGCGGCTCTCAATGTCCACGACCCCTTTGCGTCCGATATAATCAAGATGCGCTTTGACGTGGCGACCGCCACGCTGACGGCCCGTGACCTTGACCAACACTTCCGGCGCTCCGCGCACGATCCGTGAGAGCTTTGCTCTAGCCGTCTTGCCAGTGGCAGCGCCGTAACTTCCATAAAGCGGAATATGCACTGACCCGTTTGGATCATGGATATAGCGCACCCGGTATGCGGGACGGGTTGCTTCCCATAAGGCCGATTCCAGACCCATTATTCAGCAACCTTCCAGTAGCTCACATCGCCATGCATAGCATCGCCGACCGCCGCGATCTGTTCGGCAATTTCCATCCGCATATCGGCGATCCTGCGTAGATCATTTTCGATCTTCTTGTCGCCGTCATCCATCATTCGCAGATTGGCAGCCTTCATCGCCTGATTGAGATTGCGGCCGATGCGAAGCAACTGCATCCTGATCGGGGCAAGCTCGTTCAACAGGCCGTCATCGACCCGTGATTTCAAAGCGAGGTGGCGGCGGACCAATGCTTTGATCCAGCCCGACCGATTGGTCGAACGCTGTGACGCACGGTATTCGATCACGGCAATTTCTGCATCAGTAAAGCGCAGCGACACACGATTATGTGCCACTCCTTCAGGCCGGTTAATGAGTGCGCGATCAGCGCTCACATGCACCGCTTGTTCGATCATCTGACGCAAGAGCGCACTTCTACCGCCCCGCCCAACCGCATAACTGTCGAACGCCGAAAGCGATTCCGCATCAAGCCTTACACTCAACATCGCAGGTCTCGGATCGGTATTTGTCGCCATGAAATTGCCTCGTGAAACACGGGCATTGTAATACAACACGCGCCGCTAGGCATATCCTGCAATTAAGACAAATACCTATAAACCCCCTAAGATAAGCGCATCGAAAGCGGCAATTTTCATCAAAGATGAAGGCCGCTTTCGATGCGCTTGGGGGTTAGGTTGTTAAGTGCGTCTGACAAGCGAGGCTTTTCAGTCGAGCCAAAGATCGCCGCACGATTTCGTGCTGGCGGCTGGCGGTCGCGCTTCTCTATTCGGCGATCTCGGCGAACGAGCGACAGCAGCCGGTGTTAGTTTCAAGAAAAGGAACATGGGTAGCTTAGGCAATTGACCGCAACATAATCGACCTCACTCTTACCGCGAAGTAACATCTGACTAACTCCGGGAAATCAAAGCTATATCGCGTTAGGTTAGATCGTATCTTGAAAATCCGTCACAGGCTGCCTATTATATAAGCAGTCGCCACCAACGTTGGCGCGGCCGCTGCCTTGGCGAAGGATTACTGATCCAACGATTTTGAATACTCTTGCGACCACTTCCTTATCGGGCCGCTTGAGATGAGCAGCGCATCTCTAATTGGCCTAAGATGAGGTTGATTGCATGTTTTCAACAATAGATGGCGCAAAGAAACGCGCCAACAAACTCCACAAAATTTTTCAACGTTGCGGGTTTGAATTTCCGTTACACAAATCACAATACGCCGTTGCACGCGCTGGTGGCTTTCGGGACTGGCATGACTTGACGCGATCTTTGAAAAGGCAGGAAAGGGATTGCGATTCCGCCGACTTCGTCGCAAGCTGATTGAGGCTTTACCAGTGCCTTGCCATGCCCCCACACTTGCATGGCTCAATCGCGAACCCGAAGACAAGGCTTCGGACTCTGATATCCCTCCCGGCTGGTACCGTTATGTTTTCCCCTACCAGTTCGCGACGGCTGTCCGCCATCGTCATTCCCCGGCAATAAAACGTGGCTCAGGTCCGGGTCAAAACCTCCGCGAGAATATGGGCTCAGGAGTTCTCATCAACATCCATGGCGGTCGCAACCCTTACCCAAGACTTGAACCTGACACATTGGCTTTCATCTTTCACGGCTTGCCGGAGACAGTATTTGGTATAGATTCTCAACATCCTCGTTTCGCGCGAGAATTGCAGACGCTTCAGGATGCCGGGGTGATCGAGTTGCGCCGCAATCAGGTTGTTATACTTTCACCAGATCGCGATGAAATTCACAGGCGCGTGCTCGACAGCCAAATTGACAAGGTAAGACACTGGATGAGTGAGCCAGGACATATGAATGAGAAAGCGGACGCGCTCCGAAACGCACTCGCAGTTATCGGGATTGAAAACGCGCTTCGGCGTTCGGAAACGCTGCTCCAGTATGGCAGCGATTCCTACGTCCACCGCTCCGGCCCGATCCAACATATTCTATCAGATATTGCCAGAGCCGGTCAGATACTAGCGTTCGCGCGCTTCTACGAGTTCGCAGCTACGATTTGGCCACATGATGCGCGCAGGTTACGCGACCTAGTTCCAGCCAAAATTCTGAACCAATATTTTGCGGGTTATCTCGGCTTTGCCAGTTCGCCCCCATTGTTCAAATTTACAAATGACAATCCTAACTGGGCGGAAAACCTCAAGTCGACCTTGCCAGATCCGGTCAAGTTTGAGCAAAGTGTGCAACGTATGGCAGAGGCTATAGAATTGGCTGCCTGAAGATGTGGTATGAACGGCTCGCGGCCGGCCCATGTGCAAGCACTAAGTTTGACTGTCACGAAGGTTTTGAAAAGCCAATCGAATAGGCCGCTTCAAAGCAAAGAATGCGCTTCAGCAAAAACAAAAAAGCCCCGTCCGGCGGAACCGGACGGGGCGTGGGTGCTTGGGGTCAGTTGCCGTTCGATGTGCGAGCGCGTGACCAGATCAGGTTGTGGGTCTTGCCATCTTCATCGGCGAACAGGCTGGCGAAGATCGGTGCATTGAAGCTGGGATCGTCGAGTTTGATCGAAAGATACTCACGGTCTTCCTTGCTGGTCTTTGCCCAGGCTGCCCCGATTTCTGCCTTTGCCACGAACACCCGGTGGGTCGGTGCATTTTCGTTGTCGCTTGGCTCTTCGGCGACGATGGTGACGTTCTTCTTCTGCAACATCACGGTGACGATTTCGCCGCGATAGTCGTTGCCTGTCTTTTTGAATGTTCCGATATTAGCCATTTTACTTCTCCTTGGTTTGGTCGATCCCGCGCTTATTCGCGGCCTCGATGGCTGATTACAGGCAGGGGCTTGAACCGATGCATCCGCAGGGCCGAAACGCAGTGAAGGACGGTGCAGACCGGGGTTTCTTGTTTCGCGAGGAATGCGCGTCAGCGCAGGGGAAGAAACTTTGGGCTGCACCGTTGCAGCTAGGGGCAAGAGGCGCAGCCGTCCCCTGCCAATCAAAGCCATTTAAGAGGACGTGAATGAGTGCAGTTGGCTAAAAGCGCCAAGGAGATTTGGCGAATATCTGAGAGCGTTCAATGTCAGGCGTATAGACTGCGGTCGATATCGTAGGGTTTGTTTGCCGAACGGGGATATACACATGCCGATGCTGACGAATTACTGAAGACGCACCGACAGACCTTCGGTGATGGACAAAGCCAATCGGGCACCCAGCCAAAAGCAGCTACGAACGCCGCTATCATTTCGCGCGACGGGCGATTCACAGCGCGCCGCCTTTGCCAGCCTGTTTGTTGGTGGTGATAAATATCCAGCACCGAGTCAGGCACAGCCCTACCGAATGACGGCTGCACCTACGCCAAAGCCCCGTCCGGTTCTGCCGGACGGGGCTTCGCGGTAATCTCGGAGCGGGCGACCAACTGCCGCCCACTTATGCTTCAAGCCGCAATCAGCTCTTCCTCGTCTTTTGTGGGCTCGGCTTCGATAGCCTTCTGCGGCTCTGGCTCGGAGGGTTCATCCTCCTCCATCATCCATTTCGCGCGCTCGGCAGCGGCAACCGTGCCGACACCGCCGCGCTCGGTATAGGCGGATGGCGGAAACGCCATCCAGCGCGGGAGCCATGCTTCCTGCTTTTCGCGGCCATTCTCGCCGGTCAGGTGGTCAGCGATAATGCCCTTCACAGTCTTGGTCTTTTCGCTGGCATTGGCAGCAGCAATGCTGGCTCCGCCAACCTCGGCCAAAAGCGCGGTCAGGACTTCACGGTCGCGCACGAGGTCAAAAAACGCATCATCCCCCGTCCAATAATCCGCCATCTCCACATCAAGGTGAACACCGAGAGTTTCAATGAGTTCGCTGCCAGCGGCAAGCGTTTCGGCCATAACCATGCCCAATATCTCCATGACAACCGCGTCGGGTATATCAAGCAAGCGCAGCAACAGACCGCTAATGCCGTTGCGGACCTCGTGACCGAGCGTCACTGTAGGCTCGTCGGCATCAAAGCCAAGCACCGCCAACACCGCGCGGCGGCGCTCGTCAAAACGGGCTTCTGCCGCGCTGACCTCAATGCTTTCGGCTGTAGCTTCCTTGCGGCTGCGCTGGTCCTGCACCTTCACATTCCACAATGGCGACCCGCAAATAGCGTGGGCGACCATAACGCGCAGCGCCACAGAGGGACTGGCTGCAAGTTCACAGCGCACGGCGGCATGACGGTGAAGATCGATATATTCGCTCATCGGTCCCGTGATTTCGGGACGGGTGGGCTTTTCGGCGGCGCTGCTTGTTTGTCCGGCTTCCCGCGCCCGTGCTTCCTTGGCGGTCAGATAGCCTTCGTGGAACGTCACCTCACCCTTGCCGCTCACGTCAATATAGACCCGCCCCCCTTTGCGCTTGGTGGCCTTTTCATGGTCCCATGTCTGGAAATAACTGTCGGGCGGAATGATTTGCACATCGGCCCATCCATCTTCGAGATATTCCGCCTTCTTGGCTTCAATCGCGGCGGTTTGCGCTTCCCAGAACTGGTCCACATCGGCAAAATAGCCATCCTCGGCAAACAGGTCGCTAATGGTCTGGCCCTTAAAGTCCGCCATATCGAAGATCGCGGCAGACACCGAGATGGACGCTCCGCCAAACAGCCATGCTTTGAGTTGGCTCCCACGCGGCGCATAGGCTTCTTCATCCTTGAACAAAGCCAGCCATGCTTTCTGCTGCGCCTTGCTGGCCAAAGTCAGATGCCGCACGGTGGCCGCATCAATTTCTTCGGCACGGTAGGCCTTGCGGATGGGCGGCAAGAGATTGCCGAGCGCGAGAATCTGCCCCACGGTCTTTTCATCCATCCCGAACGTATCGGCAATCTCCGCTGCCTTGCGGCCTTTCTTGACTAGCTGGGTAAACTGTTCCCACTGCGTCACTTCATCGGGATTTTCGCGAACGAGATTTTCGATAAGCGAGGCCTCCAACGCGGCGGCATCGTCGCCTTCTTCCAATATCGCGCAAGGCAGCGGCCCGTCGCTGCCGCCTTCGTCGGCAACTGTGGTTGCGGCATGATAGCGCCGCCGTCCGGCGACAATCTCGAATGTTTCCGCGCTCCCGTTGGGACGCACTAGCAACGGGACCAAAACGCCACGCACCCGAACCGAGGGCAATATGTCGCTAATGTCGGGCGGTTTCTTGGCGTTCCGCATATTGGCCGGTGATATGGACAGCTTGGCGAGGTCTATATTTTCGAGTTGCATTGTCTTTCTCCTTCAAATTAACGTTGATGATTGGCCCCGCTCCCCTTGCATACGGGGGTTGCGGTGGAAGCGGGGCCGGTGTTCCCGCGCAGCAGGATTGCTGCGCGGGGGTCTGCCGCGCCTTGACCGGAGGGGTGGGCAAGACGGCGGAAGATGGGGTTATTCATGCGAGGCATCACATTTTTGCGCCAAGGCAGCGGCTTCGAGCCGCGCCTCATCCTCGGTGATGCGCCCGATATTTCGGGCGGCATCGGCGTAAACCGTGAGGGGGAAACGCCCTTCAAAATGAATGTCGCGCTCGATGGACAGGCCGAATGGCAGGATCACGCTCTCAATCTCTGTGAGACTAACCGAGCCGAGTTCGGGAGAGCCGAACCCAAGGTCGGCCAGACCGAACAGCGTGTCGCCATCGCTGTCGAGTTCCGACAGCAGCCAAGTGGCTGCACCAACCGGATTGAACAGTTTGACAACCGGAACATGGTCGCCGCGATCTTGACCGTTGGCGAGTAGCTGGCTGCGCTGGAGTTTGGTGAGCAAGAGCATATCAAAACATCTCGATCTGGTTGCGGCTGCCCAAATCGAACAGGCCGTGGTCGGCGGGGCGCTGGGCCTTCTTGGGTTCCATCGGTGCGTTGGCGCGCATCGCCAGCCTTTGCGCTGGCGTGATCGGCGCAACACCGGACACCAAGGTCTGAACACCGATGGCAGTCTGCTCCGTTTCCAGCGGGGCGGGACTGTTTGCTGGTGCTGCGCGGCTCATGCCGCGCACTCCGACCGAAACGGCACTTGGTCGGTAAACGCCAACAGATAATCCGCAGCTTTGCTGGCGGCACTCGCCGCCTTGAAAATGGCGCGATTGTCCTGCCGCAGCACTGCCAACCAAGAGCCGAGATAATCCGCATGGCGGACGGTCGGGACAATGCCGAGCGCCGCGCACAGAAAGGCCGAGGCCAGTTCGGCGCACAATTCTTCCCGCGCATATTTGGCGCAACCAAAACCGCCCGATTGGTCACGGTCTAACCGCGTCTTGTGGCCTGTCCAGTGACCAAGTTCGTGCAAGGCTGTCCGGTAAAAATCAATCTGATGGGTAAAAGCGGGTTGCGGCGGCACCTGCACATAGTCGCCAGTTGGGCTATAAAAGGCCTTCGCGCCGCCTGTCCGAAAATCTGCGCCTGTGGCGGTAATCAAACCCTCGGCTTGCTCGTGTAACTCGCGTTCGGGCAATGGTGCGGGTTCGGCAACGAGCCGCTCCGGCAAGCCGTCGCACTGCGCGGCATTGAATACGGTAAAGCGTTTGAGGAAGGGAATGGAACGGGGCGCATCACCCTCGCCCTGCTCGTGCCGTTCATCGTCGGGCGTAAAGCGGTTGGCGTAAAAAACCGTCCGCCCCTTCTCGCCTTTGCGGACGCAACCGCCAGCGGCCAAGGCTTGCCGAAAGGTTAGCCAATCCTGCGAGGGATGGCCGCCATCAATGACGGCTCCCCAAAGAATAAGAATATTGATGCCAGAATAATGCCGCCCCGAAATCGCGTTGCGCGGCAAGCCTGTAACAGCATTGCCGCCGCTCCAAGGCTTCATCCACGGAAACACCCCTTCCTCAAGCTGCGCGATGATCTGCGCGGTCACTTCATCATAGAGCGACACCTTCGGCGCGGCCCTGCCGCTCCGGCGCGACTTACGCGCCCTACGCGAAGCGCGCTGTGCCTTCGCCGTCCTGCCCTTGCCGCTATCACTGACCGTAGAATTTTCCTGCAACATAACCGCCTCCTTGCGCCCCCAAAACTGCCGCACCCGGCCCCGGAGAGGCGGGGTGGGCGGCAAGAGCGACCAGAAAGGCCCGCATCAAGCGGTCAGGCGCACCCGAAGGGATGGAACAAAGTGGAAGACCCGGTCCTGAAAGGCCGGGTTGCGCCTGAGCGCGGCGGGCCTAGCCGGGAGCGCCGCCCACACCGTCTCTCTGGAGCCGGAAAACAACGCCGGCGCGTCCGCGCCGTCCGTATCAATCGCTTATCATCGCGATGCAATCCGCCGCGTAGCGGCCTTACGAAGACGGCACCCTTGCACGGCGCGACGCAGACCGGTGGTGTGCGCGCGCAAAGTGCGCCAGCGCCCACCGGGCAAGGAGAGAGGCAAGAGTGTCTGCGGGTCAGTATAAAGACTCCGCACCCTAAAGGAGCGCAGCGGGAAAGAGTGCGTCCTTAAAAAATCCCGCTCATTATCCGGGGCGTTGCGGGGTGTCCCCGCTGAAGGGGTAGCCGGAGACAGCGCAGCGGCTCCGGCTCAGGGGAAGGCCTTCCCCAACCACAAGTTCAGACAATCTTCTTGAAACCACTCACCTGTGTCAGCGAACAAGCGACGCTCATCTGCATGATACAAAAGCTCACAGTTAAGACCCTGAGATTGGAGGTTTTGTATCAGTTCACCCTGATTGGAACCACCGGCCTCACCGGAACGCGCCCGATCGTCACCGACAGGCCAAAACAACAGGCATGGTTCCCACAGCGAATAGAGCAGGTCGCCATCAGGCAGCGCCCATTTCCCGTATAAAATAGCAGCTCACGCTACACCTGAATATCTCTATATACTCAAAAACCATCATATCTAATATCTATATATGTTCAAAGAATCTTGTTTTGAACATCTACAAGTGTTAGGCAGCCTCCGGATATAGAATATGACAAACGCAAAAAGTGCTGATCTGGCCCGCAAAAACCTTGAGAAACGGCTCGGTTTTCTGCGTGATACCGACCTTACCAGCCCCAGAGGCGGCTGGATACGGGCCATTCGCGATGCGCTGGGCATGTCGAGCCGTCAGCTTGCAGGCAGACTGGGCGTTTCCCAATCCCGCATTACTCCGCTTGAACGGGCCGAAGCGCAAGGCGCGGCGACGCTAAAAACGCTGAAAGAGGCTGCCGAAGCGCTCGATTGCACATTTGTCTATGCGTTCGTCCCCAATAAGCCGCTCGATCAGATCGTAGAAGATCGTGCGCGCAGCAAAGCCCGTGACCAGATCGGAACCGTCTCGCACGGGATGCTGCTGGAAAATCAGTCCATGACCAAAGAACAAACGCGCGAAGAACTGGACCGCATGACCAGGGACATTCTGGCAGAACCGGTTAGCCGGTTATGGGATGATGAATGACCGATCCCCTGTTTGATGAGGATGATGAAGCCAACACGCCTTTGACAGAGGAGGAACGTGAGCAGCTAATCCCGACCTATATCACGCTGCGCAGCGAATTGAACGAAGCCGAGCAGATCAACATCACCGAGGCGAGCCGGTGGTATGGACGCAAGCGCAAAGCGGATATACTGGACGACGCGCTCCTGAAGGAACTGCACAAGTACATGTTCGGACAAGTCTGGAAATGGGCTGGAAAATATCGCCAGAGCCCCAGAAACATCGGGATTGATGCCTACCGTATCCCGACTGAAATGCGCCAGCTGGTCGATAATGTCCGGTTCTGGGTACAAAACAATACCTACCCGCCCGATGAAATCGCGGTCCGGTTCAGCCACCAGCTTGTCTCGATCCATCCCTTCCCCAACGGCAATGGACGGCATTCGCGCATGGCGGGAGATTACCTTGCGATGCAACTAGGCCAGCCCCCATTTACATGGGGGCGGACAAGCCTGACTAATGCTAGCGAAACCCGCAAAGCCTATATCACAGCATTACAGGCAGCGGACCGGGAGGACATTCAGCCACTGATAAAATTTGCACGGAGTTAGCTGGGAGAAATCTGATCAAATATCGAGCCACACAGGATTTTGCTTTGCGCAATGTAGGTCACCACGGCTCACCGCAGAGATGATCGCCTTCGCGTTCGAACTTTCGGGGTTTATAGGTTCCATGCGTGAAGCAAATAGAGCGTAGGTTGGAATGACAGCGTCTGTCACCTCGTCAAAATAATTCTATTAGGGTTTGAGTATTTCGGCTGATCTTGGCGATATAGTGAAAGATCGCCCAACAATGAGTTATGCAGCTCTGCCTTAATTTGCGGGGCCGTTTAACATTCATTCTCTAGTCGCTGACCAATGAATTCATGGTCGACAAATAATATATCCAGTCGCCCCCATCTCTTTGCACGCAGCAAAGTAATTTGTTAACAGCCAGTACAGTTGCACAAAATGTGCGCTTGGAGCCTGACCTGCTGCCGCTTCAACAAAAACCTGAGCGACACGAGCGCGGCTGAGAGATGAAGTCACAATAAAGACGCGTTTCGCAAGATCTGGAGCCGAGCGGGTATTTCCTATCGCTTGCTCAATATCGGGCCTGCCCCCACCCCTCATAATTTTGTCAATGGAGGTTTCAGCATTATCGTTGTTGTAGGTTTGTTCCCATCCATTAAGCTTTCTGGCCATTGCGCCAGCAGGCAGGGACATATTGCCTAGATTTTTTAGAGCTTGCCCGACAGCTTCATGGAATGGTGAAGCACCAAGAGAATCCGCACCATGTTTCGCGTGATAGAAACTTACGGTTGATGGGCTAGTGTTAGTCGACAGACCAACAAAATCAGCCCACTCATCGCCGAGATCATCGCAGATTAGCACATCGCAATCATTTGCTATTTGATCTGCCACTGCACGAAAAACTGAGCCTTCGGAAAATTGAAGTTGTTGATCTTCAAACGCACCCTTTTCGCTATCCACATCTTCCAACGACGGCTCGGGCCGTAAGTGAGCAAGAAAGTTCTCACCACCGCCCACTAGAGCTGGATCTCGAAAAAGAGTGCCGTTTACGTAAGCTAGTTCAAGCTCATTGAATAGCACTGTGAACATGTCCGCTTGATTGATATGTTTGACGAGAATCCTTTGCTCGGGGTCTTCACCGATTGGATGGTCTCTGTCTTCGATTAAAATCCCGTCGAGAGCGGCTAACTCAAGCTGTAACAGCGCAATACGCGCCTTGTTAAGTCTGATTTTTCCTATTGTAGTTTGGCCGTCTGTAGACCCGATATCCATTACTGCATTTGTTCCTGAGAGAGGGAAACTCTCGTCAATGTGCATAAGCAAGTCACCGACGGCGTTCGCGTCAAGCTCAACCGGACCATTCTCGGTTTCGCGTATAAGACGGTATTGCGTGTCATCTTCCAAAAGCAAGTCCGCAAGTGCTGGTACGTCAATAGCCAGATATGTCGGACGCGTTGCGTTCGGAAGCGAGTTTAACTTTTGAGGCCGCGCAAAATTACGGATAAAAGATGCGGACTCTCCATTGTTTGCTTCTAGCAAAACAATTATCGAGCTCGTCCAAGCGATAATTTCTTCGTAGTCCGCGCGGTCAGCTCGCATCGATATTCGACCAGTACTTGGCGTAGCCGAATAACTTCCATCATCGCGTCGAACTCGATAGCCCAATGGGGCGAACCTGTTTGCGCTCGAAGTCGGGACCGAATTAGCCAGATCATTCGCTTCAAAGGTTTTTGAGCGTACCGCATGTTTGGAACTCGATAAATTTTTGAGACGCAGTTGTTCAAATACAGCTGACTGTTGAGCAATCGCTTGCTCAACTCGTTCATTCGGGATGCCGCTAAGATAGGTGCTCCGGAACGTTGAGGTGATATCGAGCCCCGCTTTCATTATCGCGATGTGGCCGGAATGCTCTACAATCATCAAAGCACCAAAAACTCTTTCGATGACACGTGCTTCGGCATCAAGAAAACTGGGCTTTCGTTCAAACGAAAAGCAAATAGCAGAAAATCTTGTGCCGTCGCGCCGCTCTCGGATATGGCAAAACAGGCTTCTAGTAGGGTTTTGTGCATTTCCACGAATTGCTCGAAACATTTTTTGGATGCCGCTTGCCGAAAGTGCGCGCTTGGGTGCGTAAAAATAGGCTGCTTGGCTGAGGTTTAGAAATTCGATCAAAGTGCCCTCCAAAAGTAGCATCCACTTGCTACACAGTTTAATAATTATTCTTTCAATCAATACTGTGACTATTTACTATAAAAACCAAATATATAGAGAATCCATAAATGACAAAGAACA